>Ga0207139_1004_pt1 | contig 69761 bp, 59 predicted proteins | sample Alteio_BWMinHeat_7_FD_153585 | JGI IMG/M metagenome (GOLD analysis project Ga0207139, IMG submission 153585) | Enriched cells from forest soil in Barre Woods Harvard Forest LTER site, Petersham, Massachusetts, United States -... | ecosystem: Environmental > Terrestrial > Soil > Temperate forest >... | reverse complement strand
GCCGAGCAGTTTGAAGAGCATCTCTGCTTCAACTCTGCGATCCGCGTTTTCTACCTTATCCGGATGTAGGTAGAAACCGTATGTTTTGTTGGCTTTCTTCAGTTCGGTTTCGGTGCAGTTTTTGCTAAGACCAATCAGTTCAAAAAGTTTGGCGGACTTATTTTTAACCACATGCCACTTGGCCACTTGAACATCGTATTTAAATTGGTCGTATCCGGCGTCTTTAGGGCGATAAAAACGGGGATGCCGATAAAGAACGTACAAATGATGTACATGAGGAAAAACAGGCCACCACCATTCTCTCCGGTCACATAAGGGACCTTCCATAGGATGCCAAGTCCTATTGCAGAACCTGCCGCAGCCAGAATAAACCCTAAATGTGATCCCCAATGTTCTCTCTGTTTTTGCATTGTGTATCTCTTTAAAATATTATTAAAAATTAGCCCAAAATGAGAATAAGCATAGCAGATCACTTGGAAATTGACAAGAGTTTCCTTTTTCCCTAAAGTCAGCGATAAAACAAGAATGGGTTTCCCTATGATCACTCCCTTCATTGCCGCGGGGCTCTTTGTCGAAGCAGCCGTTGTTGGAATCGTCTGTATCGTTTTCCTCATCCTCTTTGTCGTTGCAGGAATTAAAGATATTCTTTCAGGCAATCGAGATTAATCCCCCTTTATCGCTATGGATCTCACGCAAAAAGACCACGACCACTCAGCTAAAAAAAATATTGAAAAGTGGTTGCACGGCTCTTACGACAGTGCCACAAAAGAGGCGATTCGGCACATGGAGAAAGAGGCGCCGCAAGAATTGTTAGACGCCTTTTATACGACATTGGCCTTTGGAACGGGCGGCATGCGTGGAATCATGGGGATCGGGAGCAACAGGATCAACGTCTACACCGTCCGAGCAGCGACACAGGGATTGGCCAACTATCTAAAAAAACATCCTCAGCCCGGAAAAAAACAGGCTGTGTTCATCAGTTACGATTCGCGCCACCATTCGCGCACCTTTGCTGAAGAAACAGCCAAAGTGTTTGCCGGCAATGGATTCCACGTGTACCTGACAAAGGAACTGCGCCCTTCCCCTCTCGTCTCTTTTAGTTGCCGCGATTTGAACTGCTCTGCTGCCGTTCTCATTACGGCGTCGCACAATCCCGCCGAATACAATGGATATAAAGTGTATTGGAGCGATGGGGCACAGGTGCTCCCACCCCACGACAGCGGAATTATCGAAGAAGTGAACAAGATTGAGGATCCGGCCCAAGTCAAATCGCTTGCGACCCTGATCCATCCCATGATCGAAATGGTTGCAGATCAGGTTGACGACCGCTATTTGGAAGAGGGAAGCGCTCTTCAACTCTATCCAAATGAGAATCGTGCCACCGGCAATCGCTTAAAAATTATCTATACCAGCCTACATGGAACGGGGATTACCCTCGTTCCGCAGATGTTACAACGATGGGGCTTTGAGCAAGTTCACCTAGTCAACAACCAGGTGATCCCCGACGGCAACTTCTCCACGACCCCCTCCCCAAATCCAGAAGAGAAAGAAGCTCTGATTCTGGGGATCGAAGAGCTTTTGGCACTAAAGGGAGATATTCTGATCGCCACAGATCCAGATGCAGACCGGGTCGGGGTTGCCGTTGCCCACCAGGGACGCGCTGTTGTTCTTACAGGCAACCAAATTGCTTGCCTCTGTCTAGACCATATCTGCAAAGCCCTTTCTGAACAAAAGCGGATGCCTCCGAATGCCGCCTTTATCAAGACGATTGCCACGACAGAGCTCTTTAAAGCCATCTGTGACAACTACGACAAGCCGTGCATCAATGTTTCAGTAGGGTTTAAGTACGTCGCCGAAAAAATTAATAAATGGGAAAGCAGCGGCGCCTACACCTACATTTTCGGCGGGGAAGAGTCTTTTGGCTATCTGCTGGGAACCATCACGCGCGATAAAGATGGGGTTCTCGCTTCCGCTCTGATCTGCGAAGTAGCTCTCGCGGCTAAAAACGAAGGAAAAACGCTCGTCGACAAACTGTACGACCTCTACACAACCTATGGGATCTTCTCCGAAGGCCTTCGGACTGTGCACTTTCCTGAAACGCAAGAAGGGAAAAAGCAGATTACCGAACGGATGAGCAGTCTCAGAACCAAACTTCCCGCTGAAATCAACGGTGTTCCAATCGCCATTGTTGAAGATTATCTTACACAGATCAAAACAGAGATCAAAAGCGGAAAGACCTCTCCTCTCCATCTGACAAAATCGAATGTGCTCCTGCTATGGCTAGAAGATGGGAGTAAGATCATGATTCGCCCTTCGGGCACTGAACCAAAAATCAAGCTCTACGGCGGCACCAAAGACAAGTCGGATCGACCCACAGAGACTGCGGTGCAACACTGCCAAGCAAAAATCGACCGTTTGCTCGACGTCACAGAAAAGCTTCTCACTAGCTAGCGACGGCGCGCATGGGGACGATTGGGTCTTGGACGTCTTTGCTCCTGCTCCTGAGGGGGAGGCGGATTGCCGATCCAAACGACTTCTTTGCGAAGCGTGTTGAGAACTTGATTTAATGAGTGCAACTCCCGATTGGTGACAAGTGTGACCACAGTCCCCTGTCTTTCGCAGCGCCCTGTGCGGCCTGAGCGGTGCAGATAGATATCGGGATCGTCACCTAAATGGTAAATAAAGACGTGCGTAATGCTAGAGATGTCAAGACCGCGTGAAGCCACATCCGTAGCAACTAAAATCCTGACACGGCCGGAACGAAACTTCGACATGATGATCGAACGAACATCTTGACTTAAACCTGCATGGAGATAATCGACGCCGTCAAATTTCTGCTTCAATGTACGGCATACGCGCTCCACCTCGTCTCTTGAACGGCAAAACACAAGGGCTTGTTTTGGCTTCATTTCTTCAATCTGGCGGATTAACGCCTGCCCTTTTTGCTCGTGGTGGCAGAAGAGGAACTTGTGTTCGATCGTATCGGGGCTCACCTGCTGTTCAATCAGGCGGACCTCTTTAGGCTCTCGCATGTGCCGAGAGGCGATTGCTTTGATTTGGGTGGGCATTGTCGCCGAAAACAATAGCGTTTGATGCTGCTGCACAAGGCACTGCATGATGAACTCTAGATCTTCGTAAAAACCCATGCTCAACATTTCGTCGGCCTCATCGAGGATCAGCGTATCGATTTTGGAAAGATCGATTTGTTTTGAATAGATGAAATCGATCAACCTTCCTGGAGTAGCCACAAGCACTTGCACGCCGCTTTTTAGCTTCGACAATTGCATCACTGCGTCTTCTCCCCCGCAGATCGCAAAGGCCTTTACGCCGCGTATGCCCCCGATTTTTTGCACTTCCGTCGCATATTGCATCGCAAGCTCACGCGTCGGGACGATGATCAAGGCTTGGATGGCTCCAGAACTGACCTGAACTCGATGGCAAATGGGGATAGCACAAGCCGCTGTTTTGCCCGACCCCGTTTTTGCCAAAGCAATCAAATCATGCCCTGAGAGGATAGCGGGGATAGCATGCTCTTGTATCGGGGAGGGTTCTTTATAACTTAAACGCTCAAGACCAGCTAAGATGGCTGGATCAAGGCCGAAATCTGCAAATGTTGCCATAAAAGGTACAGTATACCTGAAACGGCATTTAAAGAGAGAGTGAAAAGCGGAGGGTAACAAGGTATAAAAGAAGTATTTTAACCACAGAGATCACAGAGATGACAAAATCGCCTGACCAAATATAGGGTTATTTTTGGAGGCGGTGTTCGATGCTTCTGTGCAAGAGGCGGGCAACCCAGGAAGTGGGCACAAAGTGCTTTACTAGGAAGACCGCAACGCGCATCTTCCAGTCGAAGGTGCGGACGCGCTGTTTTTTCTCGATCTGGCGCCAAATTTCTTGAGCAGCAAAGGCAACGCTCATCGACATCTCGAAAGTGGAGGGAATGCCACCTGCCCGCTCGCGGAAATTTGTCTCGACAACACCCGGACATGAGGCCAACACGCGAATCCCATGAGGGGCAAATTCAAAATCGAGTGAGATAGAAAGACTCGTCACAAAGGCTTTGGTAGCCGCATAGGTAGCGAGCAGTGGAAAGGGCATGAAGCTGGCGACGGAAGAGACGTTGAGGATTACGCCCTGCCGATTTTTCTGTCGCAACGCTTGCGCTGCCTCTAAAGTGAGCTCCAACACCGCCTTTGCGTTCACATCGACCATGCGCAGCTGTGGGTCGAAATCTTGCTCAAGCACTTCGCCATATTGCCCAAAACCGGCATTGTTGATCACAAGATCGGGAGCGTTATTCCGGATCGATAAAACGATTTTCTTCCGCCCCGTTTCCGTTGCGAGATCTGCAGCCAGTGCCGTTACAAGAACTTGTCTTGAAAGCTCCTCGACGAGTCCACCCAGTTTATCTTGATCCCGTCCTGTAATGATGAGGGAAATTTTTTTAGAAGCTAACAGGCGGCACAACTCCAAACCAATTCCGCTTGTCGCGCCTGTGACTAAGGCTAAAGTTACCACCATCGTTCCTCAAGCGTCCACTACGACAGGAGCACTTTCACCAGATGCCTTCGGCTCTTGAGTCGGGTACTTCACCCGCGCATGTCCATACGCCACCAACGTCTTGACCAACGTCGCTTTCACCATGGCCAATTCTTCAAAAGTCAACAAGCAGTTGTCGAACTGGCCATCTTCTGCTTTGTCTTTGATCAATCGGTTGGCCAACTCCATCAGTGTGTCTTCTGTAATTTTATCCAGCGAACGGGATGCCGCCTCGAGCGAGTCTGCGATCATGATGATCGCCGATTCCTTGCTGCGCGGCTTTGGGCCAGCATAACGAAAATCGCGCTGGTCGATTTGAGACTTGTCCCCGCCCACTTTTTCAAGCTGCTTGTGGTAAAAATAGTAGACCAACGTCGTGCCGTGGTGCTCTTTGATGATGTCGATGAATTGTTCTGGCAATCCTGCCTTGCGCGCTAGGGCAACCCCTTCGCTCACGTGGGCGATGATCACTTGCGCAGATTCCTGCGGCGTCAATAGCTGGTGGATATTCATCCCACTGAGCTGGTTTTCGGTAAAGTACTGCGGCGTAATCATCTTTCCAATGTCATGGTACAACGTCGCGACTCGGCAAAAGAGTCCATTCGCGCCGACAGCCAGTGCAGCACCTTCCGCTAAGTTGCCCACGACAACAGAGTGTTGATAGGTGCCAGGAGCTTCGATCGTCAAGCGGCGCAACAAATCGTTGTTGGGATCCATGTACTCCATCAAGGTCACGTCGGTCATGATCTTGAAAGTCGATTCGAGAAGCGGTAATAATCCCACAGCTGTCACAGCTGTGATCAACATAAAAATCGCCGAGACGAGGATGTCAGTCAAGACAGAGATGTGCCAAAGAGAATTCTCAGATAGATTGAGCGAAAAGATCACGAGGATGCTGCAGAGCCATGCCTTGGCGCATACGATGAACACCTCTTTACGTTGCCTCAACGAACGAGTGCTTAAGATCGCCACCACGGCAGCTGCCAAGTTCATAATCATAAATCCTTGACGCTCAAAGACTAGAGTAATAGTCAAAATGATCGCGATAAAGCCACTGACAAACGTCGCAATGTTAGAGTTCATCAAGCTACACAACAAGATCGCCGCAAACGGAATGAAAAGCGGGTATCTCACCGCGTCGATCATGTTCGATTTCGTCGTCAGGAGGAAGAGCTCAGTTGCCTTGGCAAACAGAAATGTGATGATGATGACGCTCACCAACAAAAATAGCTTGCGATTTGAATAGAGGATTTGGGGATGGTTGATGCGGAAATAGCCGATGCAAATAGCCGCTAGCAGCAACGAGAGGCACAAACTGCCAAGTAAGGTCAGAGGGTGCCACAGATTCCGCTCTTCGCTCATCACCTTTGTCATTGCTTGGATCATCGCCACATGGCGCGCCGTCACCTTTTCCCCTTGGTCGATAATGCGGCTTCCCGCTTTGACACGCGTGTATTTATCTGCCACTTTGCTCTGAATGCGACGGATGAGATTCCTTTGCGTATTGGTATCTTCTTCTAGCAACCACCCTTTCGTTTGAAAATAGCCTAAAATAGCAGCGCGCGTGCCCATGTGAAACTGGTCAGCGGAAAAAGCCGCTTTAGCAATCGAATCCCACACTTGCTTGGGGAAAAACACCTCGGCATGCAAATCTGCTGGGGTGTAAATGTAATACCCATTAAATGGCATTTTCAATTCGCGCAACTTCTGCAGCGTGCGCGGGTCGGTGAAGCGGACTTGGGTCAACTCCTTGTCAAACGCATCGATCCCCCGATACATCTCTTCAAACGTGCTTTCTGGCGCTAACTTGCGCCACTCTTGGTTGACCGTCAGGTAATTTTCAAAATCAGTACGCCGCTGTCGAATCTCCCTTTCTGACAAGCTATAGATCCTGCCGACGTCGCGCGTGGCTTCTTGTTTTAGCAGGATAGTCGCTTCTTCGTCTAAGAAATCAAAGTCGACTTGAGCAACGACATAGCGAGGTGCAATGCTATTAAATTCAAGGACTTCGACACGCACTTCGCGAAAATGAAGAATGAGAAACAGAGAAAGGACAAAAACCACAGCAATCAACACGCGAATGCTGAAGCTTTTATCGAAGAACCCTTGCTCTCGAGAAAACTTAAGCTCCGTGTTGTTGGTCAACTCGCTTGTTCGATCATTCATGTTCTGTCACAGTTGCGGTCTTTGATTTCAGCATAGCAAAATAAGTTTATTACGTCGCTCTGAATTCTGTCAACGCCAAGTGAGGGACTTTTGGAGTGGCAATTTATCTTTCTTTGCGCTCTAATGGCCATTTTCTATCTGAGAGGACCAAAAATGGCAACAATCCTTGTCACAGGCGGAGCTGGCTTTGTGGGCTCTCATGTGGTGAAGCTTCTTGGTCAAAAAGGGTATACCCCACTCACCTACGACAATCTTTCGGTCGGGAGTGCGGAGTCGGTCGTGACCGGACAGTTCATCCAAGGAGATCTCGCAGACAAGGATGCCCTAGAGCGGGTCTTTGCCACCCACCCCATCGAAGCGGTGATGCACCTGGCAGGTTCGATCGATATCCGGGAATCGGTCTCAAACCCCGCCTTGTACTACGCAAATAACGTCGTCAATACGCTGAACCTGCTTGAAACGATGCGCAAACACGGGGTCAAGACGCTTGTGTTCTCCTCATCGGCTGCGATCTTCGGCTATCCCAAAACGGCAAAAATTAGCGAAAGCCATCCGATGGAGCCGATCAGCCCCTATGGGCGCTCGAAGCTCTATGTGGAAAATATTTTGTCAGACTTCGATGCTGCGTATGGGATCAAGTCGTCTGCGCTGCGCTATTTCAATGCAGCGGGGGGAGATCCCGATGGGAAAGTGAGAAACAGCAAAAAGAAAGAGACGAACATCATCCCCCTTGTTTTGAAAAGTTTGCTCGCTCCAAATGGAACGATCACTCTATTTGGTACCGATTACGATACGCCGGATGGAACGTGCGTGCGCGACTACATCCATGTAAGTGACATCGCAAATGCCCATCTTCTAGCCTTAGAGCAGCTGCGAAAAAACGGAATCTCCACCCATTACAACCTCGGCAATGGAAATGGGTATAGCCTACGAGAAGTGATTAAGACCGCCGCCGAAGTGACAGGAAAGCCCGTTCGTGTGATTGAGGGCCCCCGCCGCCCGGGAGATCCCACCCTCTTGATTGCCGACAGCACAAAAGCACAAAAAGAGCTCGGCTGGCACCCGCAATATCCCTCTCTTAAAGTCATCATTGCCGACGCCTGGAAAGCGATTGCGTAAATTGCTTTTTCGCTGTAAACTTAGATCCTTACTATCTTGAGGAGTCATATGTCAAAGTACCGCGTACTCGCCCGCCGCTACCGCCCACAAACATTTGGCGAAGTCATGGGGCAAGAAGCAATCGTCACCACCTTGAAGAATGCGATCTTACACCATCGCCTGGCTCACGCCTACCTCTTTTGTGGATCGCGCGGGACTGGGAAAACGACTCTCGCCCGCCTCTTTGCCAAAGCCCTCAACTGCCACGCCCTCACAACTGATGGAGAGCCCTGCAACCAATGTCCCTCCTGCCGCGAGATCGCGAACGGCAACTCGCTTGACGTCCTCGAAATCGATGGTGCTTCCCACCGCGGCATAGACGATATCCGGCAAATCAACGAAACAGTTGGGTATGCTGCCGCCTTTGGAAAATATAAAATCTACCTCATCGACGAAGTGCACATGCTCACAAAAGAGGCATTCAATGCCCTTTTAAAAACCCTCGAAGAACCCCCTGAGAAGGTGATTTTCCTCTTTGCGACGACAGAGCCTCATAAGGTGCTCCCCACGATTGTCAGCCGCTGCCAACGATTTAACTTAAACCGCATCCCTCTTGCTAAAATCATTGAGAAGTTGCACAAGATCTGCAACGAACTCGGTGTGGCAATCGAAGAAAAAGCGCTCCAGCTGATTGCCCAACACGCCGAAGGGGGCTTGCGCGACGCCGAATCGCTCCTGGACCAGGTGACAGCCTTTCACGAAGGGGCGATCACCGTCGAAACCCTGAACGACGTTCTTGGGCTCATCTCAAAAGAGGCCCTCTTTGCCATCGATCACGCCGGAAAAGAGGGGCGTCTCTCCGTTGCCTTCGAAATTGCTGAACAGGTGTTTGCGCAAGGGAAGAACATGGTCCATTTTGTAGAATCGCTCACGGAACATTTCCGCCTCTTGCTTTTGGTGAAACTCTCCGGCAGCGACGCTCCCTTCCTCGAAATTGCGACAGAAGAACGCCCCCGCTACGCCAAAGCTGCGGCCCTCTATACCCAAGAACAGTGCCTCGACATTCTCGATTACTTAGTCGCGATGCAAAAAGAGATCCGCTTCCACCCCTCGCCCCGCATTGCCCTCGAGGCTGCGCTTCTGCACATCATGCGCACTCATCAAGCGATCCCGATCGAGCTGCTCGTCCGCCGCCTCTCCGAACTTGAACAAACAGTAGGGGCACCGACCGCCGTAAAGCCCCCTGAAAAGGTCGCTACAGTTACGGTAGATCCCACTCCGACTCCGCAAGACTTAGGGAAAGCCCCCAAGCCTACGCCAGCCCCCGCTGCTGTTGGCCCAATTGACCGAACAAAACAAAGCCGCTACGATACCATCCTTCAGTTCGCTGCTGTCGAACTCGAAGGGACCATCCAACGCAAGCCATAAGGAGAAACGCCATGGGTTCAGGATTTGCCAAACAAAAGAAACAAGCCAAGCTCTTGCAAGCGCAAATGATGCAGATGCAAAGCCAGATGCAACAGACCGAAGCCACCGGAAGCGCCGGCAATGGCCTCGTCTCGATCACCCTTTCGGGAGAACACGAGATGAAGAGCATCAAAATCAAGCCCGAGTGTGTCGATCCCGAAGATATCGAAGGGCTCGAAGTCCTCGTCAAAGCCGCCTATGCCGATGCCTGCAAGAAGCTGCAGGAGCAAGGCCCCAAGCTCGGCGGCGGCGCAGGCGGGATGCCCGACTTAAGCGCCTTTGGCTTGTAGAGTAAGGCAGAGCAGATCTACAATTTCAAAGATACTACAGTGATATGCCGCCCTTTCAGGGCTCATCACTTGGGTACGTGTTTACCCAGGCCTCCGTTTGCTGGCGCTCACTCCGACCTGGGCTATAAGATACCGGCCCTTCGGGCCTCAGCAACAGACTACATAGCCCCCCAACAGTAGCTCTAGAACCAATTGAGCGTGTTGTGAGGCCCAACGGGCCGGCATCTCATAGCCCAGGTCGGAGCGAAGCGGAGGCCTGGGTTAGACATACACCCGCGAGATAAGCCCTGAAAGGGCGGCATATCTCTTGGGGACTTTGAGTTGGCTGGGCAAAAAAAAGGGCTCTTAGGGGTTACCTAAGAGCCTGTGAGAAGCAGGACAGCTAGCTTATTTCGCTGAAGGAAGTGGTTTGGTTGGGTCGTTGTGGTTGTAATCCGCTTTGAGTTTGTAGCTGATGCTAGTCACATCGAAGTTCGGATCAGTGATTGCTGCAGTTGGCATGAGCTTTGCGCCCTTATTGACCAACTTGTCAAGCGTTGCTTGCATATGACCTGGAATCTCGATTCCACGGCAAGCATCGTAAACAAATACAACGTTAAATCCACGGCTCAACAGATCTTCTGCTGTAAAGGCAACACAGAAGTTCAAGGCAAGACCAGCTACGTATACGGTCTTCACCTGTTGGTAGCGCAACTTGTCGAAAAGGGGTGTTTCGTATCTGCCGCTGTTGCTCCTAAGGCCGCTAAAGCTGTCATCGTTTGGCTCTGAGCCTTTCGTAACGATGTTCTCAGGTTTAGCCGGTGTTAAACCACCTAGGAAATCAACACCTTCGTTTACGTAATTACTACTTACACCTTTACCTTGACAACCATGCACAGGCCATGCAGTCAATTTTTGATAGGTGTTGTAGAACCATCCTTGTGTTTCAACGAGGAAGTCATTAAATGGTTTTACCTCTTTTTCAGCAAGCTTAGCTGCATTGCCTGCAAAGCTGATATTAGCTTCGGTGTGGAAATCTTGCGTATCGTAAACGAGGGCTGGATCGAATTTTTTCGTGATGTCGTTCAATGCAGGAACAATCGCACTGCCGTTGTGTACACTTAATGAGCCGTCCTTGCCAAATGTTTCTTGAGCATCGACGCGGACAAAAGCTGCCTGATTTTGCTTGTATTTGTAGTAATGCTTGTATGAATCGACTACGACACAACCGAGCAGGTGCATCACACCAAAAAGAGTTGCTTTTAGCGTTGTAAATGCGCTTCCAAGGATAGATTCCTTATCAAGATTGTATGCATTACCGTGAACATCTGGTTCATTCTTAATTAAAGAAACTTTGTACATCAACAGGGTCTTTGTGACAGAGAGTCCTGCAAGTGCACTCTTAAAGAAGGTCTTTGCTGCATCGCAAGAATAAAACCGAGTCGAAGCAAACTCGTAAAAGTGCTTCATGTCGGATATTTTATAACCAAAATTCATTTGGGCTGTATACCGAGCAACCGGAAGCTTAGGATCGTACCCAGTCACGTTACTACGCCAAAAATTAGTTACTTTATCGCCAAAATTAGACATACTATCTCCCTTTTGTTGTATAGCCCGTTTATTAAGAAATCGTTAATTTACCAAAAAACCAGGCTTTAGGCAAGAATATTTTTTTTTCGAGAGCTCAGAGAGAGGGGTTTCTATCCAAATATGCAACATCCATATATACAAATAATTTTGATTTTAATAGAATTAAATTAGATTGGTTTATTTGCATATTAAATGGCGGTGTTTATGTTTGGTAGTAATGATTTTAAATACAGTAAAATGCCTAACTATGTCCCTTACGATTATGAAAAACGCGGAAAGGGATTTGAAGACGCTCTAGACGCGCAGTTAAAACTCGAACAAGCGCAAGGTGAGAAACACACAATTAAAGAAATGGTCGGCATGAGAATCAATGCCTTTGTGACCAAAGCGCTCTTTACCATAAAAACATTCCAGACCTTCGGAAGCGCTGCTGTACAGACAGCCAGAACGATTGAACAAGACGTCCGCTGCCATGAACCGAATGCCGATAAAGCCGAGGGTCTTGCCACGAAACTAAAACAATTGCATTCATTAGGCGGGAAAGAAAAACAGGAAATCGAAGAAGCTCTGAAAGGGATCGGTGCAGTTGCAGAACACGCAGTTGCAACCACCAGCCAAGCAAGACTCCCAGCCGCAATGGTCAGCCGCGCTCAAATCGGTGAAGCTGCAAATAGAGACGTGAAAGAAGCGTCTAACCTTCTCTACCAAATTTTAAGGGATGACCCCATCTCCACACTAACAGAGGCATTTTTAGGCGCATATAGTGGAGATAAAAACAGCCAAATTACCTTCAAACACTTCAAAGAAACACTGCTCTTGAGCAAGTCCCCTCTCGTCAAAGAGCTTCGACAAATCATTTCAAAGGCAGAAAATGGGAAGTACAAAACCGTCGCAGAAGTAAATGCTGCAACCAAACGCGCATTGGAACTAGTTAATATGATGGAAGCAAAATCTCGAAAAGCCCAAGCAACCATGGACCAGCTCCCAGATATGGCTTTCAAAAAACTGGGAGTATCCGTTGTCACCATGACCAAAGATACAACCTACAATGTCGGAGATATCGGAAACAAAGGGGGTAAATACTACGAGCGGATAGTTGAAAACCCAGCTCATCTTGAAGTAGGAGCCGATAACAAAGTCACAGCAGTTGCACCCACCTATGGCTGGACAGAGATCTCACAAGATGATGTTCGAACTAAAATTTCTTTTTTGCCAAAACCCGGTGAACTGATTTCCAACAACACAAAAACCACACAAATCGACCGGGCAGTACGCAACTTAGAGACTGCGCAACGCCTCTTAACAGAATTTAAAGATAGAGGGTTACCCGCAATACTAGCTGGACCTAAAGGAGCCACTATCGCATTAGTCACTCCCGTACCCCCTATGCCACCTGTTGAAACGGCCGGATATGGATTTTTTTCGACTTCATTCCCGGAGCTTGCTTTACCTTCACCTCCAGAAATCAACTTAAAACCCACAACACAGGTAAATCCAGCATATGCGCCAGCACGAGACGCGATAGACGACGCTATCCAATACATGAGTGAGTCTACTCAGCAGATGTTGGCAATTGCTAGAGAATGGCAAACAGAACCTAATCCCAATACGCGAAATGATGGATGCGCTTTAGAAAGAGAGCTCCTGAAATTTCAGGAAGGATTCGGACGCGAAGCGATTGCAACGCTCACAGCCCTGCAAAGCGCAAAAGAACCACTCAACCAATCGCACTTCATGGCCGCTCAAGAGCTACGCGGCTATTTTGACCAGGCAGCCCAAACCATCATGAGACATGGCCGCGCGGTAGGGACAATCGGTGCAGAAAATCACGATAATGAGCTTTGGGCAGACAACATCGTTCCGGAAAGAGCGAAATTAAAAGAAATACAAAAGAAAGAGACAGCGGAAGCCTTAAAGCAGTTCCGCGCACAGTTACCGCAAGTAGATGATAGCCAACCGGCTTTCCGTGCCCTGATGCAGGAAGGAGACTCTGGTATGGCCTTCCGCGAGTTGTTGGGACTGGAAGCACTGATCAATCGAAACCAGGCAGCTTTTTCCGAACTCAAACGAGCTGCACAGTTAGCTACCCACTTTGCCGATGCCATCACGAAGATCAATGACGCAGAGAAAGCTCGCTTGGACCGTTTGAAGCAGCAGCGGCCTCCACAACCCGACTCATCACTTGTACCAGCCTCAAGTTTAAAAGAACTTGCGAAATCGAAAAATCCGAGTGAAATACTCGAAATCATCCATAGCTTGTTAATCGCCGGCGACACGACGAGAATGAGTGATATAGAAACGCATCGTGAATTTTTGCGCGACAACATTGAATTTAATCGAAAACTAATCCAAACTGAAATCGGCAGATGTGCACTCCTTCTACAACTAAATCCCAGAGCACCTGAGGCGGACAAAGCTCTACTTGAGGAGTGCCGCGACAGATTCTCTTTCCTTTCAGCAGAAGCTGCACTCGCGAACCTCGCATTAATTCCAGAATTTGGCGTTTTCGCAAATAAAATCGATTTAAACGATATAGAATCCACTCTTGGAGTCGTTGATGGGATCCTCAACAAAGTGCGTCCAAATGTCACGAAAAAATCTTCTTTGCATACAAAGATTTCTACCGAAATCGATGATAACTACGAAGAGTTAATCGAACTCTTTAACCGTGTAGAATATCTAGTGAATAAACAAAAGGTCGCGACGCTCCCACCAAACTTTCACATCTGTAGAAAAGAGCTCGAGGACATTGATCATCGTGTCATAGCAGCTCAATCTTTTGACGCCACACGTGGGAATCTAGAACAAGACTTATGAAAATAGAGGCTATTTTTATTGGGAGGTAGTTATGGGAATAAATCCAGGTATGGATGCACAAAGAAGAGCCTTGCAAACAGCCATGCAAGCCCAAACCGATCTAGCATCCAAAAAAGCAGAAGTGCGCGATGGAGGCTTTGTTGCCGGTCTTGGTCATAAATGGGCGGTGCGAAAGTTACAAAACAAAGCCGACGTTGCGATGAAAACGTTGAAGAATGCCGGTTTTACAACCATCAAGCAAGGCTTTGACAAACTCTACGGAAAGACTCTAGATCAGCATGCGGCAAACCTTGGTGGAGTGGATGACAAACCGATCGACATTGCCGATGCCGAGCTGCATCTGCTCCTAGACCTCCAAGAGAACCTCGATGTGTTTGAGGCCTATGACAATCAAATGATTGATACGCATAGTGATGAAAAGATCGTCCTCACTCCAGATAGAAAGGTGAAGCTAGAAGCCTTTGCAGGCAAAAAAGTCAAGGGTGCAGAAGCTCCTGAAGGAGGCATCGTCGATGCCGCGCGCCACAAAAGCCACAAAGAATTCAGGGAAGCTCAAGTGGCTATGAAAAACCTAATTGATGGAGCCTTGGGAGAGAAAGACGTCAATATACTCGGTGTTTTGATGAAAAAGACGTCATGGCGAGACTTCCTAAGCACTGCGAATGTTGCACAAGGTCGCCTGTGGTGGGAAGCAGCATTCGGAAAGGGCGAAGAGAATACAAATGCATTCAAAAGATTCAAGGCTCTCATTCCTTTCATTAAGAACGAAAGTTTAACAAGAATGAAAGAGATTCGGGATCACGCGGAAGGCGGCTATGCAAACCGCGCAGAATTTGAAAAGGATTTTGATTTTATCAGAGAGAGACTGGGCAATGCTGTGAATAAAGCGTTTCATGTAGACCAATCGAAAAAGTTTCAAGCGGACGTTGCTGATATCGACCGAAAATACCGTGCAAGTAAATCAGAATGGGCCCAAGCAGATGCAGGCGTTAGGCAAAACGTCCAAGCCCAAGGTAAAGACGATGTTTACACAGAAGCACATGAAAAATCCGTTGGAGCCGTAGGCAAGAGAGAAACACTTGAAGAAGAAAGACGGGAACTGATCCAGAATGCGGCCAAAGCAATGGTTGCGCAAGTGGATAGGGTTGGCGGCTATCGGTTTGTCGAAAAATGCCTTGCCCCAGACGGAAAGAGCGCGGATCAAAACTGGGTAACCACAACCGTTTTTGAACGGATGAGGCACATCATAGCTAGCCTGGCCTCCTCTTTGGGAGGAGGTGTGATAGGGCTAGCAGAAAAAGCGGCTACAAAGATCAGAGGAAAGGAAACGACTTTTGAACGCCCTGAATTTGGTAGAACCGATACAATCAAATTTAGAGAGCTCATGGAAAAAGTTAGGGGTGTTGCGGACGGAAATGTCAAATACACCACCAATCTGGAAACGCTCGAACGGAATATCGGAGAGCTACAAACCATGCTTTCCAAGGCGCAAAGAGAATTCGAAAAGGCACAAGAGCCTGACGTTGTCAATCTTACTAGCTTCAATTTGCTTAAGGCGAACAGACTCAAGGAAGCTGTTCAGAAAGACAACCTCGCCGCAAGAACCCCAGAAATCGTTGAAGTCAAAGCAAAAGACGTAAAAGAAGGCGATTGTAAATGGCAAGGAGACAGTCTGCTCAGGCGTCAAGAAGGAATATGGGTTCAAGAAGCCACCTATCAAAGCGATGGAACGATCAAAACACCTGACAACCGTGTCTACGGGTTAAGCACAGCGCTCGCCGAACTGCATGACAACCCTGATGCATCCGGATCCGGTCAAGTCAAGATCATACGTCTAACTTCACAAAATCCTGTCGCCAAGATACTCGGCAATTTTACAAAGATCGGTGAAGTTCTAAAAACAGTGGTAGAAAACGTAAAAGCAAAGCGCCAAGAAATTGAAAGCGGACTGAAAGCAATTGCAGGCAAAGAACACGCCACAAACCTCTTCGTCGCCCCTGCAAAACCACTTATCCTACCAGAAATTACGTCGCCAGGAGCGCCACCACCGTTAGCCAAAACTTCAGGTCACTTTGCCTATCCAGTCACTGAACTTCCGTTACTTGGAATGAGAGCCGCACCATTGACCAAGCTACCCGAACCAATCCGCAGCTCTGACCTTCCACACTCCGTCAACGTCCCCGACGCCATTATCCCAGCGCCCCCTGCAGCCGGTAAACCCGCTCCTGTCGTGGAGCTCACACCAATAGAAAGAGAAAGTATCGACAAACTAAATAGTAAACAACTTAGATCGCTTCTTCTTAAAATAAACGCAACGATGTTAAGTGGAACCGCACAACAACCAGGTGTTGGAGATACAACGCTACCATCAGGTTTTTTCGAAAACAATCTAAATGATCCAGCAGCCTCCACACAAAAACGCGTTGAACACCACGCTCCAAAGCTATCAGCCATTCTAGCCCACATAGAAGCACGCGTTGCATCAGAATCAATAAAGCCAGGAATTGATAAAGAAAAGAGAGATGATTGGGAGGACATACAAGGGTTGTGCGAAAAAGCAAGAGCAAAACACCCCGCCCTAAAAAACGCAAACGTTACGACAACCATTTCAGGAGGGGAAACCACTGTTACAACAAGAACGACAACAGGGGCCGTTTCACCTAAAGCTACTGCACCAGCGCTTACTGAAGCCCAAGTTGGTGGACTATCAGCGGGAGTCCAGGGCCTTTCAGATGAAATAAAAAACGCTGAACAGCCAGAACTACAAGGACGCCTAGAAGCCTTCATTAGCGAGGGCCCGTCGGGAGCCGCATATAAAGAACTGCAAAATTTAAATGCGAAAATCAGCGACGGAAAAGGCGCACCACACGAACTGGAGCGAGCCAATTACTTGGTCAGTTACTTCAAAAAAGGAATCGATGCAATTCAGACGAATGCGGCGGAAATCCAAGGAGCAGAGGCTCACAATCAGGAAGTTGGAGCTCAGCTAAAAGAAGTAGCAAGACAAGACGCTGATGCCCGAAAAGAAATCTCCACAGCCCTACAAGCCATCTACAAGGAACTCGGTGAAGTTATTAACCTGGCTCAAGAATGGATGCGCAGTCCTGATCCAAAGCTAAAAGCAGCCGGAGAGGTGCTACAGGATAATATCTTCGCATTCAATGCAGATCAAGGCAAAGTTGTTGAGAAGAAGCTAAAAGAGCTCCAAGCGACTCCACCGAACGAAAAACTAGATAAACCACACCAACAGGCTGCTAAGGATCTTTCTAATTTCTACAAAAACGCCGTTAACAACTTGAAAGATAATGCCAAAAAAGCAGGGCCCATCAAAGCTGAAAATGATGCCGCAAAAGCGGAATTTGAAGCGAATAACAATGATATCAAACGACAAAAAATTGAACAAAATCCAAAAACACAGGCGGCCCTAGAGAAAATGGAGAACGCTTTCGTCATTAAGGCAACAAATCAGGGCAGCCCTGCTGAGATTCAGAAGGGAGCCCGCAACCACCAAGCCCGCATACATAACCTGTTGTTTACTGGCGCATCCGGTGCCGCATACACAGAACTCAAAAGCATCGAGAATAAAATGAAAAACAAAACTGCTACTCTCGACGAGCTAAACCGCGGAGAACAATTAGCCACCTATTTCACCAAGGAAATCGGCACAATCAACACCGAAGAACAGAAGATAAACGAACTGTTGACCGAATACGAAGAAAAAACCAAGCCCGGCCCACAAGATGCAGCCTAAGGCATGGCCAAAAAGCCTTTAACTTGTCTGCAAGAGACAGTTGCAGAAGTGACAATAAAATATTCTACCCCCAATCTCGAAGATCCTAGAATGATATGCCGCCCTCTTAGGGCTCGTCACTTGTGCACATGTTTTCCCAGGCCTCCGCTTCGCTCCGACCTGGGCTATGCTAGGCCGGCCCGTTGGGCCTCAGCAGCAGACTACATAAGGCTTTTAGCAGTAGCTCCAGAACCAATTGAGCGTGTTGTAAGGCCCAACGGGCTGGTATCTTGCCGGCCCGGTGGGCCTTAGCAGCAGACTTCATAGGCTTCGAACAGTAGCTCCAGAACCAATTGAGCGTGTTGTGAGGCCCAACGGGCCGGTATCTCATAGCCCAGGTCGGAGCGAAGCGGAGGCCTGGGTTTATCCATAACAAATCGGACGAGCCCTGAAAGGGCGGCATATCTCTACAGGATCAATGCTGCTCATTGGCTGCTGTGTTGCCAGGCGAGGAAGGTAGCAAAGACAGCATCGCCTATGGGATTTCGCAGGCAGGCTCCGGTGGGGCAGGTGCGGAGCACGGGGCATCGCTTCACAAAGGTGCGGCCATAGGGACAGCTGCCTTGGTAGAAGCCGTGGGTGGGGCCGGGAGGGTTGTACTTCTTTGCGGAGGAGGGGCCGAACAGGGCAAAGGTGGGAGTTTGGGTCGTGCCGGCCAGGTGAAGAGGGAGTGAGTCCATGGCGATGACCAAATCGCACCGCTGCATGAGGGCATGCATGGCGGGCAGCGGGATCCGATCGACGACACACGCTGTGTCGGGGAATTTTTTTTGCAGGGCTTCGGCAACCTGCTTTTCTTCAGATGATCCCCACATGAATAGAAAAGCACATTTTTCATTTTCTGCAAGGAGCTGCAAAAAGCGAGCCAGCGCTTCTGGCGTCATCTGCTTATTCTTCCAGGCGGAGCCGGGGCAAACCATGATCTTGCGTCCAGACTGAAGCGCCGGGTGTGCAAGCCACTTTTCTACGGTTTCCTGCTGTTGAGGTGTCGTGCGCAATGTCAAGGATTGCTTACTGTCTTCTAGAGGATTTCCGATAAACCGAGCAACAAGCTGTAGATAATCTTCACGCACATTGTCGCTTTGGGGAATGGCAACTTTGCATGTGGTGAACAGGAGGTTTGGCCATTCGGGAACATTGGAGCGGGCAAACCCAACTTTGACGTCGCTTGAAACGCGCGACAAGATCAAGCCTGACTTGATATTTCCCTGCAAATCAAATGCAGCATTGTAGTGCACCTGGCGGAGCTGCTGCACAAACGCACGCACCTCTTTGAGCGTTGCGGCTTTCCAAAAAGAACGTCTCCACACCTTTGTCGAGACACACAAGACGCGATTCACCTGGGGGTGAGCGCGCACGAGATCGGCAAAGGGGGCCTCGACGACCCAGTCGATCTGAGCATCGGGATAGTGGTGGCGCAAATAGCTGACAACGGGAAATGCATGGATGATATCCCCTAAAGCAGATGTTTTGACTATTAAAAACCGTTTCATCATTCACCTGGACATTCTTTTAAAAAATCCTCTGGCACCGGAGCTTCGATCGCCATCTGCTTCCCTGTAACGGGATGGGCGAACTCCACTTTGGCGGCATGCAGCATCAGCCTTGGCACGTGGCGACGGCTCTTGATCTGCCTTCCATATTGCGCATCCCCTAAAATGGGATGCCCAAGGCTCGCCAAATGGACCCGAATCTGGTGGGTCCTCCCAGTCGTGGGTCGGCATTCGATGAGTGCAGTTTCCTTCCCAGCACGCACGAGATACCACAGTGTCTCTGACCACACGCCGTCGGCAACTTCTCCCCAAAGGGCTTGCCCTTGAAATTCAGCAATCTTGCCCATGAGCATCGAAACCTTGCCGCTTAAAGTGGTTGGAACACCATCGACAAGGGCTAGATAGGTCTTATGGACATGCCGCTCCCGAAATAGTTTTTCCATCTGGGTTGCAGGGGCTCCTTCTGTGGCAAACAATAGAATACCTGAAGTCCCTTTATCGAGTCTATGGAGCAATTTGGGGCGTGGAATCTGCCCTCCGATCCACTTGAGCAACGCAGGGTCTTCTGAGAGTGTGCCTGGGGGTTTGTCGTAGGCTGCCAGCACCTGGTCGACATAGAGGAGGCGCGCGGCAGTTGGGGTCAGATAAACGGGGGGCTGGGTCTCTTCTTGCACATCGCATGCAATCCGATCGCCGCGTCCTACGGGCGTGGAAGCAAATCGCTCAACGCGTTGATTGAGGCGGCATCTTCCTTCGTCGAGGTGGCGCTTGATCTTTTTTTGAGACAAGGCCGGGAGTTTTCGGGAAAGGAATTGCTGAATGGAAATGCCAGAATCTTCTTGTGAAACGATCCAGTCGTGCATGTTTATTGTGTGAATTGGCTGAGGAAGCGCAAGTCGTTTTCGGTGAACATGCGGATATCTTTGATCCCATGCTGTAAGAGGGCAAGCCGTTCGACTCCCATGCCCCACGCAAATCCAGAGTACTCCTCGGGATCGATCGCTCCATTTTTGAGCACTTCGGGGTGGATCATTCCCGCTCCAGCAACCTCGAGCCATCCGGTCTGTTTGCACAAATGGCACCCGCTGCCTCCGCAGCTCAAACAGCGAAGATCGACCTCCATGCCGGGTTCGACAAAGGGGAAATAGCTGGGACGAAAGCGGGTTTCAACAGTCGCTTTAAAGAGGCGGCTAAAAAAATCGGTCAGGGTGAATTGTAAATCGGCAAATGTAACGCCTGTATCGACGTAAAACACTTCGACTTGATGAAAAAAGACGTGGGAGCGGGCGGTGATGGTTTCATTGCGGTAGGCGCGGCCAGGTGCCGCAATCCGGATCGGCGGCTTATGGAACTCCATGATGCGGGCTTGAATGTTGCTGGTGTGGGTGCGGAGCAGCACGTTTGATGTGATGTAAAACGTGTCTTGCATATCGCGCGCAGGATGCTCTTTGGAAAAATTGAGCGCCTCGAAATTGTAGTAGTCGGTGTCGATATCGGGGCCATATTGGACAGAAAACCCCATCTCCATAAGCACGTTGAGCATCTGGTCCATCGCTTGTGTGACAACATGGGAATTGCCCAAGTGGCGGCGGCGACCGGGAAGGGTTACGTCGAGCGTTTCTTGGGCGATTTTCTGCTGATCTTCTTGTTGTAAGCAGTTTTCGTATTTGGCTTGGAGGGTAGAGTCGATCCACACCTTGAGGTCGTTGATCTTTTTTCCGCAAAGGGGGCGCGCATCAGGCGCAACATCGCGGAGAAGTTTCATGAGGTCTTGGATGGGGCCCTTTTTGCCAAGGTACTTGACCTTGAGATCTTCGATCTGCTGGACGGTCGCAGCGACGGCAACAGTCTGCTCAAATTCTTGGGTGAGTTTTTGAATCTCGTTGTCCATTTTTTTGGCTCATTGTTTTGAAAACAAGGTCTAAGGAGCCACCAAGGCTTAAGGGACCCTAGGGACCTTAGGGACCCTAGGGACAGCTGCAGAGTCGAACTCTATTCAGAGTTTCCTCTATGCGGCGTGCTTGACGAGCGCGTGTTTCGCTTGCTCTGCGATGCTTGCAAATGTCACGGGATCGTTGATGGCGATATCGGACAACACTTTGCGATCGAGTTCACATTTTGCAAGTTTAAGGCCATTGATCAAACGGCTATAAGATAAGCCATTGATTTTGGCTGCTGCTGAAATGCGCACGATCCAAAGACTTCTAAACTCGCGCTTGCGCTCTTTGCGGTGGCGGTAATTGTAAGCCATGGCACGCAAAACAGCATCACTTGTCAAACGCAAGTGGTTTCTGCGGTCGCCGACAAACCCCTTAGCTTGTTTAGTCAATCTTTTCTTGCGGCGGTGTGCGGCAACGGCGTTTGTTGCTCTAACCATAATATTTCTCCAATTTTTATCCTAAACACCCATCAGGCGTTTATACATTTTTAAGAATCCCTCATCGACAAAAGCAGGTCTTGACAGCTGACGTTTGCGCTTAGGCGCTTTCTTTGTCAAAATGTGGCGCTTACCTGGACGGTTGCGCTTCAACTTGCCCGTGGCTGTCACTGAGAACCTGCCGATGAGAGCTTTTTTTGTTTTCATTTTAGGCACAGACACTCTCCTTGTAGTTATCTAAGTTTTCTTTTTCACGCCGGGAGCCAATACGACGATCAACAACCGTCCGAGGCTCGAAGGAGGCGACTCGGCAACGGCGATGTCTTCTAATTTGGCGCAACACTCTTCGACGAGCTTTTTACCAATCTGCGTATGGGCCATCTCGCGGCCCCGAAACATACACGTAATCTTCACTTTATTGCCCTTAGAGAGAAACTCGCGCGCGTGCTTCATCTTTGTCTCTAAATCGTGCACGTCGATGTTGGGCTTTATCTTAATCTCCTTCACCTTAATCTGGTGTTGGGCCTTCTTGCTTTCCTTTTCCCGTTTGGTTTGATCGTACCGAAACTTCCCAAAATTGATGATCTTACAAACTGGCGGATTCGAATCGGGCGAAATTTCAATCAGATCTAGCCCCTCTTCGTCAGCCTTCGCCATCGCCTCGTGGATCGACAAAATCCCAATCTGTTCTCCAGTTGAGCTGATCACGCGTACCCGCGGCGCCCTAATCTCTCTATTAACTCTCAAAGCAATTTTCCTCTTTGCTCAATTTCGCTTTGTCCATCTCTGCACAAAGCTCGACACTTGTCATCTTGCACATGTGGTTGCGCGCACTGCCCCTTACTCTCACCGAAAGAGTTTGGGTATTTTCTTCCTGCTCCCCTACAACCACGGTGTAAGGAACTCTTTCCTGCTCCGCCTGATGAACTCTCTTTCCAAGAGAGACCTCGCGCGCATCGATACGCACGCGCCATCCGGCTTCCCTTAATGCACTTGCAACAGTTGCTGCATAAGCGCCCATATTGGAAGAGATCGGCACCACTCGCACCTGCTCTGGAGTCAACCACAAAGGCAACTCCCCTCGCACGTGTTCGATGAGAATGCTCAAAAAGCGCTCGAGTGAACCAAACACCTGCGTCGTAATAATCGCGGCTGCTGGCAACTGTAGTTTCTGAGGAAGGTGCCAATCGACACTCACCGAAGGGCCTACCCACTCTCTTCCATGGGCATCGATCAGATACCCTTGGAGCTTGGGGCCGGCAAATGCGGTTTCCTCTTTGCTTTCATGCTCTTCCTGCCCACAGGCCTGGAGAGCACGCTTTGCGCATTCCATCGCTTGATCCCACATGGCCACAGTGCCGGAAAACTTGGTTCCCCGGCCTACAATTGTCCAATGAGACCTAAAACCAAACATTCTAGTCATTTTATCAATGAATTGCAAGGAAGAAATCATCACAGCTTCCACTTCCTCGAGAGAACAAAAGTAGTGGGCAAAGTCGGCATGCGAGACAGGAGGCGTGGTACTCTCAGGTAAGATGGCGCTCTGGGAGGTAGCCACAGTGGCACACTCGGCTAAACCGATGGGACTCATGTCGGCAAAAAAAGATTTGAATAGATGAATATGGGAAAGGGCCAGTGAAGAAAGAAGTTGATAGCGGGTTCCCTCATACTCGCCGCTTAAATCGACCTCGGGAGTGGGCTCTACTCCTCGAGAATTTTTCACAAACTGGGGTGTGGAAACGAGTTGATACCCGCGAAGGTTCATCTCGTTTTTCCAGAAAGTCAACAAACTTTCTTTGACAATCTGACCATTTGGATACCAACACCACTCCAACTCGCTTAGATCGGAATGGGTAGCGAAGAGTTTCATCTCCTCAGCCAAGCGGAAGGTGTGATTTTCCCTCAATGCTTCTAAATTTTTAATGCTCTTTTTCAACTCTTGAGGATTGTGGGCGACAAGACCTAAAATGCGGATCGACTCTTGCCCTGATTTGCATTCCACCTCAGAAGCAATCCGCTTGAGTTCAGTCAGCGTAAAAGCGGGCAACTCCCCTGTTGATGCCACAATCGCTTCATCGGAGAGGGTGTAAAAATCGCCAATCCGCAAAACGGAGGCAAACTGTTGAGCATTAGTGGCTATTTGTTGCGCCAAATGGGGCTGTTTGTGGTGGCGAAAGAGCTCGACGGCATTGGCTCGCACCATATCAACCTGACCCATTGGGAGGTCAGATTTAATGGCTGCGCGCATTTTCTCCTGGATCAACACAAGCATGTGAGAATCGACGGTGCGGTCGGCCAGAAAGTCGCAATAAAACCCGTGCTCAGTTGCTCCAGAGTTAAGAAAAACCACATTGGGAAGCATTTCGCTGAGCACGTAGGAGAGCACCTTCGCAGCAGAGTGGCGGAGAAAATGTAATGAATGGGGGTGCATGGTTTTTAAGTTTAACGTTAGAAATGGGATGGGATATAGCTGACTCGAACAGCTGACCTCCACGATGTCAACGTGGCGCTCTAACCAACTGAGCTAATACCCCAGGGAAGCACTCGAGGATAGGCGATTGTGGGCTTTATTGCAATGGAAAATTGGATTTATTGATGAAGGCGCGGAGGGCGAGGCGGTCGGCGGGGGAGAGCTTCTTGAGTTGGGCAAGCTCTTCGTCGGTCGCTTCGCATAATTTTTTGAGGCTGCCAAAATGGGTGAGGATCGCTTTGCGTTTGATTGGCCCAATGCCAGGAATCGAGTCGAGGGCGCTGCTGGAGAGCTGTTTGCTCCGGAGTTTTTTGTTGTACTCGATTGCAAAGCGGTGCGCCTCGTCGCGGATTTTTTGAATGAGAAAGAGAACGGGTGAATGGCGCTTGAGGAGGATTGGGTCTTTTAAGCCACGCAAAAAGACCTGCTCCTGCGTAATCCCCTTGTCGTGTCTTCCCTCCTCTTTAGCAACCGCAACGATGTCGACAGAGGCGATGTCGAGATCTTCCAAAATTTTGATGGCGGCGTTGAGATGCCCTTTGCCTCCATCGATCAGGATCAGATCGGGCAACTCCATTTCGGTCGTCACCTTGCTGTAGCGGCGCTGCAATACCTCTCTGAGGGCGCCATAATCATCGCTTTCAGACGCGAGCTTAATTTTATAACGGCGGTAGCGGGATGGATTCTTCAACCCATCGTCAAAGGCAACAAGCGAGGAAACGGTGAGGGTGCCACCCAAGTGAGAGGTATCGATGCAGTCGATTTTCTGCGGATAGCGAGACAGATGAAACTTCTCTTGCATCTCCATGAGCACTTTTGTACGCAGCTGCTGCTCATCTTTCTCCCTTTTGAATGAGGCTTCGGCATTGGCGTGCGCCATCTCGAGATATTCGCGCCGATCGCCCCGTTTGGGGTGGAGGATTTCGACTTTTTTCCCTTGTGAAAGGAGCTCGGCAAGCGTCGGAGCACTTTCTAACGGAACGGGCACTAAGATCTCTTTGGGAAGGTCTTCTTTGCCGGCGTAGTGTTGCAAGATAAAAGAGGAGAGGAGCTCTTCATCTTCTTCTAAGATGTTCTCAAAACTGTAAGTACGAGAGCCCAATAATTTTCCGCTGCGGTAAAGCATTAACACAACGATCACCTGATCGCTTTGCCGATAAATCCCCAACGCATCGACATCGAGCCCAAGGGGACGGTCCACGGTCTGTGTCTCAAGCGTTTCTTCGATGTGGCGGATCGTCTTAAGCAAGGAAGCCGCCTTTTCAAATTCCAACTCCTCTGAGGCGCATTCCATCTCTTCGTAAAGATCGGCCAAAACTTCTTTGTCTTGCCCGCGCAAAAACTTTACGGTGCGATTCACCAAATGGTCGTACTCTTGCTTGGTGCACCGATTTACACAGGGAGCCACGCACCGTTTCATGTCGTAGAGAATGCACGGACGGGTCCGGCGAAGCAACTCTTGATCTGAGCACTGCCTTAATGGGAAGAGAGAGTGGAGCAAATCGAGTGTGGAGCGCGCGGAAAACGCACTGGTGTAGGGGCCAAAATAGAGGCCATCGGGTTTTGGATTGCCCCGGTAGCGCGCAATCGAAACCATGGGCCACGGGTGTTTGTTGTTGACTTTCAGAGCAATGTACGTTTTGTCATCTTTGAGAAGTGCATTGTAACGAGGCTTGTGCTGTTTGATTAGGGTGTTTTCGAGAAGGAGCGCCTCTTTTTCAGAAAAGACGACGATCGTGTCGATTGCCGCAACTTTGGCAATCAAAAAAGGGACCATGGGGCGGTTATCGCCGCTCGAAGCAAAATAGTTCTTCACCCGTTGGCGCAGATTATTCGCTTTGCCGACGTATAAGACTGCACCATCGCTCCCCTTCATCAAATAGACTCCAGGCTGCGTTGGAAATGTATCTATCGCACTTTTATCGAATGGGATCATTGCCTTATGATGGGCAAACTGGACGTTTCTTGCAAGGCGAGCTGACCGCAAGCAGCCGCGATGTCGTCTCCTTTCGTGTAGCGGCAGGTATTGACGACGCGGGAGCCGAAGAGCACGGCTCTGAAATCTTTGATCGCCTTTTTCTCAGGGCGCTCTAATCGCAAGCCCGCCACTGGATTGTAAGGAATCAAATTGACGGTGCATTGCTTGCCGTGGAGCAGGTGAGCAAGCTCATGAGCGTGATCGGGATGATCGTTGATCCCGTCAATCAAGATGTACTCGTAAGTAATGTCACGCTTGGTCTTTTTGGCGTACTCATCCATCGCTTCCATAATGTCTTCTAAGGGGTACTTTCTGGCATACGGAATGATCTTTAAGCGGATGTGTTGGTTTGGCGCATGAAGAGAAAGAACGAGGTTGACTTTGAGCCCCTCTTCACTCAAACGGCGGATCCCTTCGACGATGCCGACCGTAGAGATCGTGATCCTTCTTTGAGAAAAATTGAACGCTTCAGGATCGCACAACAGCCGCACCGATTTCACAACGGGGTCGTAATTTTTGAGCGGCTCTCCCATCCCCATGTAAACGACATTCGAAACGCACTCCCCTTTTTTCATCAACCAGCTGTTGATCTGCACAACCTGCTCAGCAATTTCAGCAGGCCTAAGGTTCCGTTTGAACCCCGCTTTACCAGACGCACAAAAGGCGCACTTTGCAGGGCACCCCACTTGAGAAGAGACGCACACCGTACGGCGATTTTCTGCACAGATCAGGACTGATTCGACAAAACTGCCATCGCGCAGTTTCCATAAAAACTTGTAGGTTTCTTCGTCCGAGGAATCTTGAATCCGCTGCAACTCGAGAGACTGAAAAGTTAGAAAGGTAGAAAGGCGCTCCCTCAGCTCTTTGCCAATATTCGTCATGGCATTGAGATCAAAAATCCCTTTTTTGTACACCCAATCCAAAAGCTGCCGCGCAACAAACGCCTTTTCCCCCCTCTGAACGAGGAGGTCAGTCAGCTCTACAGGAGTTAGTTCAAAAAAATCGTTCATAATCAACACGTTAAATAAGTGATAATGTGCGATTATTCTATCAGAAATTTGATAATTCTACAAGAGAAAATGTGTTGGAGGTAAAAACCTCCAACTTAAAAGACAACTAGGGATTCACGTTCGCTTCTGTCTTTCTCCAGAAAGTAGAGAATGCGCCGATAAGAATGCCTAACCCTATGCAACTAATTAACAATGTATTGAATGTGCACATTGTTGGAACAACTTTTCCAGCAAGAGTATAGTCCGTGGGAACATCTGCAGTGATAGCAAACATTGATCCTGCATTGATTTGCCAGGAATTCGGGGCAACGCGGTTAGCAAATAGGCAGGCAATCGTACCTCCATTAGGTGATTTCCAGACCTGCATGTCTTTCGCAAACTTAGAAAACAAGGCACCGGCTCCAGCGCCAATCCCCATATTAAATGCATACTGTTTAACGGTTGAAAGATCCATAAAATCCTTAAAAAGTTAGTGGTTAACAACCCATCATATCTCAAACGTATTAAAAAATCAAGAGTTTCATAAATTCATGAAAATTTAGAGAAGACAAGATCCAAATCTACGATCTGGGCCTCTCCTCTCCGTCAGCTACTTATTCTGTCGATAACTTTGATAGCATCCATCAATTCTTCTTGTGTCATAGAATATGGATTAAGGGTTTTCCCTCCAGCCATTACGATCTGACCCGAGCTCATCTTTCCTGTTTTAGGCGCTGCGGGTGGTGGGATGTTTCCATATTAAATGAAATTCGTTTTATTCGATTTTTTATTGTTTAAAATGAATTTGCCCCAATGGATCAGTGAAAGTTTTTCTGACCGACTTCGTCAAGGACCAAAGCGGCTTAGTGTAATCCAGCAAACGGTTGGCATCAAACGAAGAGGAAGTGGTCACATTGACAAGCTTAATGACTTTGGCAACTGTGCTTTCGGTCAACAGGTCGAATGCCTTATGGCCAAGGGAGGAGGAAGGAAGAATCGATAACACCTTGCGAGACAGGGCTAAATTATCCTTGGTGGTGTCTACGGAATAACATTTTCCACCTGGCTGGGCGCAAGAGAGAAGGAAATGTGCGTTGAGGCCAATCCCAAGATTATTAAATTCGATTTGGTAAATATCTCCAATCCATTCATAACCCATTCTGGAGACGATATCTCCTTGTACAAGGTATTGCCGCAGCTTTGGGTGGCCTTGTGATGTCCTCCAAAGACGAGCTGTCTCCCCTTCAGTTGCAGGCGGGTTCAAAGTAATTGATGGGAAGCTAGCCTCCTGACTGACTAGGTTGGAAAAACGGGCCACAGTCATGGCTGTCAACGCACCTCCTTGACTATAACCCATAACTTGCGCTTTTCCTTGGCCTGTTGTTTCTAACCAGCGTTTTATTTCTGGGACAGAGTGATTGAAAAATGCCCATGAGACTCCATTAGGACCAAAATTGTTCCAAAAGGAGGCATAACTACCGGGCCGGGAGAAGCTAAGTGCGGTTCCCCGAAAAAGAAGAATCGGTGGGTTAGGACCATGTTCAGGAAGCAAGAAGGTGACAGGAATGCCATCTTTCAAATCAAAGCGTCCAATGGAATATCGGACTGCGTTTTTCGGCCCAAGAGGAAGAGTGAGGTAAGAATCTTTGGGATAGGCATTAAAAGCCACGATTTTCGTTAAAATTTCTGCGGTAAACAAAGTACGCAGCTCGGGTTTCTTAATCTCTTGAATCGAGTTAAAAAGATTCTGGGTAAATTGAAGTTCTTGAAGAGGTGATTCTCGGTTGACGCTATCTGCAGAGCGGTTGTGATCTTTGATGACCGCAAGGAAAGGATCTGGGGACGGAAACTCCAGGATTGGCTTGCGAGGAGAAGACAACTGAGCACTAAAAAGAGCCTGAGGACCTCGATGAACAAACCACCCTAAAACATTATTTGCGGTAACCTGTGCATTCAATGTATAGGCAGCATCTATATTGTGGACTGCATTCTTAAAATCGAGCTGTTCGAGATAAGCGCATCCTGATCCTACAAGGGCTTCGAGATAAAGAGGATTGTGCTTGTCAACGTTGTTGTATGCTTCAACGGCTTTGTTGGGCTTCCCTAGCAGGAGATAGGTGTGTCCAAGTTTTATCCATGCTTCAGGAATGGCACTGGAAGCGGCTTTAAAACACCGCTTGGCTAACGACCAGTCGCTCTGCGCAAGAGCGATAACGCCATTATAAAATTGCTGTTCAGGTTCATGTTTTTCCCTACTGACAGCCTCACGGCGAATCTTCTGAAATAGCTCATAGAGCGATTGGTCGATGTCAAGAAAACCCTGCAAATCCATTTCTTTTAAGCTAACCGTTCTATGAATAATGTCAGAGCGAACTGGGTTTTCTAACTTGCCAAAAATAAAGTTATCGGTTGTGTGAGAGAACCTCCCTGCTTTGCTATGTTCGCACCACGTGCGAGCTAGTTCGAATAAAATTTTGGGATTGTTTTTATGAGCAGGATCCTTGGATAGATCGGTGAATTTTTTGAGTGCTTCAGAATAATTGCCCTTTGTAAAGTCTTGTTGGGCAGATGCAAAGAGCTGATCGAATTTGGTTGATAAAAGACGTCTTTTAGATGACTGGAAAGCGACCCTTATAGACAGAGCAAAAGGTGTACATAAGATCCTACCGATTGATGAAAACATGCTTATCTACTAATATAATGACTGCTATTCAATAACTTATGGTCACAGCATTCCATTGGATTTGAGACTATCTATTTCTCTTTGCTCGTAAACAAGCCCGATTCATAACATATTGTTGAAGTTAATGTACACAAGAAAATATAATTACGCCTATGTTCTACGGAAGTAGCTAAGCCGATTTTAGCTCTAAAGCGAATTATCGATTTTTATTCCCAGTTTTTTTGCTAATTCCCAAATTTTCTTCTCCTCTTCCAAACTACAACCAGTTAGTTCAATCTTATATTCTTCACTACTATTGTTGCTTGATCTATATAATTTTGTATTAAAGTAGGTGTTAGCTTTTTGTAAAAACAATCCTCGCTCCCCCTCCTCTTTAGTTGTTTTGGCGCGTTCATAGTACACCTTTCCTAACCAAAACAAAGCCTGTTCACTCGAAAGTTCAACCGCCTCTTGAAAGAGGCGTTCCGCTAGATCCATCTTTAAACCATTTAGAAAGAACATTCCCAAATTTACTAAAATTTCTATGTCCCAAGCATTCACAACAGAACGAATCACGGGATTTGGAATTAGTACGGCAAACAGCACCTTTGTCACCTGAACCGCATCTTGACTGAATTTGGCTAACTTTTCCATGTCAGCCTCTGGAATTGCCAAAAGAGCTCGATAAGCCTCCCGGTCTTTTAGAATAACAGCACGTCTAAGAGCATACCACAAATTTTTTTGCGTTTCGTTTAACTCTTTCACCAAATGACAGCGAGCTAATTCACTTTCGTTCATATAGTTAATCAATCCGATAAAATTAGAAAATGAATCTCTATCAAGCCTCTTAAGATTAATTATGTTGTTAGAATATTGGCATGCACCTAAAAACCAGCGTAACTTTATCTTTGCATTTTCAGCTTTTTTTTCAAGCTTATATGTTTCCTGGGATTTCCACATCCCATAGGTCCAATCGGTTACCCAAGACCACTCTGCTTGGATTTCTTTGTCGATTTGGTCTGTCTCCTTTTTGACCAAAGCGCCATAGCCTAGTTGGACAGCCCACTTTACTGTTAAAGGAGTGGCGACGACCACTACACTCTCATCGTTACGTTGAATATTAATTAACGAATGTTGATTTAGTTGATAAACAATAACATTAAAAATTGATTTAAAGTCTTCGTAATTAATTGTGCTGTAGATTTTATTTCCGCTGGCCATTTTGAAAGCTTCAAGTAACGATTGCATAGAGATTGGCTCCTTTGAGACAGTGACACATTCTAGGTTGCCAAAAAATGCGAAAAACCGGAGAACATCTCGCACCATAATATCAAGGCCCGGCTTAAGTGTTGTCATGTCTATTATTGACGATTCAATGCTCCTGATGTTGGGCTCATAAGTTTTTCCAATTGTTCGTGAGTCTTGTTTCTCATCGGCACTAAGACTTTTGACCCCAAAAAAAACCTCCATTGCAGGCCAATTCGTGTTACCCATCTGCGCTCTAAAAGTATCAATTGTGAAATTTTGAATTGGGAAAATCACCGCTGCCTGTTTAAATGCCAGAGGTATCCCACCCAAATCATTGTCGATGAAAGCTTTTTTGTTTTCATAATTTTCCTTCTTAAATTTTTCCCTTATTTCAGTCGGGAGCATTTTCTCAAAGATCTCTATCCCTCCCTTGTCGGCACGAATCCGTTCAATTTCTATAGTGTCCTTCTCATCAAAACCACTAAAATACCGCCCGGTAATGATGACGTCGCCGTTTGACTGCGCAGGCAAGAGCTCGTTTGTAATAGTATTTGAAATTTCAGGCGTATCCACATTGTCAATAACTAGTAGATATTTCTCAGATTCTTTGATCAACAATGCGTTGATTAGGACAGGGATTCTTGCCTTTTCATCAGGGACATCTTTTTGATAGCTTTCTAAGATGCCCTCAAGACTATTATTAAGCTTCTTGCAGTCGATAAAAATGATACGGCCGTACTCTTGCTCATGCTCTTCTACATATTTCAGTGCAATTTCAGTCTTTCCAATTCCTCCAGGGCCCTTCAAAAAACATATCGTTGTAACTCCTGACTTTTGAGCTTTGAATATGTCTTCTAAATTTTTTCGTTCCCCTTCCCTGCCTAAGAAATATGTACAAGGAGCCAGGTACCCAAAATTTATTCTTTTAATTACTTTTTTTTTTCATCCTCCTTACCAGGATTATTAATAATAACAGAGGATGCATCACCGACCTTGACATTAGTGATAGGCCCCGTAGAAACACTGGATCCATCTGTTGCTTTGACTTCATTTGTATTACCAAATGTGGTTTTTAAGTAAAGACCGCCCGCGCTTGCAAGAGCCCCCACCGCCCCCAGGCCTGCAGCCTTTTTCCACTTGGAGCCTGATTTGGGTGTAGCCGTGTGAGCCTGATCCGTTAGCGTTCGTCGAGATATCTCGAAAGTTCTGCGAAGCAACGGTGTGGCTTGGGCCCTAACCACAGTTTGATAGAATGGGTACCCATAAGCGCTAGCCACACTTGAGGCTAGGTATCGAATAGAATTGAGCATGATATGATCTCTTTGTTGCTTTATTTTTTAAAGTGAACTTGACCAGCCTGTTCTTGGCCCACATATGCAAGGGGTCAATATCCGGAATTCCCATTGCTCAAAGAACTTCACTTGAGCAAACAGGGATTTCCAGTTTACCAAAAGCATAATTCAAAAGTCTAATAGCGTGGCATGATACGTCACTGTTATCTATTGTGCAATATTTTTTTAAGGTGTGTAAGGCCAAAGTTGTAAGGTCACCTTAATTGCAGAAGGAGGTGGCAACTTTCATAGAGCCTTTCTCGCTGTGAATTCTTCGAGGAGACTCAAAAGATTTTCGAGCGAGTTTACCCCATCCGCCCCGAAACTCATATCGGTTTTGATATGGGTGAGGGGCGGTGGGATAAAATCGCCGAAAAGATTTCAGAGGATCGTCGAAGAGGCACAGCGGGAAAGGCTCTCACAAATTTACCCTTGCCGGAATACGTTAGGAGGCGCTATTCTCCTGTCTTTCATTAAGGTATCTATTATGAGTAAACTAAATAAAGAGATGATCAAGTCATTGATCACCCTGTCGAGGATCGATTGCACGGAAGAGGAGCAAGAAAATCTTCTGAAAGATCTCGAAAAAATTCTTGGCTATGTAGAGCTTCTGAAAGAGATCGATACTACCCATGTAGCGCCCTGCAACCATGTCCTCGAAGGGATCAACAATGTGATGCGCGAAGACACCGTCGGCGAAACAATGCCACGAGAAACGTTCCTCGCCAATGCTCCGGCACAAATCGGAGGGATGATCCGCGTTCCTCCTGTCATTAAATCATCTTAAAACCGCACGGATCGTATGCACCATTTCTCAGCGACACAGCTCCAAGAAAAATTTTTAAATGGCTCCCTCTCTGCGGTCGCCATTACAGAGGCGTATTTAAAACGGATCGACACTTACGACAAACAGCTGGGTTCTTTCCTCGCCGTCTACCACGAACGGGCACTGAATCAAGCAAAAAAACTGGATGAAAAAAAGGCGCAAGGCAAGTCGCTTGGCAAAATGGCGGGCATTCCGATCGCAATCAAGGACAATATCCACGTGAAAGGGGAAATCTCGACCTGCGCCTCTAAATTCCTCACCAACTACCGCGCTCCCTTCGATGCGACTGTCACCCGCCACTTAGAGCAGGAAGATGCGATCATCTTAGGCAAAACGAACTTGGATGAGTTTGCGATGGGTTCGTCGACGGAAAACTCAGGACTGCAAAAGACGCACAATCCGTGGAATCTGAAATGCACGCCAGGTGGCTCCTCGGGCGGTTCAGCAGCGGCAGTCGCAGCACGCTTGTGTCCCCTTTCCTTAGGAAGCGACACAGGAGGATCGGTTCGCCTTCCGGCTTCGTTCTGCGGGATTGTGGGCTTTAAGCCCTCCTATGGAAGAGTCTCCCGCTTTGGCCTCGTGGCATATGGCTCCTCTCTCGACCAAATTGGGCCTTTGGCGACGACGACGCAAGATGTCGCTCTCCTCATGGAAGTGATTGGCCGCCACTGCGAAAAAGATTCGACAAGTGCTCCTTGGCCAAATGAAAACTACCGGCAAGCGCTCACCGGCAACGTAAAAGGGTTGCGCATTGGCGTGCCTTGGAAGTTTTTGGAACAGCTGGCGCCAGAGCCGAAAAAAGTGTTTGAAAACGCGTTAGAGATCTACAAATCGCTCGGAGCCACTATCGTCGATGTGAATCTCGACATTTTAAAATATTCGCTGGCCGTTTACTACATCTTGGCAACCGCAGAAGCGTCGACAAATTTGGCTCGCTTTGACGGGATCCGGTATGGACACCGCTCGGCAAAGGCAAAAACATTGGAGGAAGTGTACGACTTCTCGAAAGAGGAAGGGTTTGGACACGAAGTGAAGCGACGGATCTTGCTCGGAACATACGTCCTTAGCGCCGGCTACCAAGATGCCTTTTACAAAAAGGCGCAAAAAGTGAGAACGTTGCTAATCGAGCAGTACAACAAAGTTTTCAAACAATGCGACCTGGTCGCCACGCCGACCTCCCCTTTCACTGCTTTTGAAATTGGCACGATCAAAGATCCGCTGCAAATGTATCTAGAAGATATTTATACGATCAGCGCTAACCTGTGCGGCCTGCCTGCCATCAGCATCCCAGAAGGGTTTGGCTCCGATGGGAATCCTCTTGGCCTACAACTCAGCGGCCCCCCAAAACGGGACGCGTTTGTTCTCAATGCCGCCCACGCCTTTGAACAAGCGACACCGCAATATCAGCGGATCCCCAAATTTGCCAACGAGGAGGGCAACGTATGACGCGAGATGCCGCCTGGGAAGTGGTCATTGGCCTAGAAATCCACGCCGAACTCAACACGCAATCAAAACTGTTTAGCTGCGCTCCCAATCGCTTTGGGGATGAACCGAACACGAACATCACCGAAGTGTGCACAGGTCAGCCAGGAGCACTTCCTGTCCTCAACAAAGAAGCTGTCCGTAAGGCTGTCCGCTTTGGGTGCGCAATCAATGGACAGGTCGCCGCGTTCAGCAAATTCGACCGCAAATCGTACTTTTACCCTGACAGTCCGCGCAACTTCCAAATCACCCAATTCGATCAACCGATCATCAAAGGGGGAACGATTGTGGCAGAAGTAGACGGTGTCGAAAAAAGCTTCGCGGTTAACCGGGTCCACTTGGAAGACGACGCGGGGATGCTGAAGCACTTCCCCACTTTTGCAGGGGTCGATTACAACCGCGCAGGTGTTCCTTTGATCGAAATTGTGTCTGAACCCTGCATCCACAGCCCACAAGAGGCTGTCGCGTATGCCCAGGCAGTCAAAGCAATTTTGCAATACGTCGACGTGTGCGATTGCAACATGGAAGAGGGCTCGCTGCGCATCGACGCCAATATTTCGATGCGTCCTAAAGGGGAAAAGACGCTGCGCAATAAAATTGAGATCAAAAACATGAACTCGTTCAGCAACATGGAAATGGCGCTGGAAGCAGAAGTGAAAAGGCAGATTCGGGAATATCAGCAAAACAGCAACAAAGATCCCAACGAGGTGATTACCCAAGCGACCTACCGGTGGGATGCGGACAAAAAAGAGACCGTCTTGATGCGCCGTAAAGAGCACGCCGACGACTACCGCTATTTTCCTGAACCCGACCTGGTGCCGATTGTCTTGAACCCTGCCTACATCGAAGAGATCCGCAAAACGCTTCCTGAGCTCCCCCTGCAAAGGGAGCGGCGCTATGTGGCTGAGCTGGGTTTAGCGCCCCACAGCGCCTTTAGTTTGACTCTCGATAAAACAGCGGCCGATTTCTTTGAAGACGCCCTCAAGCTGTGCAACAATGCACGCGCCCTTTGCAACTGGATCTTGGTCGAGTTTGCAGGTCGCTTTAAAGACACTGGAAAGACTCTCATAAACAGCGGGATCACGGCTCAACACCTCGCCTCGCTCGTCAACATGATCGAAAAAGGGACGATCACGGGAAGAATTGCAAAAGATGTCGCCGACGAAATGATCGCCCATCCGGGAAAAACACCTGAAGCGATCGTCGCTGCAAACCCCGACTTCGCCGCTCTGCACGATACGAGCGAAATTGAACAACACGTCGACAAAGTGATTGGGGAAAACCCGCAATCTATTGCCGACTTCCAAGCCGGCCGGGAAAAGGCCTTTGCCTTTTTAGTTGGCCAAGTGATGAAACTTTCCCGCGGGAAAGCGTCCCCACAGATCGTCAACGACCTTTTGAAAAAGAAGATTGCCAAAGAGTAGTAAAGCCCTTGCCTCTTTCTAACGGTGCTTTAACAGCAAGCTCTTTGCAGCCCGCGCTTCTTTCTTGAGCGTGCTATACTCCTCCTGATCGCCAGCGTACTCCATGGCCAAATTGAGGGCTTCCAGAGCACTGTCGCGGTCATGCATAGCAAAAAGGCATTTTGCCAAATAGAAATAGGGAATGGGATTGTGCACGTCGGTAATTGCCGCCATCTCATAGGCATCGACCGCAGATTCAAAATCGCCTGACATCTGCGTTGCCATCCCGAGACCTAGCCAATAGTCGTGATTGAAGGCGTTCAGGGTGACCAAAAATAGAAAGGCATTGGCTGCGTCTTGATACCTTTTATGTTCAAATAAATGATACGCAGCACGGTAAAACTTCCCCATTGCCTGATCGGAAAAACCCAAAATCTCCTGCGCTGTCTTCCCCTCGGCGAACTGTTTTTTTAACCACACCTTATCCTGAAGTTTATCCCGAATTTTCTTCGGGATTTTAAAATCTTCTAACTCTTCGGTCATCACCACCCCTTAAAACTTGAATTTTTGTCTTCTCGTTGTTATAATTCGTGCGTTAAAATAAAGCGAACAAAAGAGAGTCATTATGGATATGGTCTCCCGATTTCCTGGCTACGTTGCAAGCTACATCCCTGCTTCTTTGAGTAACACCATCAATTCGCTGTATGAACAGACGCCGAGTTGGAAGCGAATCCAAGAGCTTAGCCCCATCCCCTTCGCTATACTTAAAGATGGTGCCTCTCTTATCGGTGCCTACCACTGTTGTAAACGTTTCCCTAATTGGTTTTTGGGGGCGTGCATCGTGGGCATCTTTGCCGATGATCAAGCGCCTTCTGCCATTGATAGAATCATCAACATCTGGAAGACCTTCCCGGGCTCAACCTCGTTAGCTGCCTTTTACTTTCTCCCCATGTCGTTCAAAGCCAGCACAGTTCTCTTGGGAAGCTACATGGGAGCAAAGATCTCTAAACATGTTAAAGAAACGCATAGTCCAAAAGGGCCTATGCAATCCAGTTCACCACGCTCTCCTTCATCTCGGAAGCCCGCTCCTTGTGAAGAACCTCAAGGGATCCTTGCCCATTACCTCCAGTTGCGAGGATTTGTAGCTGGCTATCTCATAGACATTCCTTTTATTAAGACCATTTATGAAAAATTTCCTGGCTGGGAAGACTTAAGGCAACTCGCCCCTAGCTTTTTCTCCTATACGACGAGCGCCACCTATGCTACAGGAGCATACTTGTGTGGAAAAGAGTGGCCCTACCTATTTTGGAGCTCCTGCATCATCGGGGCGATGGCACCCCATAAAACGGCAAAACGCACCACAACGAAGATCAAGAATGTTTGGAATACCTATAAACTTGAAATCACGCTCGCAGCGATCCAATTTTCACACATTCCCAAAATCACACTAGCCCCTCTCACCTTCGTTCCATTCGGGAGGTATCGATTTGGCTTAATGGTTCCAACCCTTGAGCTTTCTCTAAGAACTGCTCTCGTTGCGACACTCCTCTTTGGGTTGCGCGTGGGATCAAAGGTTTCAAAAATCGCCTATGAAAAGACTCACCCACCGACACCCGGTGAAAAACCTCAGCCTTTGTTGATCAAGGCTTAGAAGCTGTTAGGGGCGAGGATGGTGCGCATTAAACGCCTGTTGCAGGTGGGTGCGGCTGACGCGGGTGTATCGATCCGTACTGCTGATATGCGCGTGGCCCATCATCTCCTGGATGACGCGCAAGTCGGCGCCATGATCGAGTAAATGGGTGGCAAACGAATGGCGGAGCGTGTGGGGGGAGATATTTTTTGAAATACCTGCCTGTTTGGCGTACGCCTTGATCATTTCCCACACCATGCCGCGGGCAATTCTTTTCCCTTTTGCATTCACAAAAAGAGCCGGTTCTTTTTCACTCTCCGCCTGTGAGCGAAAATGGAGCAGGTAATGGTCGATCGCCGCCAATGCAGGCTTCCCAATCGGCACAAGGCGCTCCTTTCCCCCTTTACCCAGCGTCCTCACGCACGCTTCGTCCACGTGATAAAGATCTAATCCACATAGCTCCGAAACGCGCAAACCCGTTGCATACAACACCTCAAGAATGGCCCGAGCGCGTGCTCCTTCAAGCGTAGAGGGGTCAGGCTGCGCCAGCAACCGCTCCACCTCTTCTCCTGTCAAGACCGCGGGAATCCGCTGCCACAAAGCCGGCGTGTCGAGCCCGTGCGCCACATTCACGCTGATCTTCTCTTCCCGGAGAAGAAAGCGGAAAAATTCTTTGATAGCCATCGTCTTTCGATACACAGTTGCGGAGGCGTTGCCACTCTGTTTTTTATCTGCAAGAAAGGTGAGAAGGTGTTCGCTTTTGACCGCCTCACATCGCACGATCCCCTGCCCTTTGAGAGACGCAATCAACTGCTGCACGTCGCGCCGATACGCATCAACAGTATGTGGCGATAGCCCCTTTTCAGAGCCGATATAGGCTAAAAAATCAATTAATTCCTCGTGCATCGCTCTTCTCAACTGCTTGCGTTTATGGGACATTTCGTGTTAAAAACTAAAACACAGATGTACCACAAACCACAAAATAGATCTCTATTAAACCTAGCAGTTGCCATCCCTTTTCTGCTCATGCTCATCGCAGGTGCGCTCTTGCCCTCTGATGGAAACCACGGCATCCTCAATCCCAAAAGCGTGGCATTTCTCCTCACAGGAGCTTCTTTAAACTTTTATCTCATTACGAAGCGCTCCTATCCGGTTGCCTCTCTCAAGCTCATTGCCTTCGCCTGTGCCACAGCGGTCTTTTTGATTGGCTGGTGCCTCGTTAGCCTTGGAGTGGGAAAAACAGCAACGGAAACCATGGTCGATCAACTCAAGATCTTTATCATCACAGCAAGCGTTGTCGTGTTTACCATTTGCATCATTAAAGAAAACATCCTCAGCTACCAAACCTTTGTCAAAACACTCATCTATGCCAATTTCACCTACTCTCTTGCCAAAATCACCGTGCTTGTTCTCCATATGACTCAGCTCGTCGACATCTTTACGTTTATGGACAAAACGGGTTTGCGACTGATGACAATGGACCTTGGCACAGGTGCAATCCGCCTCCAAACCTCTCTCGACATTTTAAGCCCTTTCCTCCTGTTTTTCGCTCTGCAAAACGATCTGTTAGATCTACAGTTATCTAAACGTTTTAGAACCTTGTACTACAGCGTCACTGCTCTCTCCGTCCTCTTGAGCTTTTCGCGCGTCTTAATCTTTATTAGCGCCTTTAGTCTCTTTCTTTACTGGATCAGTGCCTCTTACTCCCGTTTTGTCAAGTCGACCGCCATTTTTATGACAGGCGTACTTCTCTTTGTAGGTGTGGTTGGGGTGCAAGACATAGCAAAAATGGTGGAAAAGCGCCTCTTCAGCAAAGAAAACACACTCTCAGACGACACGCGCACCTACCAAATCGACGCACTGCTAAATGAATATGAAAAGCACCCACTCTTAGGAACAGGAATGGGCGGATACACCCTGGAGGATATCCGAGATGGCAAAAATCTCCACTCTTACGAAGTGCAGTGGGTTGCCTTCTTGATGCAATTCGGCATCATCGGACTAATTCTCCTCCTCAGTGCTCTGTGCATAATTGCCAAACAATTTCTGACCTATCCACCCATGCGAATCAAAATAGCTTTCCTCGCCCTCTTTGGCAGTTGGGTAATGGCAGGGTTTACAAATCCGTATCTCATCTCGTTGACAAGTGGCATGATCTATGCCCTCTTCTTGATGACGGGCATTTATCTAAACAACCAAAAAATCGATTGCATTGACAACTATCATCTGTTATAGTTTCAGCTTTATAAACCTATTCTCATATGCCCAAAAAAGAACCTAAACAGCCTGAAATGCCCTGGTACAAGGATGGTCTTCGGTTTCAATGCACCGAATGCGGCAAATGCTGCACTGGCCCTTCTGGATTTGTGTGGGTTAGCCTCGAAGAAATGACTGCTATGGCAGCCACCCTCAACATCACCCTCGATGCTTTCAAAAAGCAGTATACGCGCCGTCTGCAAAATGGGTACGCACTGACAGAAAGAAAAAATGAGAAAGGAGAATACGACTGCGTCTTTCTCAAGGGAAAACAATGTTCGGTCTACCAGGCCCGTCCAACACAATGCCGCACCTTCCCCTGGTGGGAGGAAAACCTCCACTCAAAAGAATCCTGGGATTACGCAGCAAAAGAGTGTGAGGGGATCAACGCACAAGCTCCTCTCGTCCCCTATTCTCAAATCGTCCAATTGCTGCGGACCAACAAATCAAAAAACGACCCCGAAAAATGCTGAAACGCGCGCTCTGCTCTTACTTGCTTGCTCTCCTCTGTTTCTTGCCACTCCTTCCAGCCCAAACAGTCACATACCCTTTCATCGTGAACGGCCAAGATCTGATTCCGTATAAAAATCGGAAAGACGTTCTCCTCGTTGCAAGCTCAGGCCGTTCAGGAAGCACGATGCTCACCCATATTTTAGAGCAGTATGCCTCTCAATACGTTGTCTTGAAAACCCATATGTTGCCCCCGGAAGAAGGCTACATCGGCAAAATCATTTTTATCTACTCTAACCCGAATAAATGCGCCGAGTCGATGCTCCATCAGATATTTACCAATCCCGATTTTTTACCTGTCCACTTCATTAATATGGAGTCATCCGATTTATCGTGGCTCAGTCGGATCACACACAACCAGACGCGTAAATTGAATGTCCTGACGTACGATGCTTTTGGGATCCACAAACAGCTTATTCAGTGGCTGCACCAAAAAACCACACCTGATAGCCGCCCACCACAAGGAGCCCAAATTCTGGCACTGAAATATGAGAACTTATGGGATCCAAATACTATTCAAACGATTAAAGAATTTCTCAATCTTCAAGAATTTGAATTGCCCCCCAGAATAGAACGAGGATACACCCTTGAAGAGCAAGACCCGCGCGAAATCGATTTCATCCAAACTCACAATAAAGGAACCCCTGAACACCCCCGTTATGCCGCATATGATCCAGCCACAGAAATATGGAGAAACGCACCCCCAATCCAGTTGTTGAAGCTCAAAAAAAACCGCAATAGATAAATGCACCACTCTCACGGTGTTTTGAGAGCCGGATTAAATGCGATCTCTATCCCATCGATCTCATACTGTCCATTGATCTGTGTGGCATGCGTTGGCATGATCACAATGGCATAATCTCTCAGTTTTGAAGCCAATAAAGAAAAATTCGACTGCGAAATGATCAAGCAATCACATTTTTGCATAGAACAAAAATCATCGAGGATGTGAACTCCTGGGCCATTGCCTAAAATGCGACATCCAAATTTCAAAGGATAGCCTCGAAGTTTACTCTTTAAAGCTTCGACTATCTGCAAAGGATGGAGCACGTCTGTAAACACGTGGACATAAATCGATTTATCCTTGAAGATCTTTGCGATCGTTTCAAGTTGCCGGACATAATACGCATCATTCGGAAATTTTAAGGGAAAAGTTTGGAACACTGCTTCTCCATCAACCCCTTCCCCTCGGCGGACATGAACCCCAACAGTCATGCAATTGGAGGGCAACTTTATGGTCTTAACTTTCTCCCGAGGAGTCAAACAAGCGATCATCTCTTTGCGAAACTGAGGGTCTGTCCAATCGACTCGGAAATAAGGACGATCAAAACGTCGGCGCATTTCCCTCATAAAAAGCGTCTCCGGAAAAAAGGGAATCGCATAAAGTGTTGCCGGTCCAAAAAGGTCGATTTGATCAAGATGACCGATCCTGACAACATTCTCAAACTGAAAATCGGAAGAGAGTTCTTGATCGCGGATCGATAAATGGAACAGCTCCGCTTGATCAAAAGGAGTATACAAAAAGGGAAGGTTGTATTGATACGCAATCCATTTCGCATGGAAATACACAAGCAATTTGTCGCCCAACCGACCCTGATTTAAGGCATATGTCACCGCGCTCTTTGTTTGTACACCTTTAGCACACTTTGGAAGAGAGAATACGCTGTGCAAAGAAGAAGGCGGTTCAGAATGCCATGTCAATACGACTTCTTGAGAAGGTTCGATCTCAATTTTACCCCGATGCCCATTTGTTAAAAGTTCCTGAATCAATTCTTCCATGGGCAGCGGATCTGAACTCAAGTGGAAAGCCACCGACCCCGATGGCGTCTCTTTGATCAACTGTTTCAAAGTCGACAACTGATCCTGACCATCTACCATGGCATGCATCAACAACAAACAGAAACTCAAGCGCAAAATCGTTAGTATATTATCCTCCTAATAGCTCCCGTAAACAATGAACAAATGCCTTTGGATACAGGCGATATTTAAAGGTCACCTTTTTTCGCTGAAGCCATAAGCTATATTTCAAGGAAGTAAATGCTCTGACGATCTGCTCCTGTTCAGGTCTCAATTCGTTATGAAATCGCTCGAAAAATACTTGAGCCTGGTCGTACCTCGGATCAATCCTTAATAGAACAGGCGGATTTTTAATACACTTTAGATAGACTCTATAAGGAAATGAAGATAAGACAGTCCCAATTTCACGTAAAAAGCCCTTTATGCCGGCAAACTTGCGCGGGCGGCTTTCGTTGTCCTCATGCAAGCGGTATAGGATCGTGGGCTTGGATAAAAAACTGGCTCTTCCAAATGCGCTTACGACAAGAGCCAACCACCAGTCGTGCATCACCGCCTGAGTCGGAATCGGACGCATGCGGTTAAGGAGTGCACGATTGAACAAAGCTGTACATCCACAAACATTACACATGGTCAACGTGCGATTCAGCTCCGCGATACTTGAGGGGATGACTTGGCAATAGTGCCAATACGACTTATCAATCGTGTTCAGCTCTTGATCGACAACACGAAGATCGGTAAATACAAGAAGCGGGATATTTGTGCCATAAAGAGCCTCAAGGCGTTTCATTTCAATACGCGTTTCTTCAATTTTAAGAGGCAGCCACACATCATCGGCGTCGGAAAACATGATGTAATCCCTCTTTGCTATCTCGGCGAGATAGGCAAAATTTCCCCGCGCCCCCCAATTTTCCTTACCCTCGATCAAAGTGACCCTTCCTGGATGTCTCTTTAAAAACTCTTGAATGAGGGGAACCGTGCGATCCGTAGAACAATTGTCGCGAATTGTCAGAGTAAAGCCCTGATCCGTCTGGTTAAAAATGGACTCCAGTTGGGGAAGGAGATATTTCTCCCCATTGTAGACAGCCATTAAAATCTCAATCATTTCTTTGCTCTTGATACATAGAAGTAACCAATAGGAAATAGCACTTGTGGAGGAAAGATTTTGGATACAGCTGGTGCCGGTAAAGGATTTGATTACGCTTTCTCCAGGATTGATTCCTCAATGACAAAAAGGCTTCTACGATTGCTTTTTTCTCTGAGGACAACTCTTGTTCAAAGCGGTTCAAAAAACTTTCTGCCTGCAAAAACCGGGGAATTAACTTCTTCACGGTTGCTTCTGGAAGGTCTTTTAACGCCTGATAACCTTGTCTAGCAAAACCCAATAAACCTCTAAAGCCCTTTGCACCGAGCACATTGCCGCCGTGCTGCCGATAGAGCATCGTCGGCTCAGGCAAAAAACTCACCCGACCAAATGCACAGGCTACGAGAGCCAGCCACCAATCGTGCATCACCGCCTCGGTCGGGATAGGACAGGCTTTTGCCATCAAGGCACGATTTGCCATTACGGTACACCCAGAGACGCAATTTTGAACGAGTAAGCGATTGAGATGTGCAATGCTAGAGGGCTTTAAACGAGCGTAATTCCAAAACGACGAGTCGATGAGATTGAGTTCCTGATCGACCACTTTTTTATCGGTAAACACCAAAAGCGGCATCCCCTTTCCCCAACGATTCTCTTGTGTGCGCATTTCTGCACGGGTCACTTCAATCTTATGGGGTAGCCACACATCATCCGCATCGGAAAACATCACATACTCGCCGCGCGCGACGCTGGCGAGGTAAGCAAAGTTCCCTTTCGCTCCTAGATTCTCCTTCCCCTCAATCACCGTCACCTTACCCGGATGGCGCGCCGCACAATCCCGTAGGATCTGAACGGTTCCATCAGTCGAACAGTTGTCGCGAATTGTGAGGAAAAAATCTTGATCCGTTTGATCAAATAGCGATTGAAGCTGTTGCTTCAGGTATTTTTCAGCATTGTATGTTGCCATCGCAATTTCAATCATAGGCTACCTGTTGCCGCTCCGCATACATCTTCAAGAGCAAATACAAATAGGCATAAGCATGTTCCATCTGTAAATTCCGGACTGCAAATTGCGTCCCTTGATTAGCGATTTTTTTCACCTCTTGGTCGTGCTCCCTTGCCCAATCGACCTTCTCAATCAGATCGCTGCAATCATTCGCAAAAGGGATGTAGTGTTCATATGGCTTCAGAATACTATAATACCACTGCACATTGTCTGAAACTTGCTTAAAAACAGCACAACTCGATAACAACGTCCAATAAAGTCGTTGATATCCGCAGTTATTACCGTCGATATCGATCAGGTACTTGTATTGCAAGCTATCTGCCGGAGAAACGCGATTTCCTAAGAGTTGTGGGATCCCCCTCATCTCTTCATTGTGTTCAGCTCCTTGTGAAAAGCAGGTAAACCGCGCATTAATCTTCCGAGGATATCGCACCGACAAAAGCACGAGCTGCGAGCGTGGAAACTGTGCCCACTTAACTTCTGTGTAGATTCCTCCTGTTGTCGATCCTCTCCAAAAGGCAACCGGTTTTTTTTGATTCCAGAGAATAACCGAGCCAGCCGCCAAAACAGAACGGGACAACTCTCCATACCCCTCGAGAATCTCAAAGTCTGGCATTAATAGATGCTTGCTCGTTTTTTTCTTGGCAAATACTAACACAGGAACAGAGAAATCGCTTAGACTGCCATCATGAACAGTACAGATAAAATCGAGATCTGGCAGGATGATCTCTTTAGCCAGCCACTTAAAGGCCCTCTCCAACACTGTTGCACGGAGAACTAAAAGGGGGAGGTGACATTTCATATCGACATCAACTACTCCATCTTTAACTTGAAAACGCACAAACCCAGAATCAGGTCCTTGTTGGTCCATGAAGTTATCTAAAGCCTGTTTCGAGTAATCCTCTGGGGCAAAAGAAGCCAAATCGCTAGCGATTTGTTCTGCCATCCAGCCGGGAAATCGATTTTTGGTAATGATATTGGAAATCTTCAGCTTTGGCGGAGTGTCAGCTAACACAGGGAAAAGAAAACTCAAACACAGAAATAACACTGCATAAAATTGGCTCATTTTAACACCTCCACGGGTCGGCTAAAATCGTCTTGATACCGAATGATATCATCTTCACCTGTGTAGGTGCCGCATTGCACTTCAATCAAGATCAAGAGCTCATCACCAGGATTTTCGATCCGATGGAGCTCCCCTAAAGGAATAAAAACCGATTGGTTGGGATAGAGAAGCTGTTCTGTCTGTCCAATCGTTACTAGTGCCTGACCAGACACCACAACCCAGTGCTCACTTCTATACTGATGCTTTTGCAACGAAAGGCGTTTTCCCGGTTCAACGGTCAAGCGCTTCACTTTCCAATTATCAAACGATTCTAGAACTGTAAATCCGCCCCAGGGACGCGTTTCCTCAACGTGTATCTTTTTTAGATGCTCCTCAGAGGCATCGATCTGATTCACGATCTCTCTCACCTTTTGGGTGCTCCCTCTTTTTGAAATCAAGAGTGCATCTGGTGTGTCGACAATGACTAAATTCTCCACGTCGATCGTCGCAATCAGCCGCTCATTTCCGATAATCAGGTTGTCTTTTGAATCCACAGAGAGGTGGTGAGCTTTTCCTGCGTTGCCGTTCCCATCTTTGCTCAGCTGCATGAAGAGAGCATCAAAACTCCCCACATCGCTCCAATCAAAGTCCCCCACAACCATCTTGAGATCGTTCATCTTCTCTAAAAGAGCATAATCGAGACTAATTGCTGGGATTTTCTCCATGCTTTCACGCGGAAATGCAAGAACAGAAAAGCTTCCCTTGCACTGCATTGTTGCTTTTTCATGCGTTTTCTTGACTGCTGACAAAACTTCTGGTGCATGCCTCTCCATAGCCTTGAGCAACACACCCGCTTTTGAGCAAAGCATACCGCTATTCCAAAAAAAATTGCCTTGGTTCAAATACCCTTGAGCAACGGCCTCAGTCGGCTTTTCATGAAAACGCTTTACTGTGTGATCAGATCCTGCTTCGATATACCCGTACCCCGTTTCAGGACTTTGCGGCCGAATGCCAAATACGACGATCTGGTTCTCTGCTGCTAACCTTTCCGCTTGTTTGAGGGCAGCAAAATACGCATCAGAATAGTCAATGTAGAGATCCGCAGGAGTAATAAAAGCAACCGTCTCTGGATCGAGCGTAAGCATTGCCAGGCAAACCGCCGCAGCTGAATTGCGGCCAACTGGTTCCAAGAGAGAGTATTGAGGGTGGATCGCCACAGCTTCCAGCTGTTTTTCAGCTAGATGAGCATGCTCTTGATTGCAGACAATCATACACGCAGAGGTCGCTGGCTGATTGCAACGCGCTGTTCGTTGCAAAAGTGTCGTTTCGTGAATCAAGTCGATAAATTGCTTCGGTTTTGACTGCCGGCTCAAGGGCCACAGCCGCACGCCGCTCCCGCCGCATAAAATGATATGGATCATGTGCTTCTCTCTAATTTTAATTTCAACCGACGGACAACCGCATTTGCGTAGTGACAAAGCACTCCCCACAGAAACCGGAAAAAATGACGGGACCTGCTCTTCCAAGATTTTTTCTTCCGAAAACAGGCGGGCGCTTTTGTTAAATAGTGCTCCATTTTTTTGCCGACAGCTTCAAACGAATGATTCTGCATGACGTCTTCTCTGCCCTTCTGCGCCTTTTCCTTCGCTTCGTTGCGATTTTCCACCACTCTTCGCATCCAAAGAGCCGCCTGATCGAGATCGGGATCTGCCCACAGACCCTCTTTTGGATAAGGCCCTTGACCGGGCCCTATAGGAATGAGATTGTAACGGCATAAATAGCTATTGTCTTCCGTCATAAAGGCCAAATTCCCCGAGTACCCGGTCGCAATCACCGGTTTACCCATCAGCATCGCTTCGGCCATAGTCAATCCAAATCCTTCTGAGCGGTGCAAAGAGGCGTAGCAATCGCACGCTTCCATTAACTCATACCGGCGTGTGCTCGAAAATGACTCGTCGATCCAATGAATCCGCGGATCCGCTGCAATCTCCTCTCTGGCAGATTGTAAAAGGGCAGGAAAGCGATACCCGTTTTGCGATTTGATCACTAATTGCACCTCGTGCTGCCCCTCAAAAGCCTTGCGAAAAGCCCGCACGATTCCCAGCGGATTTTTCCGTTCAAATACGCTTAAAAAATCAAAGCAAAAGAGAAAGGCAAAGCGATCGTCTAATCCAAAATTTGCTTTCTTCGCACCGCACAGTTGGTAGTTGAGCTGCACGGGCTGAGGCATATATTTCACCGGAATGGCAACAGCCGCTGAAAGAGATGCCTGGTTGTACGCAGATGCCACCCAAATCTCATCAAAATAGCGCAATGCCCGCTTTAACTCATTGGGGATCACATCTGTTTCCCAAAAACAAAGAGAAATATTGTAATGGCAAGACAGTCCTTTCCATTTACTTTTACTCACAATTTGATAAATCTGGGGGGTATTGATGCAAAAAATATTGATGGGATAAACAGGTCGCTCTGCCAAAACCTCTTCAACCTTCTCTTGATTGTGCTCTTTAGCTAATCCATCGATGGAGATTAAAGCATAGGGAATAGACCGCTCTTTCAAAGCCGAGACTACCATACGCGTGACTTCTCCGCCTCCAAATTGTCCATGAAAATAGCCAATCACATTCACGCCAGTTCCCGCAGGATGAGGCGCATCTACACGCAGCATGTCAATGCCTGATTTCTCATTTGAACTTGGTAGTCGTGACGGAACATCCGCGAAACCATCTCTTCAAATGGCGTCTCCGGTTTCCAACCCAATAGTTGCTTGGCTTTCGAAGGATCTCCAAGAAGGAGATCGACTTCAGCAGGACGGTAAAATTCCTTGGACACTACAAAAAGAGGCTCCCGTTCAAAATAGCCCACCTCGTTCTCCTGGGTTCCTTTCCATTCGACCTGCTGCTCGCTTAAGCCCAAGGCGTGGGCCGCGGCAGAGACAGTCGCTTCACACCACTGCTTCACGGTTCTCGTTTCCCCAGTTGCAATGACGAAAGTTTCCGCTTTTGAATAGTTCACGATCAGATCCATCGCCTTGACGTAGTCGCCTGCATACCCCCAATCGCGCTTAGCTTCGAGGTTGCCGAGTTTGACCGGCTCATAAGGGCGGTTCGCTAACTTATTAGCAAAATAAGTCGCGACTCCCTTAGTGATTTTGCGCGTGACAAATTGCTCTCCACGACGCTCATGCTCGTGGTTGAACAAAATCCCGGACGTTGCATGAATCCCAAAGCTCTCGTGATAATTCACCGTGGCGTAGTGGGCAGCAGCCTTCGCCACCCCATAAGGAGAGCGAGGATAAAAGACGGTTTTTTCGCTCTGAGGAGTCTGCTGCACTTTTCCAAACATCTCCGAGCTCGAAGCTTGATAAAATTTGATCGAGCGGTCGAGATTGCGGATCGCCTCGAGGAGATTTAAGGTTCCAATCGCCGTCACTTCAAACGTGTTGACGGGTGCAGACCACGAATAGGGCACAAACGATTGTGCAGCCAAGTGGAAAATCACCTCCGGCTGCGCCTGCTCAATCGCGCGGTACACAGAATCTTGCGTGGTAATATCTCCATCAATCAAATGGACGCTAGGGTGATTGAGCAAGTGTTCAATGCGCCAAAGGTTGGGAGAAGCAGAGCGGCGGACGAGACCATAAATCGTATAACCTTGAGAAAGAAGATGATCAGCCATGATAGACCCATCCATTCCGGTTATCCCCGTGATAAAAGCGTTTCCCTTTTTTTTCTGTAATGACATAGATGCTCTCCTTCGTGATCACGCATGGTATCTCAAAGAGGCAATTTCCGCAATCAGGATAGATCTCAATCAAGAGCGGCAAAAGAGTATCTTGTAGAGCTTGCGTGGAGCCCGGGCTAATCGGGGTAAAAACTTCTCCCAAAAATTGATACAAGAGAAAAGCCTGATACTCCACTGTTTACCCCGATATGTTTTACTCAGAAAATCGGGTTGGATCTGGTTTAAGCGGCTTACGAGATGGCGCCCCATCTCACTTTGGGAATGAAACTGAAGAATGTCTTGCCGTGCTTTTCGTCCTGTGAGTCGAGTCTCTTCTGGATGTTTCCAAACATAATCCATCCAAAATGCTGCATGGTCGATATCAACTTCGGCCCAAATAGAATCTACTGGATAAGGGAGTGTTGTGTGTCCAACACGCACTAATTGATAAGCGCACAGAAAACTGTTGGTTTCATTCATAAAATCGAGATTTCCAGAATATCCAGTGGCAATGACAGGCTTTTCCATCAGCATTGCCTCCGCCATCGTCAAGCCAAATCCCTCTGTGCGGTGAAGCGAAACGTAGCAATCACAGGCATTCATCAAAGCGTACAGTCGCTCAAAAGGCATTGACTCATCGATCAAAATGATCCGTTGATCTTGTGCACAATCATCCGACAAACGCTTGAAATCTTCTGGCAACTTCGTTCCGTTATGAGTTTTGATGACAAGTTGAACGGGTTCATTTTTCGAAAAAGCCTTGCAAAAAGCCCGAATCAGAGCAAATGGGTTTTTGCGCTCTGCTACACTCCTAAAATCAAAACAAAACAAGAAAGTGAAACGTTCGAGCAATCCAAAACTTGCTTTAGCAAGAGAAGGAAGCTGGGTTTTCGGCTCAACTGCCTGAGGAATATGATGCACCGGGATCGAAACAGCTTGTGAAATGCACTCTTTGAGATACTGCGTCGACACCCACACCTCATCAAATAATTCGAGACCTTTTTTCATCTTTTGAGGAAGACGACTTGCCTCCCAGAAGCACCAGGCAATATTATAACGCCCTTTCATTAAGCGGTGCATGTGATAATTAAAAGCACGGACCATCGTATTGATACATGGAGCAAATATATTGACCTCATAAATCCCTTGAGTGACATAATACCCTGGTAAATCTTCATTCATGATATCAGGCCGCCACAACTCTGGAATCAAAACGTAAGGGATATTCTGCTTTTCCAATGAAGCCACTAATTGACGCCCCGATTCAGCAAGACCATGCGGCCCGTGAAAATTGCCAATGACGTTAACCCCCTTCACATTCCCTCTCATTTTATCTCCGACAACATAGATTTGTTGAATTATTTCTTTTGCTTCCGCTAAAATCCAAAAATTGAAAACCTGGAGGATAACATGAATAAGTTAATTCTATCAATTGCTCTTTTTGCCTGCTCTTGCACCCTTTTAAACACCCTTTATGCGAAGGAAAAACCCGCTATGAATACTAATCGCCCGACAATCGTCATGGAAACCACTCAAGGCAACATCGAACTCGTTCTCTACCCCGACATTGCACCTAAAACGGTAGAGAACTTTGTCACTCATATCCAAAACCACTACTACGATGGGCTGACTTTTCACCGCGTCATCCCCCATTTCATGATTCAAGGAGGCGACCCCAGCGGCAATGGAACAGGCGGCAAATCGATTTGGGGCAAACCTTTTGCAGATGAATTCGACAGCAAAGTGCAATTCGACAAAAAAGGATTGCTTGCCATGGCCAATGCCGGTCCCAACACCAATGGCAGTCAGTTTTTTATCACGACAACCCTCACTCCCTGGCTGAATAACAAGCATACCATTTTCGGCGAAGTCACCAAAGGGTACGATGTCGTTGAAAAGATCGAGAAAACACCCGCAAGACCTCAAGACAACCGTCCCCTGACGGAACAAAAAATCATTAAGATGTATGTGAAAAAATAACCCCCTTATTATCCAAGGCATCACAATTATGCATCACTTCCTCTCTCTGCTCTTATTGAGCTTCTTCACGACTGGATCTGCTTTTGCCTCTTTCGACTCCTATCCAGACACAACACAGGATGTCGGTTCGACTTTTGTGACCCACTTCGATACCTATCCAGAAACGGTACAGGATGTCTGTTCGACTTGTGTGACTCAATTTGAGAATCTCTATTTCAATCCGAAGTCATCCGCTTTTTTAACCTTGGGAGAGAACATTGATCTCGATAAATCGATTTACCTTGAAGATAAAAGAGGTTACATTTGGAAGAACCGCAACCGTGAAACGTTCCCCTCTAAAAGGGAGCAGAAAACATTTGGCTCCTCCCTAATCGTATTGGAATCCAACTCAACTCCAAACCATAGCAACCACTATTTTCACTTTTTAGAGCATTTGCTTGCACTTTGGACGTTCGGAGGTGAAGAAAATCGAGAACAGATCGACCTATTTCTCCTTGCAAGCAACGGATCTACGCCACCCAAAAACTGGAAAGGCACTAACGACATAACCTATCATTTGATCAAAGCCGCCTTTCCAAATGCAGAGATTTTAGCCTGGAAAGAATTCATGGCGGTTTCGCCAGAGCATCTCATCCGTTTTGAGACAGCACTTGTCTCTGATCGTAGCATGGAGATATTCAAGACAGAACCGTATCGAACAGATCGGATGTTAGGCAGTTATTTTCAATCTCTCACAAAAGAGAGCTTAGACCACCTCGCTACCTGTGTTTATGACTACTTTCAAACAGAAATTACCCCAACTGATGAGCTCGTCGTTACCTACATCCCTCGTTTCGAAAAACGGTGGTTACAACCAGAATGCGAAGAACAGCTCCTTGCACAAATTCGGGAGTTGCCCAATGTCCGCCTCCAAGTAATTGATTTGGCTGCCATCCCATTTGAAGAACAGATTCAAGTCATTGCCAATACTGACGTCCTCCTGGGCGTCCATGGTAATGGCTTTAGCAATGTTTTATTCCTTCCAAGCCATGCCACTGTCATTGAGCTGTTTCCAGAAAAATCGTTTCGAGTCGAATACCGCATCTTAGCTAAAGCTCGTGAATTGGCCTATTGGGGTTGGATCGACCAAAGAGGCTGGATGGGAGATAGAGCTGTCGAGAGGACGGGATGCTTTGGCGTCGTTCGCCACATATATGGAACCGTCAAAGTCGAAGTGGATCCTATTGTCTCTGTTATACGTCAAATCAAAAAACCGGCTCTATAATTTAACATATTAGGCTGTTGACACAATGTCGAGAAACCTATGACTAAATATGCATCGTTCTTTACGCTCTTTTTCTTGTTGTTTAACTTTACACAGGTAAATGCTGCACCCTCAGCGCCCTCTTTTTCTCTGTTCGGTGCACACAAATGGAGTAGAGTTTACCTCGCAACCTATCCCCGCTCTGGCAATCATTGGATTCGCTATTTGATCGAAGAATCCTCAGGAATTGCAACAAGCTCTATCGGTGTTGATCTGATCCCTCCCCATCTCAAACGTCCATTTCCATGGGGTGGCTATTGTCCCTTTCGCGGATACGAAGGCAACCGACGCTATCCAACAAGAGAAGATATCGTCGTGATAAAAACACATTCTTCTTCGGATGTGGCCCATCAAGATTTCCTGGCCGCAATCAGAATTGTGAGGCACCCGCTCGATAGCATTTATTCCTACTACGTTCTTCGAAGCACTCAGAATAATCGACCCATAGAACCGTATATCCCGCGAGAGTTCTTGCTATTTGCAGTTCAAGAGTGGAAAGATTTTCAAGATTATTGGGATGGAAAACCGAACGTCGCGACTTTCCGATACGAAGATATGCTGACAAATCCATTTGGTATCTTGAAAGAGATGTTGAACATCTGCCACTACAAATGCACCGATGCAGACATCCAAAGAGCTGTAGATCGCTATCCGCCTGAAGGATATCCCCTGAAACATCTGAAGCATTATACCGAAGAGGATCTTGACTTGGTCTTCAGCGAGCTCGGAGAGCGAATGAAGAAGTATGGTTACGGGTTGCAGATTTAATTTAACTTTTCAGGCTGTTGATACAATGTCTGGAAAACCTATGACTAACTACGCATCGATCCTCGTGCTCTTTTTCTTGTTATTCAACTTTGCAACGGTGAATGCTGCGCCTTCAACACCCTCTTTTTCTCTGTTCGGCACGCATAAATGGAACAGAGTGTACCTCGCAACCTATCCCCGCTCTGGCAATCATTGGTCCCGCTATTTGATAGAAGAAGCCTCCGGGATTGCAACAAGCTCTCTTTATGAGGAGACAGTTGATCAACACCCTCCCCATCTCAAACACTTGTTTCCCTGGGGTGGGTACTGTCCTTTTCATGGATATGAAGGCAACCGACGCTATCCAACAAGAAAAGATATTGTGGTGATAAAAACGCACCGCCGTTCAGATCTTTATCATCCAGACTACCAGGCCGCAATCAGAATTGTGAGACACCCGCTCGATAGCCTTTATTCCCATTACGTTTTGAGGTGCGCTCAGGAAAATCAACCCATCGACCCATATATCCCTCGAGAGTTCTTGCTCGATGCGATTCGAAAGTGGAAGGAATTTCAAGATTATTGGGATGGAAAGCCGAATGTCGTGACATTCCGCTATGAAGATATGCTGGAAAATCCGTTTGATGTCTTGAAAGAGATGTTGAACATCTGCCGCTATAAGTGCACTGATGCAGACATCCAAAGAGCTGTCGATCGCTATCCGCCTGAAGGGTATCCGCTGAAGCATTTGAAACATTATACGGAAGAGGATCTCGAGTTGGTCTTCAGCGAGCTCGGTGAGCGGATGAAGAAATACGGTTATGGGTTGCCGTGAAGGAGCAAGCCTTCGATGGAGAGGCCGGGGCCAAAGCCGATTCCGGCAGCCCAGGGGTGCCTTTGGTTCTGGTGGCGCAAGTGATCGAGAACGAAGAGAAATGTCGCGCTCGACATGTTGCCGTAATTGGCGAGCGTGTGCCAGGACGCTTCGGTTTGAGTGGGAGTAAGGGATAGCTTCTTTTCGATCGTCTGAACGATCGCCTTGCCACCGGGATGGATCGGCCAGTCGCAATTCTCTATTGTCGTGTGGGAGCCTAGCAATCCTTCGGCAAACGCGCGGATCTGCCGAGAAATACTGATCGGCACATAGTTCGAGAGCTTCATGACAAAGCCGTGGTCGCTGGCTTCCCAGCGCATCTGTTGCTCGGAATCCTTCAACCCATGGGAAGTGTGTTTTACCATCTCCCAAAGGGGCTTTTCTTGTTCTGTGGGGAAACACCCAATGATAGCTGCAGCAGCCCCGTCGGCAAAGAGGGTATTTGCAAGCAGAGAATCTTGACTGTGGTCTGCTTGTAGATGGAGTGTGCACAGCTCTGTGCACACTAAAAGGATCCGGTTTTGTGGGTTCCCTTTTGCGAGAGCGTGTGCAACTTCTAAACCTTTGAATGCCCCAAAACACCCCATAAAATTGATCCCTAAGCGAGACAGAGATGGGTTCAACTTCAAGCCCATCATCAAACTAAATTCGATGCCGGGAATCACCACTCCTGTGCAGGAGACAGAAATGATGTGGGTAATCGTTAAGGGATCGCCTCCCCACTCCTGAAGTGCTTTCTCGGCTGCTTGTTGGGCAAGCTGAATTGCTTCTCGCTTGTAAAACTCGTTGCGCGCTGTCATTCCGGGAACGGTTTTAGGGTAATCTGCACTCAAAAAAGTGCGTTCAGATGGGGGTTTGAGATAATCATCTGTCACGATATGGCGTTTTTCAATCCCCGAATTTTGGTACAATTTTGTGACGTTTTCCCGTTGCTCGGGATCGTAATCAAACAGCATACAGCTCTTCGACAGCGCCTCTGCCTGAGTGACAAAATGGGGAGGGACCGCTGTTGCTAAAGCTAAAATCGAACCACGCATTATATGAACCTATCGAGTTAAGTAATAAAGAGGATGGAGAAGACTTGGAAAACATCTGCCCAGGTAACAGACCGCGCGCTGTCCACTCGAGTGCAAAGCAGCTGCATGCAACACCTGGCCCCAAAACAGCAATCTGCGATTTTCTTGTCTCCAACGCTTTTTAAAGCCCTGAAAATCGCGACGCACTGCATACTCAGCCGCCAGCATGCCACTTTTGATCGCCAAGGTCAACCCATTCCCTGTGACGGGAGGGATCGTCGCAGCCGCATCCCCTACAAAATAGACGTGGGGCCAATCTGGGGGATGTTTCATCCCAAATGCAGGAGCTGGGGTTGTCATCCAATCGGCAAAAAGCAACGTTCCCTTCGACAAAAGGGCTTTAATCTGTGGATGGGTGTTGAGGAGAGCTTCCACGCCATTTCCAGAGCGATTCCATTGCTCCCATGTCTCTGCACGGACAAGGGCTGCTACATTGCATTTCCCCTCCTCGATCGGAGATATCCCTAAATACCCCTTCTCAAAAAAAAACATGTTTAAAGCTCCGCGTGTTTCCACATGTGCAAAGTGGGCTTTAATTCCCCTATAAGGCAATTTTGGCGGTTGTTGCGACAGATATGGAAGGCGTCCCGTGGCAATAATGACATTGGGAACGTGAAGAGTGGTGCCATTGGAAAGCTCAAGCCGATGCCCGGCCAGTCCTGGTTCAAAGTGCAAAACGCGTGTGTTCGTCAAGAACGTTGCCTTCTCAGCCCGTTTGACGAGCTCAGGGTCTAATACGAGGTGGGATAATCCCCCTGCAGGTGAAGGAAAATGGTAGCGCAAGGCGTCATTTCCCACATGAAAGACTGCTTCTTCAATCTCAACAGGACAAATCCCCCAACGGCGTAAAATGGGGAGCGCTTCTGGAGAAAGAAACTCCCCACACACTTTTTGGGCTGGGTACTCCCCTGCTTCGATGATCAGCGAACGCACCCCAAGTTCCCCAAGGTGAATCGCCGCGCACAACCCTGCAACGCCGCCTCCGATAATGATATAGTCGTATTCTGTTTTTTTCATTTTGTAATCACCACCATCCATCTAAACGCCCAATGCCATGCAAGCGAAAAGCGCTCCTTGGCAATTCCAGCTTGATCCCTATACAGCCTCCAATCTTCCCGCACAAACCCGCGTCGAATCGAAACAAGCCCATCGTGCCAAACCATCCGATTGGGAAATGCAAAAGGAGCCACAAGCGCAAACCCCACTGTGGCTAAAGGATGGCGATGCAGATCGTTGAAAATGACAGCCTGAGAGGCGATCTGGTCCGCCGTTTTCAAAAATGAGATGAGAGAGGAGTCAGATAAGTGGTGACACACAAGTGTAGAGGTGACGACGTCGAAACTACCAGGGAGAAAGGGAAGATCAGGGGTTGGAATGTGGATAAATTCTAAATTGTTGAGACGCGGAGAGGCCACCCTTAAGCGCTCTTGAGCAAAGGCGATGGCTTCAGGGGCAATATCAACCCCCACAACGCGTGCGCTTGGATAGCGCTGCGCGAGTTTGATCGTAAACAACCCACCCCCACATCCGACATCGAGGATCGAACAGGGAGCGCGATCAAGGGAGTCAAAAGCACGAAAAGTGGCCTTGTCCCCTCCTAAAAAGCGGCCAACCCGGTCGAGTTTCTCGAGACAATCCACGTATTGGCTCGCCGAATAGTTGCCGCTATCCATCCACTCCCTCTCGAGGGACCTACGGCAATAATTCCAAGTAATCATTTGAATCTCTCCCCGTTTGAATTCATATGGCAAGTTAATGTAAATCATGATATAATGGACATTCTAAAAGTATGTTAATAGGAGATCTTCTTTGAGCTTCAAAACTCTATTACAGGTTTTCTGCCAGCTCCCTTTTCTACCCGAAATTACTGACAAAGAGCATGTTGAAAAGGAATACACCTACTGGCGGCAGCGGATTTTTTACTCGATGCTCATCGGGTATGCCCTCTACTATTTCACGCGGCGCAGCTTCACCTTTGCGATGCCAGGCTTGATTGCCGACCTCGGATTTGACAAGAGTCAACTGGGTATTCTGGGCAGCGTTCTATCGATTACTTACGGACTTAGCAAATTCATCAGTGGGATGATGGCTGACCGCTCAAATCCCCGCTATTTCATGGCGCTCGGCCTCTTTTTAACGGGAATCTGCAATATTTGCTTTGGATTGTCGAGTTCTTTAGGCCTCTTTATCGTCTTGTGGGGGGCCAATGGCCTTTTTCAAGGATTTGGCTGGCCAGCCTGTGCCCGCTCTTTGACCTACTGGTACTCCCAATCGGAGCGTGGGACTTGGTGGTCCTCTGTCAGCGTTGCCCATAATGTCGGGGCATTTATCACCCCGTGGGTCGTCGGCTTTTGTCTTGAATATTTCGGGTGGCGTGCGGGGATGTACATCCCTGGTATCGTTTGTTTGGGCGGAGCGGCATTCCTGGTCAATCGCCTTCGCGATACCCCCCAATCGATGGGATTACCTCCCATTGAAAAATACCGTGACGACTTCCCCACAAAAAAGAACACTCTCGACGAACCCAAACTCACGACGAAGCAGCATCTCGCTGGGATTGTCTCGAATAAGTACATTTGGCTCTTGGCGATCGCCTACCTCTTCATCTACGTTCTCCGCATGGGGATCGGCGATTGGACTGCCCTCTATCTCTACGAAGTGAAAGGGTATGGCTTGCTCGGTTCAGGTGGAACCTCTTCCCTTTTTGAAGCGGGTGGCTTTTGCGGCTGCCTCTTCGCTGGATGGTCCTCAGACCGCCTCTTTCAAGCAAAACGGGGCCCCGTCTGCATCCTCTTTACATTTGGGATACTGTGCAGTGTTCTCCTCTTCTGGACTGTTCCTCCAGGCTATTACGTCTTTGACTGGGTCTTGATCTTCTTGATGGGATTCACCGTCTTTGGTCCTCAAATGTTGATCGGGATGGCAGCTTCGGAATTGTGCCACAAGAGCTCCGCGGCAGCAGCAAACGGCTTTGTCGGGTGGGTTGCCTACATCGGTGCAGCGGCAGCTGGATGGCCAATGGGCCTCGTCATCGATACTGCGGGCTGGGGCGGCGCCTTTGTCGTCTTGGTCGCTTGCTCGGCAATTTGCCTAACGCTCTTGCTTCCGCTATGGAATGTCACCCGCGCCACTGTCGAAGCAAACGAGAAAAAATTCGAACTCCGCACTTCTTCTTAAAACTGGTAGGTGCAGTTGAATGCGTAAGCATTAAATCCATGCCCGCCAAATTTGTACGTAAAGCCTACAGAAAGACAGTCGTACTCAAGGCAAGGATTCACGCCTGTTGTGATCAAAGAAATGCCTATCTCATCGTAATGGTTGATGAAAAGGCGATCGCCTGTAAAGCAACTATCGACAAATGAAACGCTGAGATTGAGCGGACGATTTAGCACTTCATACCCACAACACGACGTGATGGACACTCCATTCTTATACACCCAGTTGTGCAAGTGATAATTGAAATTGATCCCGGTCAACCACAAGTTTGTCGACGTGTAATAGCTGGCATAGTTGGTCATCGACAACACATAATCGCTCAGCTTGATGTGCACTTCACTGGTCGCTCCAGCCGCTGCAAAATTCCCTGCGGTGCACAAGTCAAGAGAGCCTCCCGATCCCAACCGGATGATGGGGGTCAATGACCAGAAATCTAAGATGGGCAGACGCAGGCCGATTCCTAAAGAACCAAACACAGAAGAGGAGCCATCGTTGCGATTGTACGTCAACGGCGCATCGATGATCAGCGCCCATCTGAGATCAGGAGAATAGGAATAGCGCAAAGGGAGCGTCACCATCGTGGTTTCATAGCCGCCAGGAAAAGCCCTTTCCGCCCAAAGACCAGCCTGGAACTGGTGCACAAGCGGCTGCGCATCCCAGCAGCTGGAGCATCCACTTAAAGGGGACAAACGCCCAAGTGCGTAATCGGCTTGCCCCATCTGGGCCATTAAACTGTTGGGGTTCCCCGCAATTGGATCGACAGGAGAATAGCGCGCATAGGCTTTCAACAAATTGTGGTGAGTCCCCGCTTCTTTCACATAATCCTTGAACAAGGCCAAACTCTCATCGCGCGTGGATCCCGTAAAACTCACGACCTGACCTGTCTGTTGCACAAAGACGACAAATGTCGTCGAATTTGCCGCAAATGAGCCAAGAGCATCGATTCCGCGCAAATTGATGTCAATTGCCGCGGGCGAAGTGGGAGTGTAGACGGGAATCAAGGCTTGAATCTCGGGCCCCTTCAGATCGCGGCTCAAATCCACGATGTTTGGCGCGCTTACCGATGCGCTCTCCGCGTCGACAAAAACCGTAGCGGAATATGGCTGTCGACCCTGAACAGAGGCGCACACACATAACAAACACGCAAGAAAAAACCATTTGCCTTTCATCTAAAACTCCAGTTGCGAACCGATCACGCTACTGCGATATCCATTACCAGAGCTCAGAAAATTGCGCACCATTAAAAATAGATCGACAAAGACTCATTTGACGCAACGGAATCCCAAATGGTTGAGACCAGTATCTGGGCAGGTTTTCATCCGCGCTGTGATGAGAGTTTGGCCTTGTTCAAGGATTATGTGAAAGAAGCGGGGACTCACCACAATTTGTTGAAAGCCTTTGCAATAGCTCTTATGGCACAAAAATGAGCCACCCCGATGCACATACTTTTCAGCATAGGGTTCATCGGGATCGTAGCTTTTTGAAGGGCCTTTTGGATTGATGGAGAGCCCTTTTTGAGCTTCTTCCTTGTAATAAGAAACATGGTACCTGTCAGCACACCACTGCCACACATTGCCCGCCATGTCGTAAAGACCATAAGGGTTTGGCTTAAACGTTTTAACTGGGGTCGTTCCCATGTTGCCATCTTTTTTTGTGGTCGAATAAGGAAACTGCCCCTGCCAAATATTTGCTTGAGGCTCCTCTTCTGAAAACTCCTCGCTCCCCCACGTGTAGGGCACATCTTTTTGCCCTCCGTATGCGGCAAATTCCCACTCCGCCTCTGTAGGAAGTCGTTTGCCTGCCCATTGTGCATACGCAACAGCATCAAAATAGGAGACGTGCACAACGGGATGATCCTCCTTTCCGACAATCGAACTGTCAGGACCAAGGGGATGTTTCCAGTTGGCACCCGGTTTCCAATCCCACCAGATGAAATGGTTGCTCAAGGGAACAGGGCCTTTCGAAGGTTGGAACACTAAAGAAGCTGGCACAAGCAATTCAGGAGCCGGCGGCGGCGTTCCTGGCGGCACCTGCGCCATGATCTCTTCAAGAGTAGGGGCTTTTTCGGCTATCGTCACATAACCCGTCGCAGCGACGAAAGCTTGAAATTGGCGGTTTGTTACGGGTGTGGCGTCCATCCAGAACCCATCCACCTTGACGCGATGGACGGGCCGCTCGTCTGGTTTGGCTTCCGGGCTTTCCGACCCCATCGTAAATTCTCCCCCAGGAATCCACACCATCCCTTCGGGAGGCGCAGGAGGAGAGAGATTAAATCTGTCAGGAAGTTGGGAACAACAACACGTGGCAGCTAAAAGAATCTGGAATGCTAAAGTGATCATCATGTTTTTAAATCAGCAAAAGGACTGCGCCATAGTGGCAGCCACTGCCGCCCATCACGAAAAGATGCCAAATCGCATGATTGAATGGAAGGCTTCTCCATAAAAAGAATACAATCCCAAGGCTGTACGAAATCCCGCCAGAAACCAAGAGCGCTAGTGGAAAAAAGGTTAACTTTGCCGATAGAATAGGCCAACTAAAAACAACCATCCACCCCATCAACAAATAGGCAATCACGGAGAGCGTTTGAAATCTATTGAATGCAAACACCTTAAATAAAATCCCTATCGCCGCCAAACCCCACTCGATGGTGAGAAGGAGCGCTCCATTCGTATCGCGCAAAGGGCCAAGCGTGAAGGGGGTATACGATCCCGCGATCAACAGATAGATGCACGCATGGTCAATGACCCTGAGCTTCCCTTTCCTATCAAGAGCCTTGCAACCATGGTAAAACGTGGAAGCGACATAGAGCAAAACGAGGGTAATCCCATACACAGAAAAGCTGATCACCGACCAGAGATCTCCATACCAGATGCTATACACAACTAAAACAGGAAATCCGAGCAAACTTAAGACAAGCCCGATGACATGCGTCCAGTGGTTCACGCGCTCCTCTTTCCAGGTCTCTCCCGATACGGGGCATTTGTCTGCTGTCATACCCGGGATTATAGGGGAGAATGAATTTCAAACATAGGAGAAGAGAAACTTGACTTAATGTTCGCAATTATGTATACTAAAAAGTAACAAGGAGGATTGAAATGGCACAAACTGCAAGAATTTCTTCTAGAAGCGACGAGATCATTCAAGAAATGAACGCATTAACCGGAAAGAGCAAGGTCGAAATTATTGAATCAGCGCTAGAAAGCTACCGCCATCACGAGCGTATGGCTCTGTTTAACAAAGGGTATCAGACCCTCTCGAAAGATAAAAAATTATGGATAGAAGAGCTAAAAGAGCGTAAAGAATTAGAGGGGACTTTGACTGATGGTCTTGACGAAGATTAATCCCCAGCAGGGAGAAATATGGCTATTCGATCCCGATCCTGTTAAAGGGACTGAGATTGGTAAAAAAATCCGCCCTGCATTGATCATTTCATGTGATGAACTTAATTCTGGACGTTCAGGGTTGGTCATTGCGATTCCTTTGACCAGCAAATACAAAGGAATAGCTTCCCATGTAAAATTAGAGCCTCCCGAAGGCGGGGTGTCCGTACAGAGTTTTGTCGTTTGTGAACAAATCAGATCAATTACAAAAGAAAGACTGATAAAAAGAATGGGAAAAATAAAGAATCCTTCCATTTTACGAGAAATTCACTCATGGATTATGGATTTAATTTGGCTAGAGGATAGCCACAGAGCATAAACCCGTAGTGAGGGATGTTCGATTGCTCCAGCTACGGCTGCAGCTTTGACGCAACCCTATTAAATTTGTCCCAACTCCAGACCACAGTCTTGCAGCAACAACAATCGGCAGATTTTCGATAGACGCATATTGGAATTTGAAATATAAAGTTTGATTTATCGCCTTGGATAAAGGCGGCAAGAGGACCTGGAGGGGATGATGACGGGGTTTTTAAGGGCGATGTTGGCTGTGGGGTGCATGCTGGCCCATGCGAGCGGGTGTGCACAAGATCAGTTCTTGGAATTTTACGGAGATTTTTTGTGTGAAGAAAAAGAGGTTCTCTCGGCTGTTGGCTTAAGCTCCCCTTGCACGTGCGCGGGGTGTGGGTCGATCCCTTATCCATCGAATACAGGCTACACCACTCCAGACCCAATTATAGACTCCCCTCAAGTGTGGAGCTTTGTCAGCGAACCGGATCTGCATCCGATGAAAATCCACGTAAACGTATTTGACACGACAAAAACATCCCCAGAGCTCATCCTCTTGGCTCCCTACGGCTTTTCTGCCGACGCGACTTACGGCCAAGCAGGTTCTCTTATTTTGGATAATGGCGGCACCCCATTTTGGTTTCGCCCAACGGGCAGTCCAAATTTGATGAACACCGATTTTCGGGTGCAAACTTTCAATGGCAACCCTGTTCTGACCTTTTGGCAAGGGACTCTAGCTTCTCCGCCTGCGTACACAAATGCTCCTGGGGGCTCGTCAGAACCAGGCTCTTGCTACTACATCTTCGATGAGACGTATGCCTTGATCAAAACTGTCCAAGCGCAAATGGGGTTTACCTCTGATATTCACGAATTTCTTTTGACGCCAAACAATACAGCCTTGCTTCTCTCCACAAAAACGATCCCCATGGATTTAACCCCTTACGGAGGGCCTCAAAACGGCTATATACAAGATTTTGCGATCCAAGAAATCGACCTTCTCACAAATGAGTTGCTCTTCTTTTGGGACGCTTTCCACCACATTCCCCTCACAGAGTCGTACGAACCAGCTTCGAGCGCTATATCTAGCGGAAACATTTGGGACGTCTACCATTTAAACTCGATTGGCCTCACAGATAGCGTAGATGATATTATTCTCTCCAGCCGCAGCACCTGGACCATTTATAGAATCAATAAACCCACAGGCAATATCGTCTGGAGGCTGGGAGGAAAGAGTTCAGATTTTACGATTGCAAGCGGAGGCACCTTTTCATGGCAGCACGATGCTAGATTCCTGCCAAACAACTTGATCAGCCTCTTTGATGACAATTCCGACCAATCAAATGTTCCTGGCACCCCTTCACACGGTTTGATCCTGCAACTAGACCTCAATACGATGAATGCAAGCGTCTATCGCACCTATTTTCACAACCCCAACATCGTCGTTGGCTCACAAGGCAATGTGGAAAGCTTGCCGAACGGAAATAAATTCGTAGGATGGGGGCAATCGCAATACTATTCAGAATTCTTAGATGCCGGAAATACCGAGGGAACTCCCGCAACTAACCTCATTTACGATGCTGAAATGCCGAGCAATAACTACACCTACCGAGCCTATCGACATAGCTGGGTCGGCACGCCCTTTTATCCTCCAAGCGTTGCAGTCACGTCGTCAGGGGGTCAAACGACCGTTTACGCCTCGTGGAATGGCTCAACCAAAACAACGCAGTGGCAAATCTTTGCAGGCTCTAAATCTAAAAAGTTAGCGTTAGTTGCAACAGTGCCTAAGTCCGGCTTTGAGACGAGCGTCATAATCAGCCAAACAGGCCCCTACTTTCAGGTAAAAGCGCTCAATGCCGCCGGGCAAGTGATCGGAAAATCCAAAATCATCAAACTAGGTGATGATTGAGTTATTATTTACTTGATCTCAGGAAAGTCGCTGGGTTGCCAGAAGAAGACCCGGGTCTGATAAGCAGGCCACAAGGCACTTTCGATGGCATTCAGAAAGCCAACAGTCTCAAACCCATTTTTCGAGAAAAACGCACAAGAGGCTTTATTCAGCACGGGCTGCGTCAACACGGCTGCCACAAGTCCATCAGGAGACACGAGTTTGGCAACTTCTAGGAGTGTAGAACCAATCCCCTTCTGAACGCAATTGTTCCTGACGGCAATCTGTTCGATATATCTCACCTGATTGACATTGAGATACTCCTCAAATAAGGGCAAATTGACCAGGGGAGCAAAGGTGCGTATCGGCGAGTCGACATAGAGTGTGAAAAACTCGCTAATCTCAGTTAGAATGATATACCCTGCTATTTCTCCTTTGTCCTCCATCCACAAGATTTGCGCTGTGCTGTTGTCAAGAAGGCTTCGGACAAACTCCGGTTTCATCCGCACAAATAAAAAGCCATTTTGAATCTTGTCTTGAGGAGCGGCTGTATGCAAATCGATCTGCCAGCCATTTTGCAGTTCTAAAAGATGGGAAATGACCTCATCCTTATTTGGACTGTATTTGTCGGTGACATGAATCGTGGAACCATCCACTTGCGACATACAGACGAGCAACAAAAGTGCTGCTCGACAAAAAGCTTGAAAGAACGCCATGATCTGCTCCTCTTGAATAAAGAGGCCTATTATATGCAGATCGGCTGTATAGTACAACCCTCTCTATAGATCGAGGACAATAGAGTGATGGCTCCGCGCGCCCAAGTCTGTGGGTTTGATGAGACAAACGCTTGATAAGCCAATACCCCAACTGCAAGCGCATTTGTCGTATTGCTCACATTAAGATGGTTCTTAAACACGTTTTGCCAAAGATGTGCCTTCGCTGCTTCTACGCTGCCAAGGCCCTGTGTCGCGCCTCGATGATCCACATTATAAGCATGTACGCCATTGCGATAATTCCGCGCAGCGTGCTGGGTTATAGCAGCGTCTTCTTCGATTTCCTGATCATCTCCATTTTCTCTTCCACGCACCTGGACAAAATGATCACGTCTTTGAGCGATATCCACTTGATCGGCCTGCATATCCTGAGTCGCCTGAGTCGCTGCTTGCAGCTCATAATAGAGGGTTCCGGCTGTTGCAGCATAAAATAAGAAAGAGATCAAAGTTGAAGCTGCAAAAGCGAGAGGGTGACCCGATTTTGTGATCTTTGAAACGGCGATTGCGCCAGCATAAGTCGTACCTAGCACTGCAACTAACCGAATCGGGCTAAACCGCGTCACACGCATTGCATCAAGCGTCTTGGCAGGTGATAGAACGCGACGCGCGCCTTCCTGAATCTCACTCAAATTCAAGAGTAAGGCCCCCGCTCTAATCAGTCTTGAAAGATCACTATCGGACTTAAAAAACAGGCTACTTGCAGCCACGGCTGGTGCAAGACAATTTATTGCTGTATCTATTGTGCTATGGTGTGTTCTCATAAAAACCTCTTTTAGGTCGCTATTATATGAAATTAGTTAATAAATTGCTATATTTTTACACATTTGTTATAAACAAATATTTAAACTATTCGGAGATCTTTCCATCCTCAATGTGGTCGATGTGGTCTGCAAACTCTAAGATCCTGGTATCGTGCGTAATCACAATCAAGGTGATCCCCTGTTTGACGACCATCTCTTTGAGAAGTTCCATGATTTTCTTACCTGTGTGGATGTCGAGAAAACTCGTTGGTTCATCGCACACGATGATGGGTGGATCGTGGATCATCGAACGAGCAATGGCAACCCGTTGCTGCTGCCCACCCGATAACTCAGGGGGATAAACGCCGATTTTATCTCCCATTCCAAAGTCGACAAGTACCTTTTTGGCCTTTTCTAGGGCCTCCTGTTTTGGAACGCCTAAAATCACAGAGGGCACTGAAATATTCTCTTCACAGGTGAGCGTGGGGATCAAATTAAATGTCTGGAAGACAAATCCAATATTTTTTCCACGGTAATGTGTTTTTTCCATATCTGGCATGTGGGTTAAGTCAACGCCATTGACAAGGCATGTGCCAGAACTCTGCGTCAAAATCCCCGCGATAATGGAAATCAAAGTCGTTTTGCCAGAACCAGATGGCCCCACCAACATGCGGATTTCCCCTGGACTGATCTCTAAGTTAATGCCGTTTAACGCATCAACCCGGGTCGACCCTTCCCCATAGTGTTTGTAGATATCTTTACAGGTGATAATCGGTTGAGATTTGGAGGGATTTTTCATGCTGATCTAGCTCTTAAACACAGTTGCGGGATCCAATTTAATGATCTTTTGCATGCAAATTAAGGAAGCAAAGAGGCTAATGCACAAAATGGAAAACGCGCTCGCTAGGTAAAGCGGCAATGGAAGGATAAAGGACAATTCAGTTCCTTTTGAAAAATAACCAAATAGGGCCGTCGCCCCCATCCCGATTCCCCATCCAATCGAGCTAACAAACAAGGCTTGCAGAAGAACTATCTTCACAAGCAAAGAATTATCGGCACCCATGGCTTTAAAAACCGCAAAGTAGGGAAGGTTGTCGACAGTAAAACTATAGAGCGATTGACCTGCAATTGCAGTTCCAATGATAAATCCCAAAATAATTGCGACACCAAAATTCACAAAAATCCCGGTGTTCTTCATATAATACACAAGTGTCAGCTGCTTCATCTGTCGTCGGGTGAGTGCATTCAATCCCGTTTGCTCTCTGATCCGCTGACACACTTTCTCAGGGTCCTCTCCGGGCTTCGTATGCGCAATGATAAATGAGAGCAGTTTTCTCTGAGCGGGAACAAAATATGTGGCTCTTTCATAAGTCGTATAGATCACAGGCTGCGATTGAAATGTGCGAGAAAGGCGGCAAATCCCTGCAACGTAAGCGCGGTGATCATTGAGTTCCATCGTGTCTCCAACGCGCAGCGGAATCGTCCCTTCACTGGTATGTTCTGCTAACTTGGTTTCGGAACCGACTTGGTCGACGATCACGGCATCGGGGAAACGCAAATCTTCGATTTGACCCTCTACCATGATTGGAGGTCCGCCGATTAAGGATGCGTCGTCGATTCCGAGGAGAATACACGTTTGAAACGTGCCATTGTGCAAGCGCGCCTGAATGGTGCCTTTGAACAAAGGGACTGCCCATTCAACCCCTTCAACACTGCGTACGCGATACAAATCGGTGTCTTTAAGCGGTTTGATATCGTCAATATATTGAACTGTGGGATCTGTCACCCAAATATCGGGCTGCGATGTGTCGGTAATAATTCCAAAAGTGCGGTTGGTAATCCCAACGAGAATTGCAGCTTGCTGCGTGATAATAAACGATGCAAAGCAGAGTCCAAGCACGATACTGATGTACTTGACCTTATCTCCCACTAACATCTTCAATGCATAGAGGAACATTACCAGTCGCCTCCCAGTGCCGTGTAAATGGCAATCAAATCGGCCGTAAGGGCTTGTTGGCTTTGTGTGGCAGCGTTGAGAGAAGCCAGCCAAACCTCTTTGGCGTCGAGCACCTGCGTATAAGCGGCAAGCCCTGCCTGAAAGAGATCTGTAGTTAATTCGAGGACGCGCCCATTTGCTTGCAGCTGCCTTTGCAGGGCTTGTTGTCGCACCTCTTCATTAAAGTAGGCCTGTAATGTCTGTTCCACTTCCTGAAAGGCTAAAATCACTGTTTTTTGATACGCATAATAGGCTTGGTTGCGTAAGGAGATTTGCACGTCGATCGCTGCAAAGCGTTTTCCAAAGTCAAAGACGGGAGCGACGGCCGTTGCACCAATCCCCCAAATTAAACTGGCTGGGAGAAATAGTTTTTTAATATCGTCGCTTGAAAAACCGACGTTTGCCCCCTGGAGCGGGTTAGAAGCAAATGAACTGCTCGAACCGGTTAAAGACACGCTCGGAAATAGATTGGCCACAGCAACTCCAATCATTTCAGTTGCTGAAGCTAATTGCCTCTCAGCAGCCTGAATGTCAGGCCTTCTCCTAATGAGCTCTGAAGGCAACCCCACAGGCACTTTCCCATACGCCTGTGGAATCGGACGTATCTCTTCAAATTCGACCGGGAGAGTCTCTGGGAGGCATCCCAACAAAACTGCCAACGAATAGATCGACTGCTTCAGTGCAGATTCGATCACATGCAATTGCGCAAGATCGGCTTCTTGTTGTGCTGTAGCTAGCTCCACTTCTTGCAAATCTGCCAAGCCAGCTTCACACCTTACAACGGCTAATGCGAGAAGCTCTTCGTCTACGGCAAGAACCTGCATCGCAATATCTCTTTGTTGCTGAAAAGAACAAATCGTGGCATAAATTTCTGCCACTTGGCTGATCACCATGATCTTGACACCGCGCATTTCATCGACAGTCGCTTCCCAGAGGTCGTAGGACGCATCGGCCGATCTTCTGAATTTACCGAATAGATCGAGCTCCCATATAGCAGCTAAACTCACTTGATAGAAATTTTGAACGGGAGAAATTGTTCCAGCAGCAGCAGCTGTGGCAGCGGGTGAAGTGACAAAAGATTCGCTAATCTTGTAATGGGACCCGGTCGCTGATGCATCAAATTCTGGCAAGAGTTGAGTAAATTGGATCCAATATTGAGACCGTGCTTGATACACCTGCTCCAAAGCAATTTTGTAGTCGAAATTCTCGTCGATGGCAGTTTCGAGCAACTCGTCGAGAAAGGGATCGTTAAAGGTCGACCACCAGTGGACGAGATCTTCATCTTCCACCACTTCCGTTTCACACGGTTGATCTTCTACATAACTCTCAGGAACAAAGACCACGGGCGAAACATAATCTGGCCCTACTTTGCACCCATGCAAAATGAGGGACACAAGAAAAAGGAAAAGAACCTGCAATTTCATTTTGAATCATCTGATTTAATGAAAATATCCAAAATCTGTCCGGGGTAAATGGGCAAGCTCCCCCTGTCGAACTGGTAAAGAACTTGTAGGACGCGCGTGTCGACCCTTTCGACCGTCTCTCCCGTAAATGAGCTCTTTGGAATGATGTACGGTTCAGTGCGCAAAAAAACGCATAGGAAAGTGGATGTTGCGATTTCCTCTTACAAAGCCTGTCGCTTCAGAGCCCGTCTGAAAACGCCACGCATCCGCTTCGTCGATATCCACTCTCACTTGCAAGGGAACGACTGCGCCCATCAAAATCAAAGTTCCATTGGCAGCCGTCAGCCAAGTCGATTGTCCAGAAATAAAGGGGATCACAGGAGCGATTTCGCCAACGTGGATATTGACCTGCAAAATTTCCCCATCGACAGGCGCGCGGATCGTCGATCGGTCGATATTGGTTTCGACCTCCTGCAGGCTTGCTTGTGCCACGCGCACATTCGCCTCCGCCTCCAAACACGCATACAACGCTTGTTGCAACGCTTGTTCGCTCACAGCTTTCGTGTCTTTCAAACGCTGATAAAACGAATATTGCTTTTGCTTGTCTTGCAGATTGACTTCGGCTAATCGAACATTCTCTAAAGCTGTTTGTTTTTGAGCCTCAAAGATCCTCAAATCGAGTTCAAAAAGAACGTCGTTCGCTTTGACGACATCCCCTTCCACGACGTAGATTTTTTTGATGATCTCGTTGAAAGGCGTCCCGATTGAAATGTTCTGGGAAGAGGCTTCTATAATGCCTGCAGCAGCAATCGCATGAACGTAAGGGGATTGGGCCGGAGGAAAGGGAACGGGCGCGCTGGGAACCTCCCTTTGACTCCAATGGACGATGTACAGACCGTAGATAGCCCCAAAAACCGCAAGAACTGGTAGTAAATATTTCCTTATCATTTGATCGACCAATTCCGTTTGATACGTCAGCATCGTTGTGCTTTCTGGGGTCGAAAAGATTCGAATCCATCCATGCTCTTTTTCCTCTCCGCCGCTCGTAACGCTAAAT
>Ga0207139_1003_pt1 | contig 69960 bp, 58 predicted proteins | sample Alteio_BWMinHeat_7_FD_153585 | JGI IMG/M metagenome (GOLD analysis project Ga0207139, IMG submission 153585) | Enriched cells from forest soil in Barre Woods Harvard Forest LTER site, Petersham, Massachusetts, United States -... | ecosystem: Environmental > Terrestrial > Soil > Temperate forest >... | reverse complement strand
TGGGATTGCTCATAGCATCGTCAGATTGTTAAAGGAAAAATATCTGATCACCTCTCATATTGTGTGCTCAACTAACGAAAAAAAACTCTGTGAGCACGCCGCCGTGGTCATCCCGTGTAAAATCGGGGTTGTGCTCGTGGATGTCAACAGTCCCTATCCACTTGTCGCGCTGCGACAAGGAAAAAAGATCCCCCTTTTAAAACACTTGGAAGCAGAGACTAGCTTCGATTTAATCCCAGATGACTCAGAATACAAAATCACACGTATTGAGAAGAAAGGCACCCACACAACCTATAATGAGTTTCCTCTCCGCGCGGATCTGAACGTCTGCTTGGGTCATTGAAATTTTATAATCAGCCAGGCTGATCCTCTCACCGATCAAAACCTCAAAATCTCTCTTTTTGTCAGGGAGCGCGGAACGAGAGGCCTCCGGCACTTTATAAATAGCCATCCTCTGTTTTGCGAGTGCTAAGATCAGGTGAGGGTTGCCTCCAAATTTCTCTTGGGCAGTAGTTGCTGCTTCATCCTTCAAGAATTTATTTGAGATAAGAGAAGAAGCCTGTCTCAAGGTTGAGAAGCGAAGAAGTGTCGTGTCTGGTTCCGGTGCATGGAGCCCATCGGCATTCTCTTGTAATGCTCCTTTCATGCTTGCCAGTGACTCTCCGAATGCCTGTTTGTCTTCTGCCACACTATAAAGGAAGGTGTTAGCTTTGTGCTTTTCTAAAGGGAGCGCAAGTTCCTTGATGAGATCGGAACTAAAATGTATTTTGTTATCCGCGTAGAAACGAATCAGGATTTTGCTTTTGATCATTTTGTATAAGGCCAATTTCTCTTGTGGAGTGCCTTCGGCAAGCTCCATGATTTGGTGGCGGAGCATCGCCATCAAACATTGCGTCAGGCACGTGCCTTCTTCTTGGCGGGCTTCGTAATCCTCTTTATGCGGGGAGGGGGGTAACCTAGTCCCGTTTTTTCCCAATGTTGAGCGCACAAAATGATAGATTTCAGATGCCGAGCGCCTAGAGTTTTCCCATATGCCTTCCTGAAGGAGATCCTCTTCTGGCACATTTTCGATAATGTCGAACGTCTGGAATTTGGGTGAATTCTTCAGTCGATAATGTTTTTCAAGGAGGTCTCCCGTATTGTAATGGGAGAGGCGATATCTTTTATCCCCTGTTTTTTTTGATGACCAGAGCAGTGGCATGGTTGTCGGAGCATGCCCTCAATGCAAATGACTCCCCGACTTGCATGCGCTCGATATGCAAACGGATATGACCCGTCTCACGGTTATCAAAACGGGAAGAGAAAAGATAATAACTGGATAATATCGCCTCTGCTAATCGCTTCAACTCCGCAAGGAATTTGGTCGGAATGTTGCAAGGGGCTCCTTCCGAGCCGTCTAACCTAAGAATCGCCTGCAGCAATAGAATTGAGTTGATTTCCAGATTTCCATGTCGTGTCATGCTCCAGCCAGGGATCGGGATTTTATCTAGAAACAGATGCTCAGCTATTTTGGAAATGTCTTTATCCTGGGACAAATAGAATAGCAACTGGTCCCAACGCTTTTGCATGGCGAGATACGCCCCAAAACCTTCAAATATCGCTAAGTAATCAACAGGGCCACCTTGCTCCAATAAAACGTCGAAATTGGCCTTCTTGCTGAGGCACTCTTCTTTATATGCATCAAAATGCTCTATAATAGTGCTTAAATGAGGAAAACCCTGTGAGTCAAGTTCCTGGGTGAGTTTGTCAAGCACCGGCAATCCAATCCATTTCTCGTAAAAATAGCGGTGCATAATATAACCGCAAAATTGGAGGTAGGCTCCATACCAATTTTCATGGGCAAAGGTCTGGAGATACACTTTTAACGTTTCAGACCGGTGGAAGCATAACGTTAATCCTGGAAACATCAAGAGTGTCCTCTTCAAGACCGGCAGGATCTTTTCTGGAACCTTTTCATCAAAAATAGGTCCCTTCCTATGAAGTTCGTACAGACATTCGAAAAAAACCTTAAATAATGTGAGTTGCAATCCCTGAAGTTTTAAGTCTGAGTGTTCGATTTTTTTTTCGAGAAGCCACAAAACAATCTCTTTGAGGAAATGATAGTAGGATTCCCCAAAGATATATAGGGTCAGTTTTTCATAAATCGATTCCAGCCATCTAGAGTCCGGTTGTCGAATTCTAATGCTCTCTAAAAGTGCGACGAACTCTGCCCCACCCGTCGAAAATGAATTTGCATTGGCCAGTTTGGCTAAGCTGTCGATCTCATCGTGTTTATAATCCCATTGCGTTTCAAAGCGTTTGCGGGCGAGTTCAATGGCCAGTAAAAAGAGCGATTGAGATTGATTAGAAAATTCTTGATTATCTTGTAAGATGCATTCGTAGGGCGATTTGTGTGCTTCAGGCTTTAGGAAAGGGTCTGCGCCGTGTTTGACCAAGCTCCTGAAAACCACGTCCGCTCCTTGCTTACTTTGCAGCGCATAATGCAAAGGGAGCATCCCGCTGGTGGAGGGCTGGTTGGGCGATACACCCATCTCGAAACAGGTGATGAGCAGGTGGTTGTAGTAATGAGATTCCTTTTTACAAATCACATGGACGAGCCCTTCCCCCTCCTTTGTGCGAAAAGTGTGACAATGGTCACGAATCAAGCCTTTCAAATAAGCTAACGACCCGCTGCGAACTATCCATTTTTGCTCCTCCTCATCGCTCAGGTTAAGATACTCTTCTAACGTATATTTTGGGTGATAGCACTCCTGGTTTTTAAGTTTGCCAAGTAACTGCAAGCAAATGCTCTTGAGTTCCTCCACGTTTTTAAATGGAGTATTTACAACATCCTCATCTGTCAAATCAACCACATGGCGTTCGATCTCTTCACCATCTTGGCGAGAAAAAAATCCCAAAGATTTAGGCCCAAAGGTTTCATACCTCTCGCTTAGCCTTGCAAGAGAGCATAAAGCTGCTGCGCGTGCAGGAGCATTTGGTATTTGAATGGCTATTTGATGAAAATTAGATCGAGTACTATCTGCAATATTACTAAACATGATAAATCCTTAAACGATAATAATTTATCGTATAGTTATTTGTTTGTCAAGTTTAACAAGTCTAGATGGTTAGTAGTCCAGGTGGTGCTGCAGCTCGGATCCCCAGGGGAAAGAGACGACAATGACATCGCCCGATTTTTTTCTGATTTCCACGCGGCTTGTGCCACCCTTCAAACGCCCGTCGTTTTCGGGGGTGTAGTTAATGGGGGTGCCTGTGTGGAAGTGCGCATTGCTTTTGACGATCTGGCCGCCAGACTGCGATACAAATAGGTAGGCTTCATCTTCTTTCATGTTGAGGAGCTCGATTTGATAGACGGTGGGAACGATGGAAACGAGTTCGGCACGCAAAGCGGTCTGTCCATTTTTGTCTCGTGCGATCATCGGTTTTGGATAGAGGGAAACTTCTTTGCTTAAGGTGTTGTCAAGCGTGCGAAAGCGGAAGGTGGCGCGTTCTCCTGGTAGAAAGCCTCGCGATGTGACGACCAGAGCGGGTTGTTGCTTGTGGTCGCCGGTTTCAATGACCCCTTCCTCATGCACTGTAAAGGTTTTCAGGGTTTCATAAGTTGTTGGCGTTAGGGAAGCCATCCGTTTTACTTCCAAAACCATCTGCTCCTCTTTTGGAAAATTGACGAGGCGGAACAAAATTTTGTTTGACTTGGGGTCTTCTTCAAGGAGAGCCTTAAAGCGCGGGAGTTCTTTACACGCCTCTGCAGGGATGAGATAGGACTCCACCTTCGGTGCATTTGGCACTTCAATTTCCGCATCAGCAATGAGAAAGTCTTCCAGGAATAACGGAATGATTTCCCCTTGTGCTAAGCTGGCAACACAAAAAATGGCAGCCAAACAAGTTACGAATAAATGGTTCTGCATCGTCATTGGTTTCCTCTTAAGCGAGCGATCCTCATTTCAAGCGGAGGGTGTGTTGCAAAGAAACGGGAAAACCCCTGTGGAGATGCTATTTTAAGGGCTTGATAAGCGGGTTGGTCGACGCGAGCGTCGCGGATTGCAAGCGTCTTTTGGAGCGCTTGAAGAGCCTGGATCATCTTGTCGCGGCCAGCCAAGCGAGCGCCCCCTTCATCTGCCCTAAATTCCCTAAAGCGGGAGAAAGCAGCGACGACGAGCATGCCAAGAACCATGAACACCATTTCAAGGGCAAACACCGTCATTTGGAAGACGAATGGGGAGAGTCCTCCTTCCCGGTCGCGAGCGACCATGCGGCTGATGGCAAAGGCGATGATGCGAGCTAGGAACATCACAAATGCGTTTATGATGCCTTGTAGAAGGGTCATCGTGACCATGTCGCCATTGGCAACGTGGGTAATTTCATGACCAAGAACAGCTTCAATTTCTTCCCGCTTCATGCGCTGCAACATCCCTGAGGAGACAGCCACGAGGGAGCGTTTCTTTGTAGGTCCGGTTACAAAGGCATTCACCTCAGGCGAAGGAAAGACCCCCACTTCTGGAAAAGCGGGCAGTCCTGCTTTTGTAGAGAGGGAGTGGACGATCTCTACCAGGTCGCGCAGGGTGGGGTCAGCGGTAGTGGGGTCGATGATTTGAACGCCCATCGACCACTTTGCAATCATCTTTGAGAGGGCCAAAGAGATAAAGGCGCCTCCCATCCCCCAAACGAGGCAGAAAATGGCCAGCGAGGTGTAATTTAAGCCTTGGGAGGTAAGAAAGCTTTGAAGCCCAAGGATATAGACAAGAAATGAAATGACCGCTACGACGAGAAAATTAACGGCCAGGAAGAGGACAACTCGTTTTGCTAGTGCCATGATGTTCTCCTTGGTTGAAACTGGCAGTATATCGCCTAGAGGGAATCACTGCAAGAGAGAAATGATTCTTATTCAATAATCAATCTGAATCTGTTTTAATATATGAATTGACACTAACTTAAACTAAAGTAGATAATATAATTATAGTAAAATAATGTTGTTTGGAGGGGTTATGAAAGTAGTAAGCAGTGGTGATTCCTCGTCATTCGGGTCTGAAGAATCGAGGGGCGCCGAGGAGAATGTGCCAAATCCTGACCTGCTCACTACAAAGGTCTCACGGGTGCAAAACCTAAAACAGGAGGCACCGAGTGAAGGGGCTGGTACGATCGGTTCAGTCGTAACGCCTGTGCAATCAACAGGAAAAATGAATATCCCCGTTTTAGGACAAATCCCTGCACCAAGTAAAGTCGTGTTGCCAGGAAACCCTTTGTTTAACTTTTTCAGCGTTAGCAAGGATGCCAAAGCCCTGTATCAGAGGGTAGGCGGATTTGCGATTGCTTTGGATAAAACGCAACAACATGCGCTATTAGATTGGTGCACACAAGCAGCAGAAGCAAAGAGCGAAATGCCGCCAATTCCGCCTGAAGGAATAGAAGCGCCAAGCGATGGGTTGATAGGCGAGCTGAAAAAGATCAGAGATGAAAAATTAGCAGAGTGTTTAAAGACAGAAATCGCTCTTCCAGAAGTAACGCCCTCAAAAAATCCTGGCCGCGTTGCATCTGAAATGCGCGCAGTGGCTAAAATTCCTGTCCGTTTGTTTCAGGCATATGGGAGTGCATTAACGTCAGAATCAATAGAAAAGGCAAGAGCTAAAGAGGCAGGACAGAAAAAAGTAGAGATGCAGGAGAGCTTGATTGCTGTTGCCGAGCTGTATGTTTCTCAACATAAAGCACGCTTGGCTTCAGGGTTTGGACCCTTGACGGACAATCATTTAAAACGCTTGTCACCTGATCAGATCAGGGTTCTCATACCAGAGCAACTCTCACTTCTCGAACCACACGTATTAGAGTCATGGAACATGAACCAAATCCAAGCGCTGTCTGCACAGCAGCTGGATGCGCTATCGCCCCCGCAGCTGCAGAGCTTGATGCAAGCCATTGGGAAAAAGCCGATAGAATCGATCACGTCACAAGAACTGAAAGGCATGAGCGCTGCAGAGCGAACCGTGCTTTATGCGTTAGGTGCTGCGTATTCAAAGGTCGTGGATGATCGCGACGAGCACCTTCGCCTGACGTATCAAGCACTCGTTTTGCTTAAATTGAGTTTTGTCAGTGAGACAGAATTGGCAGAGGCTGTGCGGCCTGTCGATGTGTATACCTCTGCAACAGCTACCCAGAAGGGCAAAGCCCCGAACTACGTCGTTCACTTTCAGACTGATTTAGGAAGAAATGAGATGCAAGTCGTCATCGGAAGTGCACAGTTTTCGTTTAAAAGTTACTTAGATGAATACTTAAGCCTGCATCCGGATGGGCACAAAGAAGATGCAAAGGGCCCTTTTGTTGAAAAAATCAAACACTCGTTAATCGTCTTTATAAGCCAAACTAATCCATCCTTTCAGGCGGGAGAGATCGAGAAGAAAGCACAAACCCTGATGGAGAATATCTTGCCGTTCATGTATCAGGTTTCTGCCGCTGGTTTTTGGAATGTGATCGAACCCAAAGTGAATGGGATTGGCGAAGACGTTTCCATCAGAGGAAGAGAACCCTTTTTCTTTGCCGGGCAATGTGAAGAAAAAGAGGGAAAACCGTTTCCATTGCGAGGAAAAATCGAAGTTTCTTCTTCCGGCGTTCGGGGGACTTTTGAGGCAGACATGAAGGTGTCGCGTGAGAAGGACACTTTGGTGACGATCCCCATGGGAGTGGCCTACAACTTTGATCCATCCATCCTTTCTGGAAAGCATTACAGCGAAGCACCAGCAAGCTCGATTATCGCCCAGCCCTATATCGGCAACGCCGTCAGAACCTAAGTTAAAGAGGCTCAGTCGTATTTTCCAAGAAGTTTTTCAAGCTGCCTAAAGCGAGTAGCTGCCTGTCATAGGGTTTAACGTGAGGGGAAGCTGCTTGAGGAATCGGGCCACCAGCATCGAGCAAAACTTCCATTTGCTCTTTTGTCATTTTTTCCGAAGGATCGCATTTTGCTTCTAGCGCTTTAGTAAACCAGCTTGTTGCCATAGTCATGAGAACGATGAGCAACATCCATCGATAGTGTTGCTGTTCTTCTGTGGTTGGCTCGCGACCAAGATAGGTGCAAAATAGGGTTTGTTGAATGTCTTTCTCAAAAGTGGAGGTGAATTTTGCGACGTCGAAATAAGGGTGTCCTACCATTGCCGTGTCAAAGTCAATAAATTTGATTTCGAAACTATTCTGATCTTTGCTTGGTAAAACGTTGCCTTTGTGAAGGTCGCCATGGCAAATTGTTCCATGCTTGATGAGCCAAGGTTCGATCTGCTTGAATATCCATTGGATGCGTCGTGTCGCTGTGGCAAACTGGCGAGGAAGGGCATGGGTGTGTTTTTGTTGTTGGGCATTGTCCAGAATAAAGGAAAAGGGGAGATAATCCTTTCGCTCCTCGGGCTCAAGATATTTTTTCATCGTCTCGTGAAAGCTCCTGAGAGTTTTCATCGTTTCGATATACGGCTTTGGGTTTTCGGCGTAGGGAGGCCAACTAATACTGGGAATGTATTCTAGAAGCAAAGCCTGATCAGCGGGAGAGGCATTGTGCAAGCGGGGACCAAATCCTTCTTTGGAAGCAAGGTTTGTGACGAGACGGATTCTTTCAAAGTAGCTTGGATGAGAGTTGCGAAGCTTGGGGCAGCGGAGAAGGTAGCAAGTTTTGCTCGTTTGGACAACCGCGATGTGGTTGAACGTCCCATTTGCAAGAGAGTCGATTTTTATGAATGGGTCATCCGTGGGCAGCAGCCTTTTTGCGACCTGCTTCAATCCATTTTCTTCTGCTAATTGCGATACGTAATACGCTCCAACGCAAAAGACGAAAATGCCCGCCGCTGGACGTAACAGTGATTCTGCAAGGGACATGCGGAATTTACCTCTAGGCGTTTTAAAGACGTTAATATACACTTGTTTGCGGATGTTGACAAGGATTTTACGATCGTGATGGAAGAGTGGCTAAAATTTGGAGCGTGTCTCAGTTTGACTCCTGATTTAGTAGCAGTCGGTTGGGGGAAGAGACACTGGCTAAAAAGTCGGCGAAGCGAAGGCCCTTCGTTTTATTCTCCCGATTTTTTTCTCGCCGAATCAACCCCTTGGTTTTATCATGACCACCAGGCTGTGATGACAAAAACGGAGCTAAGAAAACAACTGAAAGATGTTTTGCCTGGGGAGCCGCCTCTATGGACTTCTCTCCCTCGCGCGTTGTTTGAAGAGTCGTTTGACGCATTGCAGCCGTTATTGCAACAGGGCAAATTGAAAAAAGCAGTTCTGTATGCAGGACAGCAAGCCCCCTTTTCTTTTGATATATCTCGTATGCAAGCTTCTATGAAAGCTCTCCTGGACCGCTTATCTGAAAGCGCGATGCATCTCTACGGCTGGTGGGGAGAGGAGCAGGGGATCATGGGCTTAACCCCAGAGATCTTGTTTCAGACTGCGCCCGGCGGCATTGTCAAAACGATGGCGTGTGCAGGAACGCAAGAGACGCAACTGTCTTTGCAGGCGATGCTAACAGATCGGAAACTGCAAGAAGAGCAGCAGTGTGTCAGCGATGGGATCGTTGCTTCTTTGTCGCCATTTGGTAGGGTGAAAGTAGGGGAGCGCACGGCGCGCGATTTTGGTCGTTTGCGCCATTTCGTGACCCCGATCGAACTGAAAGTGAACGAACAGCTCGATTTTGAAGAACTCGTCGCCGCGCTCCATCCGACGCCGGCTGTGGGTGCGGCGCCGCAAAAAGCCGGCGAGACTTGGCTGCGCGCCTACCAGCAGAAAGTGCCCCGTGGCCGTTATGGAGCCCCTTTTGGGTATTGGGACCCTGCCCAGCAAAGCGCCCTCTGCTGCGTTGCCATCCGCAACGTGCAATGGGAGAACCATCAGCAGGAGATTTTGGCCGGTTGCGGCATCCTGGCCTCCAGCCAGAAAGAACAAGAGTGGAACGAACTGGTGCTCAAGCTAAACGCAATCAAAACCAGTCTTATTTAAGAGGAAATATGAACAACGCAAGCTTCCGTTTAGATCAAATCCCCGTTGTGGGGAACTACCTTAACAACTTCACAAGGCAACTTCCGCAGATCTCCGTAGAAGGGACAAAGCAAGCCGCTTGGCGTGCGTTGGCGCCCCTGTTTGACCGCAACACCTACATACCCATTGCTCGGGAGCTAAGAGCAAAAATAGAGAATAATAAATGGACAACCGCCGCCGCAGTTTTCTGCCTCATCTTAGGCGCCACCTTCCATTATTTCAACCCAACCCTGGTATATGAGGGGCAAAAAGACCAAGCCGGAAGACTCCATGGCCAAGGCAAGCTGACATTCCCAAACGGGACAGTGCTACAAGGGGAGTTTATGGAAGGCAAGTTGTGGAATGGAACGGTAACATCTACGCCTATCCGCCGGCCAGGGCCGGGTATAAAGTCGTCTACTAAAAAATTTGTCAACGGCAAACCAGAGCCCGCTGTTCATATCGTTGAGTGCACTGATGGGAGGGTCTATAAAGGGTGCTTAGACGTTCAAACTGGACTGTCCCACGGTCCAGGCGAGTACACATTTCGAGGTGGAACGCGGATTCAAGCACTTTTTCTTCGGGGAAAAATAGATGAAAGACATGCAGTTAAAACAATCTGGAGTACTGGAATTTGGATAGAGGGCCAAATGGTTAATGGCGTCTATAATGGTGTTGGACAAATGGGCCAACCAGACGGAGCTGTTTTCGAAGGCCATTTTATGGGTGGTAAGCCCGACTGGAAAAAGTATGCAAAACGTACCACTCCTGATAGTGTCTATGAGTATTTTCCTATGACCCATGATGGCGTAGGATATACGCTCGTGCGGATGAATGGTAAGACCATAGCTATTGGAGATGTTAACGACCAAGGAGTGGTCACTTCTCGTATGAGTGTGGCTGAGTACGAAGGGATTGACCCTCCAAGTGATATAAATACTCAAAAAGGAGAATGTTGATGAACGAAGACTTAACCTACCAGATCGTCCAAGCGGCGATCAATGCGGGGGTAAGGGAATGGGTCGTGTGTCCTGCGAGCCGCAACAGCTCTTTCGTGCAGGTGTTGCGAATCGAGGAGAGATTGAACACATACTATTGGCCAGAAGAGCGCTCTGCGGCTTTTTTTGCGTTGGGAAAGAGCCGTATGCTCAAACAACCTGTTGCAGTTGTTACGACATCTGGCACGGCAGCCGCAGAGCTGTTGCCAGCTGCCATGGAGGCATTTTACACAGGCGTTCCACTGTTATTGATCACGGCTGATCGCCCCGCCTCTTTTCGCGGCACCGGAGCTCCCCAAAGTGCGAATCAGGTGGGACTTTTCTCCCATTACGCGCGGACGCTCGATTTAAGCGCGGGAACTATTTGCGATCTCTCCCATTGGGATCGCCGCTCTCCTTTGCATCTCAACTGTTGTTTCAATGAACCGCAATCAGAACCCCCTTTTCAAGGGCAGCAGCTCGACTTAACCGCCTCTTCCCCCCATTGTGGAACACCTTACACACAAGCCGAATTCGAAAAGATGCAAAAGGGAAAAGCGCCCTTGGATCGCTTTTTAGACAAAGTGGAAAGACCGATTGCCATTGTCAGCGCGATTGATGCCTCCGCCCGCGAATCAGTAGCTCAACTGCTGTTGAAGCTGCAGATTCCAGCTCTGATCGAAGGGGTGTCGGGTTTGCGCGAAGATCCGCGCTTGGAGCCTCTTAGTTTGCATCGCACCGACAAGATTTTTACAGAAGCGGCCTCTCAAGGCTATGCCATCGATGGGGTTTTGCGGATTGGCGGGGTTCCGACGCACCGGGTTTGGAGAGATTTGGAATACCTCAAAGAGAGCGTGAAGGTGTGCGCCATTAGCGAATTGCCCTTTTCAGGTTTGAGCTGGTCTAGGGGAGTGGCGTGCGTGCCGATGGCAGCGTTTTTAGCGACTTACCATCCGCCCAAAGTATTTGGAATGGAAAACGCGCAGGCGTGGATGGCGAGTGAAAGGGCCTATGATAGCCTCTTGCGGGGATTATTTGAAGAGGAGCCGTTAGCAGAACCCTCGTTGATTGCTTCCCTTTCACAAGTGATCCCAACAGAGGCGCGCATCTATTTAGGAAATAGTCTGCCCGTGCGTGAATGGGACCAAATGGCGACTCGGAAAATGGCACACAGCGATGTACACGCCAGCCGGGGTGTGAATGGGATCGATGGTCAAATTTCGACTTTTTTTGGGCTGTGCAAGCCTTCTTGTGAAAATTGGGGCATCATTGGCGATTTGACCGCTCTTTACGATATGGCAGCGTTTTGGATTCTCAAGCAACTGCCAGACCTCCATTTTCATCTCGTCATTGTCAATAATGGAGGGGGGATGATTTTTAAACGGATGTATCCTTACCCCGAAATGTTGAACGCTCACGCGCTTTCTTTTGAATCATTGGCAAATATGTGGGGAGTTCCTTACCAAAGAAGCCTTGAGAACCCGGATCGGAAAAACGCGCATCAACGCGTCATCGAACTCGTTCCAGATCCGGCTGCTACAGAGCGTTTCATTCAAAAACTGACTCATAAAAAAGTGGCTGTATGAACGTCGTCAATCCCACCCTTGTCTGTTTGCATGGCTATTTGGGGCTTCCTGATGATTGGGTGCCGGTGCTAGGGCCTGCAAACGCGCAGCAGATCTATCCCAACCTATTTCGCGATTTTCCCATCCAGGCCTTTGATGCGTGGGCAGAAACGTTTAATCGTTGGGCAGCAAAACATCCCTCTCCCAAGATTCTCGTGGGTTATTCTCTTGGTGGTCGCCTGGCGCTCCATGCTTTGCGGCAAGATCCTAAACAATGGGCAGGGGCCATTCTCATTTCGACAAATCTGGGCTTGCCATCAGAAGAACTACGTGCGCTGCGATTGAAGACGGATTTGCAATGGTCTGAAAGGATGAGAAACGATCCATGGAAAGAGGTGATGGAAAAATGGAACGCACAGCCGGTATTTAAGGAAAGTGGCTCTTTTCCACCACGCAAAGAGGAAGATTTTGACCGAGCGGCCTTAGCGGAAGCGATGAAAAAATGGTCATTAGGTGCACAAGAAGATTTACAAAATACTCTTTTTTGTTTGAAAATGCCTCTTTTGTGGATGATTGGCGCAAAAGACGAGAAGCGGCTCCGTTTTTCTCACCCGTCTTCTGCTTGTGTCCAGATTGCAGATGGCGGTCATCGGCTATTAGTCGATCAACCGATAAAAGTAAGGGAAGAAATGAATCAATTTTTGAGGAACATGTAATGATGACGGAAAAGCAAGCCTGGAAAAGTTTAAAAGCGTACGAGGATATTTTATTTGAGATGACGGAAGACGGAATTGCTAAAATCACGATCAACCGTCCTGAGGTGCGCAATGCTTTTCGTCCTGAAACGGTGATTGAGATGGAAGATGCGTTTCGGCTTTGTCGCAATGACCCTGAAATTGGAGTTGTTATTTTGACAGGAATGGGAGACCAGGCTTTCTGCTCCGGAGGCGATCAACGGATTCGGGGAAATGAAGGGTACGTGGGTGGAGATGGGATTCCCCGTTTAAATGTATTGGATCTCCAAAAGCAGATCCGCTCGTTGCCAAAACCGGTGATTGCCATGGTGGCTGGTTACGCGATTGGCGGCGGCCACGTTCTCCACGTCGTGTGCGATCTGACCATTGCGGCGGATAACGCACGATTTGGGCAAGTGGGGCCTAAAGTGGGTTCATTTGACGGGGGACTGGGGAGCAGTTATTTGGCGCGCATCGTTGGGCAGAAAAAAGCCCGAGAGATTTGGTTTATGTGCCGTCAGTACAATGCGCAAGAAGCTTTGGAGATGGGTTTGGTCAATACGGTTGTTCCCTTAAAGGATTTAGAACCGGAAACTTTGAAATGGTGCCGCGAGATTTTGCAACACTCACCCCTTGCTTTGAGGTGCGTGAAGTCCGCGATGAACGCCGATTGCGATGGACAAGTGGGACTTGTCGATCTTGCTGGCAATGCGACATTATTGTATTACATGACCGAAGAAGCACAGGAAGGGCGCCGTGCCTTTTTGGAAAAACGAAAACCTAATTTTAATCAGTTTACACGCCTCCCATAGGTAATAAAATCATGCAACAACACATTCCTACAAGAACTTTAGGCGCTTGGAAGACCGCGATTCGGGTCCGAACGCTGCCTATCCCAACAATTCAAGTCATCGCGGGGTCTGCACTGGCTTACATCACGCTAGGGCATTTAAACCCGTTAATGTTCCTCTACACGCTATTGGTTGCCGTTCTGATTACGATTGGAACGAATTTGATCAACGATGTGTACGATTTTGACAAAGGGGGCGATCATATCACTCACACAGGCCGTGTGAAAGTGTTACGGGCTGGCTTGCTCAAGCGTACGGAAGTCTTTGCTGGCGGCGTAACGACGTTGATGGCTGCTGTTATTTTATCGATTCCTTTAAGCATCCACGCAAGCCCTTGGATCACCCCTGTGGTGGCTCTTTCTGCTCTTTGCGGATTTTTGTATACAGGCGGACCATTTCCAATCGCCTATTTGGGTTTGAGCGAGATTTTCGTCTTTGCCTTTTATGGCGGGGTTTGTGTGTTAAGTACCTATTACATTCAGGTAGGGCAGCTAGCGGATGACGCGTGGTTATTGGCGGCTCAAATGGGACTGCTTGCCATTTTGCCAAATGCCATCAACAACTTTAGAGATATGGTTGAAGATGCTGCCGTCAATAAGAAGACGTTGGCTGTGCGCTTTGGCAAAACATTTGCCCGTTGGGAAATCGGCATCTGCACCTTTCTTCCCTTTGTGTTGAATTTTTACTGGGTCTCTTTTGATCAAGTGGGAGCTGCTCTATTTCCCTTCATTTTGCTTCCTTTGGCTTTTCTGTTTGTAAAAACGTTATGGTTCACGGAACCTGGTGCTGTGTTTAACCGCTTTTTTGCGTTGGGGATATTCATCCACTTTCTTTTTGCATTTCTTCTATTTGTAGGTTGGGTTTTAAAATGAAGATTTCATATTCCAAATATGCCTTAGTTACGCGCGGAACGCGCGATTTGAAAACAGGGGCTCTCTTGCGCGTCCGGATGGGAAGGGATGAGTATGGGTATGCCGATTGCCATCCGTGCGTGAAGCATGGCGACCTTCCCCTCGAACAACAGCTGGCTTTGCTCGCAGAGCGGAAAAAGACCCGCCTGACAGAGCTTTCGTTGCTTTATGCCCGCTACGACGCTCTCGCCCGCAAAGAGCAGCACTACTGTTTTAGCCACCGGGTAATTCCCTTAAGCAATTCGTTAGTCGTGAATGAACACGAAGATTTGATCGCTGCTAGCGAGCACGTTTCCATGATGAAAATCAAAGTCGGTGCGCATTGGGAACCTCAAATTGAGAAGGTTCGTTCCTATCTCAAACGCGCGGGAGAGAAAGCGTGCCGCCTTAGGCTTGATTTCAGCGAGAGTTTAACGGAACAGGGGTACATAGATTTTATTAAAAAGACACACGACCTCAAGCCGCACCTAGATTATGTTGAAGATCCGTTTCCGTATGATGCCGAAGCTTGGACCCGCGTGCGCAAAGCAACAGGGGTGAGGGTAGCTTGCGACCAGCAAGCCCTGCAGGCTTTGCCTCATGCACGTTCGTGCGATGTGATTGTGATGAAGCCAGCAACGCACTTGATCGATGGATGGCTCATGAGCCGCTTGCATGGGCGCCAGCTCGTGATCACCTCCTATTTAGATCACCCGATCGGACAGCTTGTAGCTGCTTATGTCGCAGCTGGTGCAAAACAGCTTGCCCCAGATCTCGTGGGAGTTTGCGGCTTATTGACCCACTCAGTTTTTGAAGAGACTCCCTTTAGCCGCCGCCTCTCCGTTCAAAATGGATCTCTGATTCCTCCAAAAAAAGGGCTCGGATGGGGCTTTGACGACCTCCTCGAAGCACTTCCCTGGGAACCTCTTTGATAACCCCAGAGGAGATAGGCGCAATTGATTGGGAGGGGAGTCGTTCCCATTTTTTCATCAATCCGCGCACACCCGATAGCGAAAAGGAAGAGTTTCTAAAACTCCTCCGCTCCGCAAGCCATTTGAATTCTCATTGCTTTCTTTTGACATCGGGGACGACCGGCAAGAAAAAATGGGTTGCGCTTGCCCATCATGCGCTGCTCTCCTCTGCAGCTGCCGTCAATCGCCATTTGCAAGTTTCTTCCCGCGATATTTGGATCAATCCCTTGCCTGTTTTTCATGTGGGCGGTTTGTCGATCTACGTGCGCGCAAAGCTATCGGGTTCACGCGTCGTTTCTGTGAATAGCGGAAGGTGGGACATGGAAGGGTTCATCAAGAGCTGCGAGGCAGAGAAAGGCACATTGAGCGCCCTTGTGCCTACGCAAGTGTACGATTGCGTTCAGGCGGGTATTAAAGCACCTGCTTCCTTGCGCGCGGTCGTTGTGGGAGGCGGGGCCTTAAATGAGGCCATTTATGAGAGTGCTGTGTGTCTGGGCTGGCCCTTGCTGCCAAGCTATGGGCTGACCGAGTGTTCCTCACAGGTTGCCACAGCCCTTTTAGGTTCCTGGATGGCGGGCCATTTCCCAGAGCTCCCTTTTTTGGATCATGTGGAGACCGGTTTTAACCCCGAAGGATATTTGCAGATCAGAAGTGAAGCCTTGTTGACCGCCTATGTTGGCGAAGAAGGCGTTTGCGATCCAAAAAAAGAGGGATGGTTTTCGACAGAAGATCGGATCACGTTAGGAGAGAGGGGAGTGGTCAACGTTTCACGCGGCACCGGTTTTGTGAAGATCGGGGGCGAGAGCGTCGATTTACAAAGGCTGCAACAGATCTTGGAAGGGGTGTGTATCAAACAACGCACACCCATTTCTTGCGCGATTGCAGCCAAGCCCGATCTAAGGAAAGGCTCCGTGATAGAGCTCTTGGTAGAGGGAACAGTAGATCCTCTAGCGCTTGTAGAACAATTCAATCAACAGGTGCTCCCTTTCGAGCGCATCTGCCATGTCACCCACGTCAAAACCCTTCCCCGCACAGCTCTCGGCAAAATTTTGATTAGGGCGTGTCGGTGATTTTGCCGGGGAATTCTGCGACCTTGATGATCCCATGGTGAGATTCGGCGAGCACGATGTGGCGGCTATGCACTTCGATCAGGTAGATCATCGACTTGTGGGACAGGTTGCGCCTTTCTAAGATCCGGATGGCGCTGCTTTCATTCATTTGGTCGAGCCGGGCATTGAGCAGCCGCCTGATGAACCAGACGGCGATCAACACTAGACCTACAATGATTCCTAGCGTTGAAAGCATGTTGAGCATCTCTGAAAAGAAGCTCTCGTTGTTTTTGACTGGCTTGCTAATCATCTCTTCGAAGGGAAACATCGGCTCGTCTTTTCCAGGCTTCCTAAACAACTCCTCTTTTTGTGCTTCTGTCATATTGTCTCTCGATTGGGGAGAGACCTCTTCAGCACGGATAGAGGCAGGCAATAGGCATCCCAGAATGAGAAGCATTCGAATGAGTTGTAACATGGGCCCTCCTAAAAGATATAGCCGACGTCCATAGTGATAATAAGCGAGTTCCAGCGCAGATTGTGGAACGGCTGGCTTGGCGAGACGGAATGGGGAAGTACTGTTTCCACCGTAAAGCTTCCCTTGTTTCCCCAGAAATTCTTATAGTCCACTTTAAAACCGAGAAACCAGTCGTCGCAAAACTGATACATCGTTCCGAGAATAAATTCGTTTCCATGTGCACCGTTGCACTTTTGGTCGACGACCAATTTCGTTTCAGAGGGTGTGTCTCGGTTCATCCACTCATCAATCACCCCGCGGAAGCGCAGCCAGTGAAACTCATAGGTGAAGTACCAGAGCCATTCGGGGCACACTTGTGCCGTTGCTGTAAACCCTAATGTGGCACCGCGCCAGCGGTAGCGCGCGTTAGTTTTTAGGTTAGGGTTTTGATCTGGGTTTAGAACGTTGGTGAACTTGCGGTTCGTGAGATTTTGGTAATGGTACGAGTAACCCAAAAGCGGAGTCAAGGCATAGCGGAAGCAGCACCAGTTGAATTGGTATCCGATTGCGCCGGAAATATCATAGACGCGTCCTTGGGTAGGCGATTTTAAATATTGGTCTAAGATGTCAGTGTCGATTTCTATCGATTTTGTTGTTTGGTGCCCATTTTCGTTCGTAAACCAGCCGAAATCAAAGTCCATTTTGACCAGATAGTGGTCGCAAGCCAGGAATTGCGCGTTGGTTTCGACTACTCCCATTTCCAGATTGTTCCATTTTAGATGAAACTCCTCTGCAGGCATATTTGGTGGAGGGGTTGGAAAGGCTGTTAATTTCAGATTATCTTGCCGGTAGCCCCCTCCGATATCATAGGTCAAAACGGCATCAAAGCCAAAGCAGTCCTTTGAGGCGTTGCTATAGATGACATCCGCGCCATTGAGCGAGACCGTTCCTACTAAAGCCGCTATTAAGATTTTTATTACATTTTTCATGATTTCTCCAGTGGGTATGCACATTTTTATCCATAAACCTATACCCGCTTAGCCTTTAAAAGGCAAGGAGAAAGTCGAAGCTGTCTTATTTCTGTATCGAGTTTTAATCTATAGCCTTTCGCGTTCGTCCAAATGCGAAAAGCAAAGCGCGTCTGGTATACTCCAGCCGGGATCAGGGTTTGATTTTGACCCATGCGAAAGCCCCCGGGTTGGTCGATCGCAAGTCGTTCAATATTAGCAATATGAACCGACTTGCGATCGACCAACCCCGGGGCTTTGGCACGGTCAAAATCACAACCTTGATCCCGGCTGGAGTATATATTGAATCTTGACTCTAAAATATGTTTCGGATCATCCTAGGGCCGAATTGCAATAGGAAGTCCTGATATTTTCTCTTCACATAAAGGAGTATCCTGTTGGCGTTTTCTATTGACTATTTTGATTATTTAATATAACATGGTCTAGAATAAAGGAGATTTATATGCAATTACAAGCCTCTGTACTTGACATTCAACATAGGCCCTCCACCATAGAATGTAATAACAAACATTTGGATGATGCGGAGAGGGTAAAAGAAAAATTAAAAACTTTGACCGTTCCTGCTGCAAAAAGCTGCCTCAACGAGTATGTGTGGTCTTTGCACGGCGATTCTGTGGAGTCAATACAAAAATGTCTGGATAGAGTAAATTTCTTTTTTTTACAGCTTTTTCCTCAATTTTCCTGTTTAAATACTACTACAAAATCCTATAAACTCTTAAAATTTTCTGAAACAGAACGGGCTATTGACAAGGCAAATTGCATTTATAGTCTTTATAAAGAAATTTGTATTAACGAATCTTTACTAAAACTTCCTAAATACCTTTGCGAAAAATACGATTTTGAAGAAAATGATAAACCTTTATTGGATGAAATTTTCAAAAGTACACTAGCATCCTTTAAAACCGAAATTCTTGAACCGGAATTTGATTTATTTCACAGGCCGTGCGCTTTACGAGTCATTCACTATGCTTTAGGAATCCCCTCTTCTGATCCGCGGTCTCATATTTCATCTGTGGTGTGCTTAAACTTGGATAAGTTGTAAAATCCGGCTAGATTTAAAGATCGTAAGAACATTTTCCTTTACTAATGTGGGTGATCACATTTCCTCGAATCTCGTCCGCTGCTTTCCTAAGAGCGCTTTCGAAATCCGGAATATCTAGCACAACTTTCGCGACTTTAGCATCATTAGAAGCATCTCTGAATCCATAATTTACCTCTTTTTCCCGAAGTGTGGGCACAAACTGTATAACAACATTCGGAGGTACATTGAGCAAATTTTCATACTGTTTAAATCGATCTGACAAAACCACGACAGAAAAACCCTGTGGGTCAATATTTGCATCAACTTTTATTTCTAAACAGCCATCGGTTGCTTTCATTTCTACGCAGTTACTATGAAATCCGGTCACTGTTCTTGAATTTGCTGCTTCAGGTTTTCCATCATTGCTTTTAAATATCAGTTTTTTTGGATCGCTTATTATAAACAAACAACAATGTGTTCTTTCACTAAGCTCTTTCAACGCTTCTGGGTCAGTGACCACATGTGTGGTAGCGAAAAAACCATGAGTAAGCTCAACTCGTTTTGTGACCACCTTACTCGCAAGGGGATCATGGAAACGTTCGGTCGTAATCGTAATAGCCCCTTTTGCATTGTGATATAGCGCGGTTTGAATGCCTTTACTTTGTTGGATGCAGTTCACTTCCACTTCATTTGGTGGACGAGGGTTTTGATCAAGTGAACTTACTTGCAAAATACCCAGTTTTATAGCTTTTGCTCTGCATACCACCCCATATTTTAAAACACCGTTTGCAAAATTGAGGAACTTGAGAACAGAAACAGGAAATTGTGCACCATCTGCAGGTTTGAATTCTGGAGTTTTCTCTAATTGCTCTGCTAAGTAACCTAAGAGACCGCGTATGTTATCTGAACCTGGGGTTTTGACGCGAAAACACAAAATCCATTCTGAAATTGGAATAGAAGCTAAGAGTTTTTGCTTATACTCAGATGATGGCAATCCTTTTGAAAGTGGAGTGCAAATGGCAAGTTTTGCCAAAAAACGTCTCTCTTCTGGTTTAGAAATATTTAAATGAGGAAGAGCCACAAAAAGAAGGGACGGATATTCCAAAGCCAAAACTTTTGCCAATTCATAAATTTTTACTGGATCATTAACCAAGCTTTTTTCAATAAATATTTTTAATTCTTTTACAAACTCATTTTTATCAAATGTTTTAGTTTGACTTAAATATTCCAGTAGAAATTTTTTACTGGCCGTAGGTGTGTCAACCGATTTAAAAAGAGATTTAGAAGCAATATGCGATATTAGATTTTCATTTTCAAGAGAGTAATTTTTATTGATTTTCAGAAGTTTGCGTATTTTGCCATCATCAATAGTTTCATAACTAGTCATTTGATTAATAACTTTTTCAAAAAAAACAGATTTACTGTCGTTAGCGTCTAGTTTAATTAAGTTAGACATTATTTGAAATTTACCTTCTTTAGCCTTTTGATAGCTGTCTTCGAAGGATTTGGGGAAGTGAGCCCATTGTTTTAAGGTATCGTCAAAAGATGGCTGTGAATTTGAAGCGCTCATATCTGCACCTCCATATACGCTATTATAATAATAAGACATTTTTAAAACGATTTGTTTTGATTATTATAATATATAGTTGCGAATCAATGTGTTAATTAGTAAGCATAATGTGTTATACCTCAAGTACATATATTTATATTCAGAGGGTTATGAATTGTGAACTGTTCCATTCACAAAATGGAAAAAAACACAAAATATATACTACTAAATAATAATAGACATATTATTAAAATAATTATTTAATAATAATATAATTAATTGCATAATAATAGACCTGGTTTTGAAGGAGTTATATGGACTCTAAAAAAACGGGCTTTGATTCATTTGGTCCTAAGCATTTTAAACCGATTGATTCACCTCCTCTGAAAGCGGGAGAGTTATCACCGGCCTTAAGTTCTCAGGAAGCGAACGTCTCTCCGACTGAAGTTGCGTCTCCGGAAATTCAGGGAACCTCTCGGTTCAGCAAGCATTTTTTTAGAAATTTACTTTCTAAACAACGGTCGCCATCTTCAGAAAGCAAATCGCCGCCGGCTGAGTTGGTGCGTCAAGTCTCTTCTGATGAAATCATGAAAGAACAAGCATTTACCAAAGACGCGGTTCTCGAGAGATCAGAAACGGGCCTAAAAGGGGAAGCGGGGTCAGAAATTGCCACACTCGTTTCGGAAATTGGCGATACGGTTGATGCGTTGATGGAAAAAAAGCTTGTAGCACCGTCCAAACAGCAGGTGGATGTTGGTTGGTGGGGCAAGGCTGTTTCGTCGGTCAAGCTGCGAGGGCTGAAGTCTCTTTTAGCGACCTTTCGAACACCCCATTTATTCAAGCGACTCGTGACAACGATCGCATACAATCTCGTCCATCATGCGACGCTGTGTAATGCCGCGAGTGAGCAGGAGAAATGCAATTGTCACGATCTGGCCTCGTTGGGCTCTTTTCTTTTTGATCGGGTGAACGGCGAATTGACAAAAGTAGCAGAAGCGAGTGCGCGCACCTTTTTAGCGACTCAATCGGGGCTGGATGTTGCAGGGGATAAGACAGCCTTGAGGAAGCAGAGACATAGTAGTATTGATGCAGAGCTTAAAGAGTCTATTGCAAACGAAACAGAAGCCATCAATCGAGCAGCGGAAGCTCTTTACCAATTGATTTTGCCCAATGGCAGCCGAGATTTGCACCCTAACCAACACATCGCAAACTTCATGTCCATGTACGTGAAGAGAAAAGTCAAACAAATGTTAACCGACTATGCCGATTACAAGAAAAGGGAAATGGGAGAGAAATTCCAACCCGGTCATCAACTTGCCTTGCAACGCGCGCAGGGGGCTGCAAAGGACTGGTTTGGCGTTGCCACTACCCTTCTTTTGAAAAAGGAGCAAGTCGACCATTATGCAGAGCTAGCCGTCAAGGCGTTGCATCGCTCAGATCAGGAAATTCCTGAAAGTGAAATCCATTTTATTCAAAAACAGTTTCATGGGATTGTCGATGCCATTGAATCGAGTTCTGCGGTCCAAGAGCTGATGCTTCCTTGGATTTTGCGTTTTCAAGCGAAGGGCAATCCAAGCGACAATGCCATCGAAGGGGTTTTTAAATTTCTTAACGGCGAAGCACCGCATTTGAACAGCGCTTTTGCTCAGGATCGGGCTTCTCCACCTGAAAAAGGGGAAGAAGGCTCTCTTTCCAAACACTTCGTTCCCTTCGTGAACGGGGCGTTTGCTTCTGTAGGATTAGGCTTTGAGGAATGGCCGTTGCCTTTCATTTTCGAAAAAGCGATGCGTAAAGTGCTCTTAGTCCCTCTTTCAAAAACGTGCGCAGAAAACTACAGCTTATGGAATCTTTCTGCATTTAAGCAGTCTACCACCACAACGGATCCAGAACTTTTAAAGGCTTTCGTCGCAAACCAAGGCGTCCAAAAAACACTTGGCCCCGATGCGATTGCGGCTTGTGCACAATTGGCAGAGGATACTGTTTCTCTGATTTTTCAGAAGGGAGAGGAAACACTTGGATTGCCAAAGCAGACTTTAGAGTCACCTTACATCAAGATGGTGCTCAGTTCAGTCGTCTTGCAGCTGATTTTGAACGCAGCAGTGAATTCAACCGAGGGGGAAGGGGTAAAAACTCCTGAGGCGATTGTCCACGGGATTGCAAAAAGAGTCGGAGAAATCGTTAAGAATTTTGCAGCCGTTGAGGGCAATCGAGAAAAGCTAGATGGCTTGTTAAGAGAAGCTGCGCATTTAATGGATGAGAAAAAACGGATCCAAGCCGGAGGGCAAGGGGGCAGTCTAAAGCCGATAGAAGAAAAGTTGTCTCAGTTACATGTAGAGTTATCTCTTGCCTTGCAACCTCTGTCAGAAGAATTTGGAAAGATGGTTTCAGAGTGTCCTCAGGGGTCTCTTTTGTTTGGAATGATTCCATTCAACAAACAACTGCGCGCGCAGTGGGAGACATTTTTAAAAACGGGGTTGGCCTCGTTGTTAGCTGGGGCAGCAATGACAAAGATGGCTCCTCATTGGACTGCCATGCGTGAGACTGTCGAAGCGCGAACGACAGCTCTTCAAAGCGACCAAAAGGCTAAAGAAGCATGTCAAGTTGCTGCAGAGCATATTTCTGTAGGGCTTCCTTCCTACATCGAAGTGAAAGGCGACGGCTTGGTGGCCGCTGTTGTTGATCAAACAATCGGTATGTTAACAAAACAACTGGGCGATGAATCGCCATTTGTTGTCTCTTTGAAAACCCATCCGGAACAAACCAGAGGTTTTTTTAGGCAAGCTCTTGTTGGAATGACGAGCGATCCGCTTTTTCAAACGATTGCACAGGATGAAATCGCGAAGCATATCGAGTTTTTCGCGCTGCCAGCGCTCAAACGCGTTCAAGATCTCGACAAAGAAGGGGAAGCAACCTTTATGAGTCAGCTTGCAAATGGAGTCGCTCAAAAAACGAAGGAGCATTTGCAGGTCATTAATGAACGCCACGCTGCAGAGTTGCGTGAGGGTGTTCCGGATATGGCGCCATTAGAACCTCAAGCTGCTGAAATGAGGCAAAAGCAGAGTTTTAACCGAGCTGCAACAACAGCCCTGGTTTTGGCAGGGATTCGACAGCCCAGCGATTTAGGGTTGCCCTCTCCTCTTTGTGACAAAGCCTACAACATGTTGCATGAAAAACTGGCCAACCAGTTCCAAAATACATTTCTAAAACTCACCGATCCAAAAACAATCAAGGAAAAGGTGTACCAGACTATTTCAAAAAAATCTGAGGCAGGAAAGCAAACAACGGGTGCGCAAAGCGAAGAGTTAGTTGACGCTGCATTGGTGGAAGACCTCACGGCAGAGATCGTGGAATTTCTTCCTGCGACATGGGCCAAGACATTTCTTGGGCAAGGATTTGCTCAAGAAAAGGCTGCCGATGTGGCCGTTAGGGCGATTTCTAAAGAGGTTTGGAAGCGTCGCGACGTGTATCAAACGATGGTCCACGCAATCGAAAAATTCGATATAAAACCTGCACAGGAAGAGCGTCTTGATGTAAGCACGGAGCAGATCAAAGCGGAAATGGAAAACCGTGTGCGGACCGAGACGGTCGATTGGATGGCCAAGCAAATGAGCCGACTTTGGACGGATGAGACCGCTTCAGCTCCTACTGTTTCCGAAGAGGAGAGACAAGTCGTTGCAGAGGTAGGTGAGAGCGTCAATGCAGGCTGGATGGCTTCGACGTTTGCCTTCGTCAGCCACGCCATGACAAATGCCATCGTGTCCGCGCGCGACACGTTGATTTCGACTGGAGCCGGGATGGTCTCTTCCGATGCAGAAGTAATTATGCAAAACCTCCATTTCGAAGAACACCGCGACCTATTTTTAACCTTGTTTGACGAAGCCATTAATCTCTTAGAAAAGCAGATAAAATCTTAGTTTCTGAAGCCATTCTAGAACATTCAGCTCGATAGAGATATGCCGCCCTTTCAGGGCTCATCTGATTTGCTATGATAAACCCAGGCCTCCGTTCGCTGGCGCTCACTCCGACCTGGGCTATGAGATGCCGGCCCGTTGGGCCTCACAATGCGCTCAATTGGTTATGGAGCTACTGTTAGGGTGGCCTCGGAGGATTGTGTTGAGGCCCGAAGGGTCGCCCTAGTATAGCCCAGGTCGAAGTGAGCGCCAGCGAACGGAGGCCTGGGTGACATCGGAGGTTTGTGCTGAGGCCCGAAGGGTCGGCATATCAACGTAGGATCTTCGAAATTGTAGATAAAATATCTTATTGTCACTTTTGCAATTGCCTCGGATGGGCTCCCAGCATTGGTTGACTTCATATCATTATGGGTTTACAATTGTCCAAGCACGCTATACCAGACGCGCTCATTGATTTCAAAAGCAGCTGTACCTGACCCAAGCACCTTATGACACTTTTACTCAACTGCAATGATCTAGAGAAAGCGCATGGAGCCCGAGTCTTATTCAAAGGTGTCTCTTTTGGGATCTCAAAAAATGACAAAATTGGATTAATCGGGCCAAATGGCGCCGGGAAATCTACCCTCCTGAGAATTCTTTCGGGGGAAGATTCTGCCGATAGCGGCACCCTCGCTGCTAAAAAATACTTGCGAACAAGCTTAGTTCCTCAGATCTCATCTTATCCTTCCGATCCGATCCTCGATGTCATTGTGAATGCGATCTCCAAGGATAATCACAACCCCCAGCACGTGCGCCTCTCTCAAGCAGAAACAATACTCTCAAAATTGGGTTTTACCGATTTCTATCAAAATGCACACGCGCTTTCGGGGGGGTGGAAAAAGCGTTTGGACCTTGCTAAAGCCCTCATTAATGCTCCTGAGCTTCTTCTCCTTGACGAACCGACAAACCACCTTGACGTCGAAGGGATTCAGTGGCTTGGCAATTTCCTCAAAAAGGAAAACTCCTTAGCTTTCGTCGTCACGAGTCACGACCGCTATTTCCTCCAAAAAGTAGCGACAAAAATGATCGAATTGAATCCCCATTACCCTAACGGGATTTTTGCTTGCGACGGCAGTTATGAAGAGTTTCTCGTGAAAAGGGAAGAGTTTTTAAACTACCAATTAGAATGTGAACAGGCTTTGAAGACAAAATCGGGAAGTGAGCAAGAGTGGCTTCGGCGTAGCCCTAAAGCCAGAACGACCAAATCGCGCGCGCGCATTCAAGAGGCTGGACGCCTGCTCGATGAACTTACAGAACTGCGCTCTCGCAACAAACGCTCTACTGCTAAAATTGATTTTGAAACATCTGACAGGCAGACAAAGAAGCTGCTCGTTGCAAAAAACATCTCAAAAAAAATGGGGGACCGCCTCTTATTTTCGCACCTCGATCTCACATTGACCCCAGGACTGCGACTTGGCATTGTCGGCGCGAACGGGACTGGCAAAACGACCCTTTTAAAGGTCTTGGCAGGTCAATTGGAGCCAGATCAAGGGACGATCAAAAGTGCAGATGATTTAAAAATCGTTTATTTCGACCAGCACCGGCAACTTCTTCGCGATGACATCTCCTTAAAAGAAGCGCTCTGTCCCAACGGCGACACGGTCTTTTATAGAGGCAAGAACATCCACGTCAATTCCTGGGCCAAACGCTTTCTTTTCGAGCCGTGGCGCCTGACTCTTCCCATCAAACAACTCTCGGGCGGTGAGCGTGCCCGCATCGGAATTGCAAAATTGATGTTGCAGCCTGCGGATTTGTTATTTCTCGATGAACCGACAAACGATTTGGATATCGAAACGCTTGAAACTCTCGAAGAGAGCTTAAGTGAATTTCCAGGCGCCGTCGTGTTGATCACGCATGATTTGGCCTTGCTCGATGGTGTGACAAACGCAATTCTTGGGCTTGGCATTCTAGGTGAAAACCCCCTTTTAGCAGATTACAGCCAATGGGAAGACTTTGTGCAGGAGCGTCAAATCAAAGCTGTCGAACCGCTTCCGGAACTTAAGGCAGCACCAAAGCCAAAAGAAGCCACGGCTCCAAAAAAACTCAGCTGGGCAGAGCAAAAAGAAATGGAGCAAATGGAAAGCGCTATCCTTAAAGTGGAAGCTGAAATGACAGAGCTCGAAAATCAAGCAGAAGCGTACTCCGCATCACAAAGCGATAACATCCATGAGCTTCAAGAGATCTACAGAAAATTAGGAGAAGCGCAAGAGAAACTAGATCAGCTATTTCATCGCTGGCAAGAACTCGAGACTAGAAAATAGATGCAGTTAGCCTCTTTGACTACCGACTATTTGGTTTTTTGTTGGATAGAGGAGTGTCATCAGATCCTTAAAGCATTCCAGGCATTCTTGAATGCTCTCTTCTGGCGTTTGATTCCCGTCTTCAAAGTCAAATAATCCGATATTTGCATCTAACAACCAAAACTTTTTGTGATTCTTATCCAAGCGCAAGGAGATTGCATGTCCCCCTTCTTCGTCGAATATGCCTAGCTTCAACCAGCCATGGCTTGCCTGTATGGTTCTTATCTGATCTTTAATGTTCTTTTCTACTAGCTCTAAATTCAATGGACTATTTTCCGTTTTGATATCAAATAGTGTCGTTTTTTCAAACGGAGCCTCAGAGTTAGTCGTGATTGTTGCTGCGTATTTGGCTTGGTTCACGCGATCAATGCTCTGAATCTCACCTGTAAATACATCCTTTGGTCCTAGATTCGGATAGGCTCTAGAGTGACTCTCCACGCGTTGAACCACAGCCCAGCACACTCCAAAACCAAGCACTTCGTTTGCATCGCTTTGCCCTTGATAACATTCTTGCTTTAAGTTTTTCGACCATTTTAAGAGGAACTTGACCTCTGGGTCTTCCAAGATAGAATCGGTATCCTTTTCTATTTTTTCATTGAATGCTTTTTCAATTTCATTTTTTTTCTTCTCGAGTATCCTTGCAAAATCTTCTAGATTTCCAGCGGTATTAAATTTTTCTTGCCCACCCCGGATGCAAGATTTTGTTTTTTTTCTTAAAAAACTGCTCATCAAGAATTCGTAACACTCTGTAATTGATTTCTTTGTTTTGGGCTGTATGGCAGCATTTGTTGCGATTTTTTCAAACATAGACTTAATCGCAGCTTGAGGGACCTTAAGATTCCCAAGATAATCTTCAAAGTTTAAAAAGAGCTGAAATTTGGTGATTTTCTCTTCTTCTTTAATGCCCACAGCTCCAAGTCTTGCTTTTAGAGCATAATAGCTAATTATCTTTCGAATCTCTCCGCTTGAGAGCTGAATTTGTTCATTTGAATGCAATGCCAGCTCTTTTGTGATAAATGCTGTGATCACCTTGTACAAGCACTCTTTGTCGTAATATTCGGGTATTTCTTCTGGCTTAATGTTCAAGTTTTTTAAAATGTCAATTTCGGCTTCATGTTTTCCTAGGAGTTTACCCTTATTGCGCAGTTCTTTTTCAATCAGTACATGATTGATGAGGGTGCGCAGCTCAAGCTTTTTTTGCTCGCTTAAAGCTTGAGGAAGTTGCGTAAAAAACGTGGAAAGAATCTTATATTTTTCTGAGACAACGCTTTCATCTGGAAGTAAGTCGCGCTTTAAGTCACTGGCTATTTGAGTTAAAGTTCCCTGAAATTCTTGTTCAATTTGGGCAATCTTCTTTTCTCTTTCCACTTTTTCTAATTCAACTTCGTTGCTCTTTGCCTTTTTTTCAGGTTTTGCGGGGAAAAGCCCATGGAACAGGTCATGTATCCTCTTTGTCAGTCTATTTGCAAAATCAGAGTGCAGTGCAGCGGAATAGGCCCTAGATAGGGCTGGTTTTAAAAAGTAAGCCAGAGCAAAAGCTGAAAGCCCTATTACGACGATGATGCCAACTGGCCTAAGGGTCTTTGAAGAAGTGATAGACCAAGTCTGTTTTGCCGATTTTTCAGAGAAGAGAGCCTGGCTCTTATCTGAAAAGGTAGAAAAAGGCATGACTAAACTGTCTAGAATTTTTCCCATCGAAACCACAAGTTTTCTCCTTATATACATTAAACGGAGTGCATTGTAACAAAATTCACAATTAATGTAAATTAAAGCTTTTTAAATATAGTGAAGATAATTGATAGAATTTACGGACGCTATGGGGCATTGGCTAGGCGCAAGTCGAGAAACCAAATCCGGAGTATACTCCGGAAATGGCTGACAAAACCGGAGTATACTCCGATTTTTCGGGCACGGGCTCGGGCACGACTTCATCCCTTGTAAAGTCCACAGAGAGGGTTGTACCTCTCTGTGGATCCTGTAGGATGTGTTAGTAATCCATGCCGCCGGCAGGCACTGCCGCTGGCTTTTCTTCTGGAATCTCTGCGACGATGGCTTCTGTTGTGAGCAAAATGCCGGCGATCGAGGCTGCATGCTCGAGGGCCAAGCGGGTCACTTTCATCGGATCGAGGATTCCTGCTTTGATCATGTCGACATACTCGTCTGTCAACGCATTGTATCCTTGCGTTTCGGGGAGTTTTTCGACGTGTTGCAAGATGATCGCTGGCTCAAGGCCTGCGTTTTCGACGATTTGGCGTAAAGGGGAACTGAGGGCTCTTGCAATGATGCGAGCGCCTGTTCTTTCATCTTCGCTCTGGAGGCTGTCAGCAAGGGCCAGAACGGCTGGGATGCAGCGGACGTAGGCCACGCCCCCGCCAGCCAAGATCCCTTCTTCGACGGCTGCAGCTGTTGCGTGTTGCGCATCGTCGACGCGGTCTTTCTTCTCTTTCATTTCCACTTCTGTGGCTGCACCCACGCGGATCACGCCAACGCCGCCTGAGAGCTTCGCTAAGCGTTCTTGCAGCTTTTCTTTGTCGTAGTCCGATTCTGTTTCTTCGATTTGTTTCTTGAGCAGCGCAATCCGTTTTTTGATTTCCTCTTTCTTGCCAGCGCCCTCTACCAAAGTCGTGTCGTCTTTAGTGATCACAGCTTTTTTCACTTTTCCAAGCGACTCGATTGTGGTGGTTTCGAGTTTATGGCCGAGTTCTTCGCTGATCACTTGCGCTCCGGTAATGGTCGCAATATCTTCGAGGATCGCTTTACGTCTGTCGCCAAAGCCTGGGGCTTTAACTGCACATACTTTGAGGCCCGCGCGCAATCTGTTTACAACTAATGTGGCGAGCGCTTCCCCTTCTACATCTTCAGCGATGATGAGGAGCGGACGGCCCGTCTCTGCCACAGTTTGTAAGATGGGGATCAGTTCCTTGACGGAAGCGATTTTCTTTTCGTGGATGAGGATAAAAGCATCTTCGAAGAGGCACTCTTGCGTTTCTGGATTGGTCATGAAGTAGGCTGAGAGGTAGCCGCGATCGAAGTTCATCCCTTCGACAACCTCGAGCGTTGTTTCAAACCCTTTTGCCTCTTCCACGGTGATCGTCCCGTCTTTGCCGACGCGGTCCATTGCTTCAGCAATGATTTTCCCAATCTCGTGGTCGTTGTTGGCTGAAATGGTTGCCACTTGTTCGATCTCTTGCTTGTCTTTGATTTTCTTTGCGCGTTTCTCGAGTTCTTTGACGACCAACCGAACGGCCTTGTCCATGCCGCGCTTGAGGTCGAGGGGATTGGCACCAGCAGCCACGTTGCGCAAGCCTTCGCTGTAGATGGCTTCTGCGAGGACTGTAGCAGTTGTCGTTCCATCACCGGCTTTGTCAGCGGTTCTGTTGGCGACTTCTTTCACCATTTGCGCGCCCATGTTTTCGTGCTTGTCTTCAAGCTCGATCTCTTTTGCAACCGTGACACCGTCTTTTGTGATGTGTGGAGCGCCGTAAGATTTGTCGAGGATGACGTTTCTCCCTTTAGGTCCTAGAGTCACTTTGACGGCATTGGCTAAAGTACGCACACCTTTGAGAATTTTTTGGCGTGCTTCTTCTTTGAAAATGATATTTTTTGCTGACATATGTGATTACTCCTTAAAATTTCTGAAACTCTTATTTTTCGATGATAGCGATTAAATCGTCTGCGCGTGCGATGACGTACTCTTCGTTGTTGAGCGTCACTTCTTGCCCAGAGTATTTTTCGATGAGAACGATGTCGCCGTTTTTGACTGGCACTGGGTGCAGTTGCCCGTTTTTATCCTTTTTCCCGATGCCAATTGCAACAACTTCTGCTTGTTCCTGCTTTTTCTTTGCTGAGTCGGGAAGGATGATCCCGCCTTTGAGAGTCTCTTCTGGTTCGAGACGGCGTAAAAGAACGCGGTTGCCGAGAGGGCGCAAGTTGATTGCTGCCGTGCTTTTTTCTTTCTTGGGTGCAATTTGCTGTGCTTGTGCCATGTCTTGTCTCCTTGTTTAAGTTGAAAGCGCGATTATGTCACGGCGTCCGAATTAAATGCAAGTATTTAGCAATTTGACTCAACGATTGCTAATTGATTAGCGCATTCCCCCAGTTGGTCGACGAGGCGACTGAAGGTAGCGATCGTCGTTTGCACAGGGGAGGGCGACTTCATGTCGACCCCTGCAGCCGCCAAGATTTCAATTGGATACTTGCTCGACCCTGCTTTCAGGAACGACAGGTAATCGTTCCTTTCTTGCTCTCCCCCTTTCACGACGCGGTCAGCGAGTGCCATGGCGGCACTGATCCCGGTCGCATATTGGTAGACATAGAAATTGTAGTAAAAGTGGGGGATGCGTGCCCATTCAATTGTGCTGACAGGGTCCAAGGTGATTGTGGGGCCAAAATACGCCTTTAGCAGTTTTTCATATTCATCATTCAAAAGTTTAGGCGTGATGGGGATCTCTTTTTCTGCCAATTCGTGCAACAGAAGCTCAAATTCAGCAAACATCGCTTGCCGGAAGAACGTGCCTCTGAGATCTTCAATTTTTTCGTTGATCAGGTAAATCTTTTCGTCGGGTGTGCGTGCGCGCTCCATCATGAGCTGCATCAGCAGCTCTTCATTAAATGTCGAAGCGACCTCAGCCAAGAAAATGGGGTAGTCGCTATATTGGTAGGGCTGATTTTTGTGGCTGTAATAGCTGTGCATGCTGTGTCCAGCTTCGTGTGCAAGGGTGAACACATCTTTGATGATCCCTTTGTAGTTCATCAGGATGTAAGGCATGCTGTCGTAGCAGCCGCTAGAATAGGCACCAGAGCGTTTATTGGCATTTTCGTATCTGTCGACCCAACGCTCTGATTTGAGCCCTTTTCGCAAGATGTTTTGGTATTCCGCTCCAAGAGGAGCAACCGATTCGATCACGATCTCTTCTGCTTCTTTGTACGACATTTTCATGTCGACATTTTTAACGAGCGGAACATACGTGTCAAAGAGGTGGAGCGTCTCAACGCCGAGAATCTGCTTTCTCATCTCGATGTATTTATGCATTGGCTCAAGATTCGAGCGGACGGCTTTGATCAACGAAGTGTAGACACTAGTGTCGATATTTTTAGGGAAAAGGGCGGCTTCTAGGCAGCTTGTGTATTTGCGTGCACGCGCTTCGAAAAGGTGAATCTGGATTTTACCCATCAGCAGTTCACACAACGTGTTTTCGTAGTCGTGGTATTTCCCATGAAGCGTTTCGTAGGCGTGGCGGCGCAGCGTGCGGTCCTGCATGCGAATAAAAGTAGAGAACGACCCATGCGTCAGCTCGTGTCTCTTTTCCTGATTGTCAGCGACCATTCCAAATTTAAAGTCGGCATCATTAATCGCGCTAAAGGCTTTGTGGGGAGCCTGCATCGCTTTGGCAGACATGGCCAAAAGCTCCTCTTCGCGTGCTGGAAGGCTGTGAGCTTTTACGCGGATGATCTTTTTAAGATAAAAGGCATAAGCCGCAAGTTCCGCTGATTTGAGGAACTGCTGCATGACCCCATCCTCGATGGCGAGAATTTCAGGATCGACCCAAGAAAACGCCTCTGCAAAGTCGTGGAAGACATTCGAAATCTTTTGATAGGCACCTTTGTACACATCATTGGCGATATCCTCATCGTGCCTCAAATGCGCGTACGTGTACAATTTTGATAAGTTGCGCGAGATGGCAAAATACCCCTCTAAAAACTGCTTCAATTCTTGCGGGTTCTTTCCTAACTTTCCTTGCCGAGATTGAAGGGCTGGCCAGCGTGGGGAAGTGGTTGGAATTTTCCCAAATTCCTCCTCCCACTGTTGAAATGTCGAATAAAGGGGAGTCACATCCCATTGGTCTTCGTGGGGCACTGCACTGCGCGGTTTTGTCATGCTCAAATCTCCTGTTTTGTATTCGGGAGTCTAGAATACTCAGCAAAAAACGAAAAGCAAAAAAATCCACTTGCTTTTTAATTAAAATTATGATACAATTTTCTTTTTAAACAATAATAGTGGTGTTATAATGAATTTTATTAGATCTGCAGAGTTTTATTCGACTGTAAATGTATTGAATAACGCCTTGAATTTTACCCGGTGGCGACGGGAAGAAAGCACCATTCGAGCCGGGGCAAATTCGGCCCAATCGGCTGTTATTCAGTCCTTCATGCTTTCCTATGCTTTTGCCGCAATGCGTGAATCTCCTCTGGCGAACGCCTTGTTTGGACGTGTGTTGAATTTGAATTTCACAGACATGGCCCCTTTTTTTTCTGGTTTGGCGCTCCTTCTCAACGCCAAAGCGACCGCCGTAAAAATCAATCAATACCTCAAAATAGATCCAGAAACTGAAACGAAGGCTCCTAAGACCTACCGGTTTGCCCAATGGGCTGCTAGCAGGTTAGAGAGGACTCAAAAATTCATGGACGACCAGGTTTTGTTTAGGCGGACTGTATATTTGATCCACGACAATGTGGGGATGTGTGCCCAGCTTGCTTTCCTAGCGACTTCGTTTGGGTTGATTAAGACAGGAAGAGTCGCTGCAGGAATCTTAAATTTTGCAGTTGTAGGAGCAGACTTAGCTTGCCAAAAAGGGGTACTTCCTTTTGCCTTCCGGATCCGTTTTTATCCGATTGTCCTAGTCGCCGCAGATGTTACACAACTCATCACTGGAGGGGTGGCTGAAAAAATCTACGCTCTTATCGATCTTTTATTGATGGCACAGAAAAAATATCGGGAATACCACCTTCCACCACCCGTCTCATTGCCTCCTCTTGTGGGTGAAGCAGTCGTGGGAGCTGTACCAATTGATCTCGGGACAGAATACAATCCAAGCACCGTTGCAAATGAAGCCCATCTTCGCCCTCCGGTATCCAATGAGGACCCTAATATCGATTTGGAAAGTACGCTGGTCGCGATTCGCGATTCAGTCGTCTTAGAAGACAAAGATCTCTTGCGTCAAGCGGAGTATGACGATGTGTTGAAAAAAGCCATTGAGAAGGGGAATGTTCAAAAAACAGCCCCAAGCATTCGCATCTATGTTCGTAAGGGGATCGAGAAATTTGCACAACGTATTGTCAACAGACAAATCTTGGAAGGGGAACCTCAAAAGCCAGAGGATTATGTGGAGTTGCACAAAATGGCAAAACGGATTGCCGCTGCTCTCCAAAGTAAGGATAAAATAACTCAAAAGGAAACAATCATTGCCCTTGGTCTGATTGGCCACTATTGTGGTTCAGGTTTCTTCCGCGAAGTCGAAGCGCAGCATCAAGCGATCGTCGATATTAACAGCACGACACTGCAAGAAAAGGTGATGGTCGTCCTCTCCCGTTTGCGTGAGAAGCTCGTGTTAGATTATTTGGCATGCATTCAGGCGCTGGGAGATGTACTAGGGAAATCAGTAGATGCGGGCGATATTCACGTGCAAAACCAGTTGAAAGGCTTACTCTTTAAGGGGTTTGGACTTGCAGAAGCGGGAGTGCGTGCCGATCAGACCGTTGCTGTTACGTCTTCCGAGATGATTGAGTGGGTTAAAACAGCAACCAAATGGCACTACTCTCGTGATCCGGAAAATAAGCGTCTCAGCAATGAAAACGATATCAATATCTCCTTCAAACGCATTCTCCTGTTAAATTACACGTCAAAGGCGATGTGTCAAATCATTAACGAGGCTTTGGGATGTAACGATCTGCCTTTTACGATGGTCCGTGATTGGTATGTCGATTGGCTTTCTAACCGTCGAGGAATTACAAGAGCCGATGCAGAGATAGTTTTTGCTAATGAGATCCTTATTCTCAAAGAGAATGATATCGAAGGACAGCCGGATTATTGCCAGCTCAAAGAACCGTACATTCTTCCCATGCTCATCGAAATGGGTGCCTTGAAAATCAAACGAGTCTAACGCAGAGCCGGGGAGACAGAGAGACGTAGAGGGTGTGAGTCATCTCTCCTCTTGCGTCATAGTCTCACAGTTTAAACGCAAAGGCGCAAAGACGCAAAGAAGCTGATAGGGCACGGCACCTTGCACCGAAACCGGTGCTTTCGTATACTCCGGGCTAAAAACCTGGAGCATTCTCGTTATGACGAAACTATTCTTTAGCTTGGCCCTCGTTCTTGGCACGCTTGGCATTTATTCTTGTTTGCAGGGGGACTCTCCAATGCCTTCACAAGCGCTGATTGTTATTCTATTGGGGCCGCCAGGGTCGGGAAAAGGGACACAAGCGGTTCGTCTGACGAAAGAGCTGGGTATTCCCCACATTTCCACGGGTGATTTGTTTCGCGAAAACATGGGCAAAAATACGGAGCTCGGCCAGAAAGCAAAGACATTTATCAATGCGGGTAAGCTGGTTCCCGATGAGCTTGTCCTCGACATGCTCTTCGATCGCGTTTCAAAACCCGATGCTGCCAAGGGCTATCTCTTGGATGGGTTTCCTCGCACGCTGCCTCAGGCGGAAGCGTTTGGGAAGAGCTTGAGAGGGGAAAAGGTTGTCGTTCTCAACCTCGACGTTCCAGATGAAGTGATTGTGAAGCGTCTGGAAGGGCGGCGCACATGTAAAAACTGCGGCAATATCCACCATTTGGAATTTTCACCGCCTAAGAGTGCGGGGATTTGCGACAAATGCGGCGGGGAATTGGTCCAGCGCTCAGATGATACTGCCGAGGTGATTAAAGAAAGACTGAGGGTCTACCACGCACAGACAAAGCCTCTCGTCGCCTATTACCAAAAGATGGGGATTTTGCACACCGTAGACGGCACAAAAGCGCCGGATGAGATTTTCAAGCAATTGATCTCTTTAGTGAGAGCTCAATAGATGAAAACGAGCCGGATTGAGACCAAAGAGCAGTTTGACCAGCTCATGAGGGCCTCTCCCGCACAGAGATTTCTCTTCGTCGATGGCTCTGCCCCTTCTGAGCAGTGGGATGCAATCAGTTTGCAACAGCGCATGCTGATCTTGCACTGTCAACGTCCTGGGGTATCGATCGCACACATCTTGATTCCAAACCAGCCACTTGAGAAGCCGATCTCTGTCATCATGGAAAGAAATCTCAACCGTTTGATCACGCAATTTAATGCGCTCGGTTGGCTAACGTGCTGTCGGTGGCTGTGCGAAGTGTTCAAACAGCTTTTGGTGACCTTCGCACCAGATGACAGCGCAGAATACACGCTTCAAGCGTTGATGGAGGATTTCCAACACTCTGTACTTTCAATTATGTTGCAGCAAGAGACGGGTGAGTTGATCGCAACGCTTGCTAAACAAGAGCAGTCGGGCGCAAATCCTCTTGATCTTGAAAAAACGCTCGTGCGCAAACGCGAAGCCCTTATAGAACACCTCGAGGATCAAAAAAACCTCTTAGACAAAATGGTCGCTTGTTTGAACAGCATTGCTTCCGACCATCCCCAGCTGCTTGGCCTGAAAGCGCAAATTGTCTCGTTTCTCGATGCCTATCATGAACCAATCAGTGCTGATCCTGCAAAGAATCAGCGCAACGGCGCTCTCTTATCTGCATTTGCTAACCAGCTAAATGCTGCATTTTACGAGACTTAAGTTCTTTGTTGATTTGATACCAGGTTTCAGGGGAAAGCTCAGTTCCCACAACAGCGATTGCATGGGAAGCGACAATGGCGGCAAACAGGGCGCACGTTGGGGGATCTTCCTCTTCGAGGCAACCATATAAAAAGCCGCTGGCAAAGAAGTCGCCAGCACCTGTTGTGTCTACGATTTGATGGGGGATGATGGCGGGTTGATGGAAGCAGGCGCCCCCATCCGACACCCAACACCCAGCCGCTCCTGCTTTGACAATGGCGATTGTGCAGAGGTCTTTGAGGATGGAACAGCCGCGTTCTGGCGGCAATCCTGTGAGCGTTTGCGTTTCCTGTTCGTTGGCAAAGAGGATGTCGACGTACTGGGCAATGAGATCGACCATTTGTCTTTTGTGTTTGATCACCATTTCATAGCTGGCCAGGTCAAATGACACTGTGGCGCCGGCTTCCTTAGCAAGGTGCATGGCGCGTTTGACAAAACCGATCCGGTCGAGAAGGTAGCCTTCGATATGGACGATTTTAACGCTTTGAAAGAGCTCAGGAGTCAATTCATCGGCGTTCATCTCAATTCCTGCCCCTAAATAGGAGCGCATGGTGCGTTCATTGTCTGGCGTGATGAGACAGGCCACTTGTGCCGTCGGCTGTCGCGATTCGAGCAGCTTTGTGGTGACGCCTGCCGATTGCATCGCGTCCATGAAGGCTTGACCCGCTTTGTCTTTGCCAATTTTGCCGAAGATGCGACACGATTTTCCTAAGAAAGCTAGCCCCTTGATCGTGTTGGCAGCGCTTCCACCTGGGATGACTAACGGTTCTGCTTTGCTGGCTTCGAGCAGGTCTAAAAAAGTAAAATAGTCGACCGTTTCAGAGCCGCCCGGTGTTCCTGAAATGGCCGAGACGATCTCATGGGTAGAAAAAATGACTTGATCGACAATAGGTGTTCCAATCCCTAAGACGTCATATGCGTGTTTTGTCATGTTGTTCTATTCGGATAAAGCAGTTTGCTGATGTAGGTCCAGTTGGCTGTGATGTAGTCAACGCCCGAATAGATCGTATAGAGCGCTGCAGCGCCGACAATTGCCGTTCCAGAGGTGTGGAGCGTCTCTTTTGAGAGAGTCCCTTCGGCATACGGGATCATGAGGATCAAGACTAAAAGAGCGGCAAGCCCTTGGATCACCGCCTTGATTTTTCCGCTTTGTCGTGCAGCTAGCGCAAATCCTTTAAGCGCACATATTGTTCTAAGCGTGCTGACGACTGAGTCGCGATAGAGGAAAATAAAGATCAACGGCATCGGCAGATTGACTGGATCTAATGTAAACGTCAAGAAGACAGAGATGCGAGCAATGCTGTCAGCCATCGGGTCGAGCACTTTTCCAAGATCGGTCACCTGGTTGTAGCGGCGAGCAAGATAGCCGTCAAAAGCGTCAGAGAGCTCTGAAGTTCCCAAGAGAATCATGAGGATGTAGGGGAGTGCGATGGCAGAGATCCCCAAATTGTCGTGTTCTAGATAGACGAACAGAAAGATGGGGCTGATCACGATTCGGACAAATGTGAAGTAATTTGCAATGCTCATGTAGCGGCCTGTGCGTCGGTGGGTTTTTCAATGATCGATTTGTAAATATTTAGGTATTCATCGGCTGGTTTGTTCCAGCTAAAGTCAACATTCATCCCTTGAACGACGAGGCGGCGCCACTTGTCTTGATCGTGGAACCAACAGTCGACGGCACGGCTTAAGGCCGATTCGATTCCCATCGCATCGGGCATTTCGAATACATATCCATTCGTCTCTTCAAAGGGTTTGCCGGAATAATCGACGTCGAAGATGGTGTCAGCAAGACCTCCCGTTTTCCTCACAATGGGGATTGTCCCATATTTGAGAGCGATCATTTGTGTTAACCCGCACGGTTCAAAGAGAGAGGGGACGATCATCATGTCTGAGCCAGCAAAAATGAGGTGAGCGAGATCTTCTTGGTGGTGGAGGGCAAGATGGACGTCTGGGTTGTTGGCAAACTGTTTCTTCAAATCTTGGAATTCGGCGCTGATGGATGGAATGGGACTGGTTCCCAACAAGACAAACTGAGCATGGTGGGACAAGCAGTAATATAGCGTATGCTTGATCAGGTCGAGACCTTTTTGGGGCACTAAGCGGGCGATGCAGCTGATGATGGGTTTGTGGTCTTCGGCTAGCTGAAGGCGTTCTCTCAAGAGCTTTTTGATATAAGCTTTCTTGTCGAGTGTGTTGCGATCTTTCTTATTTTGGGGCATTTCTCTAGAGGAGAAATGTGCAGAGAAAAACCGGTCGATTTCGGGGTTCCAGTAAGAGTAATCGATCCCGTTGAGAACCCCTTTGAATTTGTTTTGATACTTGAGGATCGTTTGATCAAGTCCGCGCCCACCTTCTGGGGTGACCACTTCTTTGGCATAGTTTGGTGAGACGGTGGTAAAGAAGTCGGAGTAACACATCCCCCCTTTGAGCAGATTCACTGTATCGGGTTGTTGCGGATCGAGCATTTTGTCAGGCGTCGCAAGCTCTTTTCCGTTCAGACCTATGTAATCGAGGTTATAAGGGTTGCATTTTCCTTGGTATTCCATGTTGTGGATGGTGAATACGAGTTTAGGATGGGTAAAGCCAAGACCCGCATACATCTCCTTCAACAGGGGAGCAATGGCCGCTGCTTGCCAGTCGTGGATGTGGAGGATGTCTGCCTTCATTTGCTTCTTAAAGATAAATTCCAACGCAGCACGGGCAAAATAGAGATACCGTTCGATGTCGTCTTCACAGCCGTAAAAGCAACCACGGTGGAAAAAATGGCGCGGGTGGTGAGGTTCAATGAAATAGACTTTTAAGTTCTCGACCCACCCCAGCCAGACCGTGTTGTGGTACCACTGATCTTGGTAATACGATTGGATGTCGAGGGTATCGATATTAAAATCGCGGATGTCATTGCTATCCATGCAATCGTACTTGGGAATGATGATATCGACGTCATGCCCTTTCCAAGACTGCTCGCGCGAAAGGCCCAAAAGGACGTCAGCAAGCCCCCCGACTTTAGCGATCGGCGCTAATTCAGAGGCGATGTGAACGATGTACATACTTTACAACCTATTTCGCTTCATCCTACATCAACCCCATTTCCGTTTCAACACGTGATATCGCCGCGACCCGCGGTCAATGGCTGTGGATGGAGAGTTAGAGTGCAGACGGTGCTGCCGCAGCTTTCGGGCACGGGCACGCACGCGGGCACGTTCACGAAAGCCTAGAAGAGGGATGTAAGATAGTTTTAGAGAATTTCCACGCTTACAGCGCCCACTGTTTTATCAACGCCCTTGATTGCAACATTTACAAGGCTGATAGGCAGCGAGCAGCCGCAGGATTGTTCAGGATGGCTAAGGAGTTTTACTCCAAATTTGAGCGATTTAAAGAACTGTACTCCTATTTTAGTTTGGACGAAAGACCAATAACGGCTCCAGGTGCTTTGGTCAAATAGGCTGTTTAAGCGCTCGCCCATAGCCTGAAGCGCAGATCGGAGGTGAGCAGGTTCAGTTGTACATGAGCGATCGAGACTGAAGTAGGAGGTCACAGTCAGGGATTTTAAATCCTCGGTTTCAATTTTGGTTGGCAGAATCGCTCCTCCGTAGAGAGCGCCGCGCATGAGTCGTTGTTTCCACGAGAAGAGACTGGATTGCTCGAGCTGTCCTCCTTCGGCCATAATTTTGGAAAGGGGACTTTCTAAGAGTTGCGTCAGTTGAACCCAGCGTAGACGCGACAAGCTTGTCAGGCTTGAGATTTGAGCGGCTGTGCTGAACCAATTTGTCTTGGGTTGGGTGGAAAAAAAAGAGAGGGCAAATGTCGCCGCAATCCTCACGAGGTGCAAGGTTTGCATATAGAGATCTTCTTTAGGTGGATTCCAACTGATCTCAGTGACGTTTAACCCGGAAGGAAACAGATCTTTCAGTGTTATTTTTGGTTGGAGATAGCGATTCGCGTTTAAAACGCCAAAATACAAAGGGACTAAACTTACCACCGTGAATAGACCCGCGCGAATAAAAGCAATAGTATCGTGGCTCAGTCCTGTTCTAGTTGGAATATCGTTAGGTGTTTTGCCTTTGTCCTTTGTTGTGTAGTAAATTGTGCCTGCTAATCCGATGAGGTCGGTCACGAGCATGAGTTTTTGGATCTTATAAATGGTCGGAGCAAGTTCGGGGTAGCCCTGCAAATAGGAAAGGGCAGCTTGTACGGCACTGTAGACAGCATAAACCTTTTCAAATATAGGTTGCCGATTAGTGGGTCTTACGATGGAGACACTGGCTTTATGCACATGACCCTCTATATCTGTTACTCTAATTGAGATGTCGTTCTGGTAGAGCCGATCTCTGCAATCAGGACATGCGGGTAGTTTTTCGAAATCCAAATTGGCGGTATAGTTTACGCTCTTTTGAAAGCGATGACCTCGCGCATTTGTTTCGTATTCGATGTGAGGCGGCGGGATCTGCATCCCGTCTAGGGTCAATTTTTCAAGTTGCGACTCTATAGATTCATTCAGACAGGTTTTGTGATAGAAGTGATGCACACAAGTTGCGACCTCTAAGAGAGGGGCTCTTTGGCCCTCATCATCAACTTCATCACCGTCTAGCTGACAGATGCTACACTGTTTTTTCTCTGATGATTTTGGTGGTGGCAGGATTAGTTCCTTGTACGTGACTCGTCCCTTATCGACACTATTTTCAAAATTTTCATCTCCGCTTTCAAAAGAAAACGTGAAATCTTTCCATTTCAACTGTGCATTTTTAAAGAAACTATGGGCATTGCACAATCCATCAATCGCAAGGTTGATGGGGTTCTGAGCCAACAACGCAAGTGCAACTTGCTGACCGATTTTTGTACGGTGAACGAACCAGACTTCTTCTTGGGTAGAGCTGGCATTATCAGGTAATTTTAAAAGGGATTGTAAACGAGATTCGGTTGCGGAATTGAGGATTTTGTCTGCTTGTTTGTACAAAAGAGCATTCAGTGCGCATGGCGCGATCGCAGCAATGGCTGCAACGGGGAGGGAAAAACGAGAGCGGGTCGCATTGAAAATCCGTTGGGTGTAATAGAGGCAAGTCGCTACATTGGCCGCGGTGAACAACATTTGGATGGTGACGCGATTCGAAACGGCTGTTTCGCAAAGCCACTTGACTGTTCGATTCTCTTGACTATCGACCGTGCGGATCGAACTGTAAAAAACCCCTTCTAATATAGAACCAACTGCGATGGCTTTCTCTGGGGTTACTTGCGAGGCAAAATAAGAAACCCATGTTGGGATTTGAGAATGAACAGCTTGTGGAATTGACATATCAATAGTCTCCGAACTAAAATTTGCTTCAATTGTATTATAATCAGTATTTTATGTCAAATGTATTTTTTTTATTTCATAGTGAATAATAAAGGATAGGAATGGCTCGAAAAGGAGTGCTGTGATCTTTTCCTCTTTTGTGCTAAGCTTCCGTTTTTGTACCTCTTTTAAAGGAAACTTATGGATAAACGCACCCTTCTGTTCGTTCTCTCGCTCACGTTTACGCTATTTTTTGTGAACATGTATTTTGAGTCGCAACATACTGAATCTCTCAGAGATTGGAGAACTCAACAAGCAGCAAAACGGGAGCAGCAAGTTGCCAGTCTCAACCAAGAGATTCAGAAGCGAACGGCTCAAGCTTCGCAGCTGCCTCTCGTTCCCGTGTCACAGGAACCGGCAGGAAGGAAAGTCTGGACAACGGCTGTACAGGCGGGTAAAGCGTTGATCGTTTTGGAACCAGAATCGGGAGAGGTTCCTGAAAAAATCTACGCAAAAGGGGATGTGAGGCCTTATGCTTTAAGCGCAAGTGCTACGAATGGCGTCGCCGTGCACCTTTACCGTCTGCAGGAGACCGATTTAGCAACCGTTGGCGATCTTCCCGATTTTGGGCGGTTTGAGTTGCAGCTCGTCTCTACAGGGACTCAGGAAGATCCCGCAGCTGTGAGTGTCTATGTTGCCGATTATGTCGATGCGCATGTTGAGATTTTGCAGCAGGTGCTCTCTAAGCTTCAGCAGCAAGAGGAGCCGCCAGTCAAGGAGAGAGTGCCGTTCGTCATGCACTCGGCAATTGCTCTGATGAAGACAGATCAAGGCTATGTTGCTGCGGGCGTCTACGATCCTCAAACGGGAGTGATCGAACAGCTCAATGTGTTGCCGAAACTCGCGCCTTTCCTCGAAACAGCGCAAAAGAAAACAGCCATTCGCTCCGACGCAAAAGGGCAAGAGAAGTTTTATGTGCTCGAAACGCCGTATCAACAGGTCGTGTTTTCGAATTACGGCGGAGCCATTGTGGAGATTAACTTACCTTTCCAAGGCAAAAGCGACAAATTGAGTGCTGTGAAAGAGATCGATGTCGACCGCGATATGGTTGAAAAGCACCCGTACAATGCACGTTTTCCAGCTCACGCCTATTTGACACCTGCAAAAGCTCCGAACGGAGAAGGTGAGGAGCACGCGGAAGGGGTTCTTGGCGGCTATTATCCACTTTTACGCCGCGATCTCATCGAAAAGGATAAGAGGAAGAATGTAAGGGTGGCACCGCGCTACTATGCGTTTAACATCGTTTCAGACTACCCAGAGACTGCAGAATTGATTTACAAAGTGAAACAATTTGATCAGCAGTCGATTGTATTTGAGGCTGTTCAATCGCACCGGACGATCACGAAGACCTATTCTGTGGCTGCAGAGACGCAGGCCCCTTATTGCATTGATTTAACGGTAAAGATCGAAGGGGATACGCGCAATTTGTGGCTAACCTCGGGGATCCCCGAAGTAGAATGGATTTCGGGAGCTCCAGCACCTGCACTAAAATACCGTTTGACGCGCAATCAACAGGCTGAAGTATTGCCGATCGATTTACCGAAGGATTCGTTAACCGTCACTTCTGTGTATCCCGATTGGATTTGCAACTCCAACGGGTTTTTCGGCGTAATCATGGATAGCATTGAGGAGACCGAGCCCGGTTACCGCGTTCAGTATGTTCCAGGGGTCGTTGTCCCCTCGCGTTTAGTTGAAATTGGTCAAGAGTACGACAGGTACAGTGCAAAAGATATGCCAGGGTATTTGATGCTGTTGCCCATTCCTTCTAAAGGGGGGCAGCTCCACTACCGCATTTTTGCAGGCCCATTTGCCGAAAGCGTTTTGAAAAAAGTCGATGAAGTTTATTCAAATCCAGCGACGGGCTACAACCCAGACTACATTGCGTGTCAAACCTTTCATGGGTGGTTTGCATTTATTTCCGAGCCGTTCGCCAAGTTTCTCTTCGTCTTGATGAAGTTCTTCTATTCGTTGACGGGATCGTGGGCGTTTTCGATTGTGTTGTTGACAGTGGCTTTGCGCGTCATGCTTTGGCCATTGAACAGCTGGTCGACAAAATCGATGCTGAAGATGCAGCAGATTGCGCCAAAGGTTGCCGCTGTCCAAGAGAAGTATAAAAAGGATCCAAAACAAGCGCAGCTTGAGGTGATGAATCTTTATCGAGATGGCGGCGTCAACCCGATATCGGGGTGTCTTCCACTTTTGATCCAGATGCCTTTCTTGATCGGAATGTTCGACCTGCTCAAATCGACTTTTGAGCTGCGTGGGGCTTCGTTCATCCCTGGCTGGATCGATAATTTGGCAGCTCCCGATGTGTTATTCCGGTGGGACTATCCGATCTTCTTTATCGGAAATGAATTTCACCTATTGCCGTTTTTACTTGGTGGAGTGATGTACTTGCAACAAGCTATGATGTCGTCGCTTCCGAAGAATTCAGCGCTCTGGACAGACCAGCAGCGGCAACAGAAGATGATGGGCAACATGATGACAGTGGTGTTTACGGTTATGTTCTATAACTTCCCATCGGGCTTGAATATTTATTGGTTGTCGTCGATGTTGCTTGGGATGTTGCAGCAGTACATCACGACAAAGCAGATGAAACAAGGGAAGAAGTAGAACATGCAGGCCTGGAAGGATTTTCTCGAAGCACAGCAAGAGGAATTGGGTGTAGAGACCGTCAACAAGTGGCTGCGTCCGTTGAAGATTCTCAGTTTTGATGCCGGGAACCTCTATCTTGAGGCAAAAGATACTTTCCAGGTGATGTGGTTTGAAGAACACATCCGAAAAAAAGCCGATGCGCGCTTTCTCAATAACAATAAGCGGCGCATACGGATCCATTTATCCGTAGCAAACGCACCCTCCCGAAAGAAATGGACAAAAAAGGCAAAGGGGAACCTGGCCGAAGAGCACAAGTTTACACTTCATTTTGACCAAGTCGACCCCCACTGCACGTTGTCGAACTTCGTCGTTCTCGAATCGAATATGATGGTGCACAAGGTATTGATTCAACTCTGTGCAGATCCTAAAACGCTTGGCACAGTCAATCCGATCTACATCCACGGGAGTTCGGGAACGGGAAAAACCCATTTGTTAATGGGGTGTGCAGAGGCATTGCTGAAAAATGGGCTACGTGTGATCTACACGAATGCACAAACCTTTACAGACCACGTTGTCGCTGCGATTCGTGCAGGGGAGATGAGTCAATTTAGACAGGCGTATCGCAATAACGATGTGTTGATCATCGATGATGTGCACGTGTTTTCGCGCAAAGGGGCGACACAGGAGGAGTTTTTCCATACCTTCAACACGCTTCACCTCGATAACAAGCAAATCATTTTGTCGGCAAATTGCCCTCCTTCAGAACTTCAAATGATTGAGCCCCGCCTGACGAGCCGATTCGAATGGGGGTTTGTCCATGGGATCGACATGTCGCAGGCTCGCGAATTAGAAGAGATTTTGAAGGCAAAGGCACGCGTATTGCAATTCGATTTGCAGCCAAGATTGTGTGAATATCTGCTCGCTGCCTTCAGCACGGCAAAAATGCTCGTGAAAGCATTGGAGACATTGGTGTTGCGCACGCATATGGAAGGTGTGAAGGGGCCGCTTTCTCTCTTGATGGCAGCAGGGATGCTTGAAGGGTTGCTGGCAGAAGAGAAACAAAATGCCTTAACGCCACACGGGATCATTCATGGTACAGCTGAACATTTTGGACTCAGGGTCGAAGATATTACAGGGAAGGCGCAAACGCGCGAATGTGTGCTGCCACGTCAGATTTCGATGCATTTATGTCGCCATCAGTTGAAATTACCATTTGTAAAGATTGCGGAAATTTTTAATAAGGATCATTCTACGGTTATGACGAGTGTGAAGGTCATACAGAAAGGAATTGATCTCAAGGAAGATGAAGTAGCAGGCGCTTATCGTGTGATCATGAAGCGTCTAAGACCATAAAAAGGAGAGGGGATAATGTTAGAACCGCGCATGTTAGGAGATTACACGCTGATTAAACTGATTGGTCACGGTTCTATGGGGGCTGTCTATCTAGCCGAGCACCGTTTCATGAAAAAGCAACAGGTGCTTAAGTTGCTCCCCTCTGAATTGTCGTCCGATCGAGGGTTCATCCAGCGCTTTGAGGAGGAAGTTTCTTTTTTGACGACATTGGAACACCCCCATATCGCAAAAATCCACAACGTCTCCTTTTCCCAAGGGCAGTATTTTCTCGTGACGGATTGCATCGTAGATGAATTTGGAGAGACGACGAACTTAGCGCAATACATGCTGTCTCGAGGGAAAAAATTTGATGAAGAGACTTTATTCCGCCTCTTAAGGCAAATTGCCGACGCCCTGGACTATGCCCATGGTAAAAAGGGGGCAAATGGAAAAGGGATGGCGCACCGCACTCTTAAGCTGAACAACATTCTCGTTGCCAAAGGACGTGGCTCGATCGATCTGGTTTTGACAGATTTTGGGCTGTCGCGCGTCCTTGGAACAGGGGCTGTATTGACCCGAACATTTAAGGCTGTTGCCGAGGCACTGGGCATTGTCGATGCGCTCTACCAATCCAAGACGGGCATTGAACGGTATCCAAATCCACCTATCGATCCTCAAAAGGCGATCCCATTGCACGCCTCGTTTCTTCAGAACTTTGCCTTTTTGGCTCCCGAGCAAAAGAGGATTGAGTGTCTTCAGCCAGCCGAGGCCAAGGTTGATGCGTACGCGTTTGGCGTGTTGACCTACTATCTTTTGACAGGGGAATATCCAGAGGGGCTGTTTGAAATGCCTTCTGCGATCAGACAAGAAAATAGCTGGAACTGGGATACTTTGGTTTCTGAGTGCTTGCACACCAATCCTGAAAAGCGTCCAGAGAGCCTTGTGGAGGCTCTTGAAGCGGTTCGAACTTCAAGTAAAGCTGTTCACACCCATTTTCACGAATATGCAGCGACTCAAAATTACACCGCGGTCCGCAGCAATGTTCAGATCGATATGCCCGTTGCTGTTGCGGTTCAGGCCCAAAGCGAAGCAACCGCACTCCAAGAGCCCGTTCTCGTGGCTGTACAAAGCGAAATCGTGGAAGAGAGCGCAGCTCCTTCGACACTCGGACAAGAATTGCGCCCCATGCTGAAGAACACGGTCTTGGAGCGCCCTGTGAACGATCTCGACCCAGCGGCACTGCTGCTTGTGGATACAGCTGTAAAGCATTACACCCCCGAAAGGCGCGAAGTGAAAAATATTCAACCCTTGATGACCGAGATGGCCGTCATTCAGGGGGGCAGCTTCTACCGTGGCAGCACGGATGGCAATCGCGATGAAACCCCTCGCCATATCGTGACGCTATCTAGTTATGCAATCGATACCCACCCCGTCACAAATGAGCAATTTGTTCGCTTTTTAGAAGTGATGGGAGGGGAAAAAGATAGCAACCACCAAGATATCATCCGGATGCGCGATTCGAGAATCAAGCGCAGCGGCGGACGTTTGAGCATTGAGTCGGGATATTCTAAGCACCCTGTCGTTGGAGTCACTTGGTATGGGGCTCTTGCCTATGCGATGTGGGTTGGGAAGCGTTTGCCAACGGAAGCCGAGTGGGAAATCGCCTCAAGGGGCGGCCTGGAAAATGAATTGTATCCGACGGGAGATGACATCGAGAAGACACAAGCCAACTTTTTTAGTTCCGATACCACAACTGTCATGAGTTATGCACCCAATAACTATGGGCTCTACGATATGGCAGGAAACGTGTACGAATGGTGCCACGATTGGTATGGGTACAATTACTACGAGATGTCTGTACAAGAACCTGAAAATCCCAAAGGGCCTTTGCAGGGGGTTTATCGCGTGTTGCGCGGCGGGTGTTGGAAGAGTCTGAAAGAGGACTTGCGCTGTTCGCGGCGTCATCGCAATAACCCAGGTACAGTGAATGGAACATATGGTTTCCGTTGTGCAGCGGATGTGCAATAATGGTTTCGATACTCTTTGTTTGTTTAGGGAATATTTGTCGCTCACCAGCTGCTGAAGGGCTCTTGCGCCACATGGTTGAAAAAGGGGATATCAAGCATCCGATCCATGTAGAGAGCAGAGGCCTTGGCGATTGGCACCAAGGGCAGTTGCCCGATGTGCGGATGCGCGAAGCGGCTGGCAGCCGCGGCGTTCTATTGGTGAGCCGTGCTAAGAAAATTGAAAACGATGACTTTGATCGATTCGATTACATTCTCGTCGCCGATCAAAAGGTGTTAGCCGAGGTGTACCGCTATGCCAAATCCCCAGACCACAAAGCAAAAATCCATCTGATCACCCATTTTAGTTCCATCTACAAAGACGAACCGATCCCAGATCCCTATTACGAAGGGGATGCCGGCTTTGAGCGCGTGCTCGACATGCTCGAGGATTCATGCCAAGGCCTTTTGCACCACATCAAATCACAGTGAAGACGATGCATTTCCTTCCTTGAACAAATTGTCAGGTCGTGCTAAAATCTTCCTGCATGGAAGAGTGGCAGAGTGGCCGATTGCGTCTGTCTTGAAAACAGAAGGTCCGCAAGGATCCGTGGGTTCGAATCCTACCTCTTCCGAATTTTAAACTAGCCCTCAAAGTCCCTACTTACTGTAGGCTTGGATGGCCTTCAAGATGGCAGCTTCGGTGATTTCGCTCGTGCCCGCAAGCTTTTTCCCTTTCTTTTGAGCCTTGCTGACGACGACGACAGTGGGGGTGCCTTCCACTTCTAGCTTCTCGACGAGATAGTTAAAATACTTCGAGGCGAGGGCAATTTCTGCGTAGCTCAACTGCTTATACGAAGCGCCTAGGCGTTTTGCAAGGGCTGCGACCTGCTCGTCAGTAGGAGTTTTTGTATCTTCCGACAAATCTGTTAAGGCACTGCGCAACTTCATATATTTTGTTTTGTTATAGATCATGAACGAAAGATTGTACGGGGAATAATTCAAGGTTTCGGGGTGGACGGGATTGTCTACAAAAATGAGCCGCGCTTGCTTCATGATTTCAGGCGCTGCGGCTTCCAACATTGGTTCTAATTTGCGGCATCCGGGACACGCCCAGTCTGTAAACACATACACCTCTACGGGACTGTTGAGTTTGCCGAAAGCGAGTTTTTCCTTAATTTCGTTTTCAGCAGCTTGGAGCGGGTGGTATTTTCCGATGCCGCCGAAGGCAAAAAGGAAGCCAGCAACTAAAATGATGATGCCTGATAGACCTTTGTAGACGTGATGCATAATCTGACCTTTATCCTCATGTTCAAATGATTCTTCAAAACGGTTGCAATATTCATAGAAATAGGCTGCAGAAGCACTCACAAGTGCTGCCGCGATAGACAAACAAACTGGGCACCAGGATCCAATCATGTATTTTTGTGCATAGATAAACACAAGCTCAGCACCAAGGGCTGCGCACAACATCCATCCTGTGGCAGTTGCCAAGATTCGAAACCAAGGGGAGAGAAGATGAAAAAACAGCATTGTAGGGAAAACAAACAAACCGACTTCTTCGAATTTGAATCCATAGAGGCGGTATTGATGGCCCTCTGCGCACGATTGGGAACACAGTTTCATCCAAGAAAGAATCGTGAGTGCAATTGTCGCTGCTAAAGCCACAGCTGCAAGGGTATAGACAACTCTGCTGGAGAATTGCTCCTGACTGGTCTTTGATGGCTTCAGTAAATGTGTATAGGACATAATAAATAGTTGGTTTTTCTCTGTATTTACGTCACGCTGTCACGAGTTGTCAACAATTTTTTGGACGTTTGAGAAACATAACGAGAATGACCAATAATCCGCAGACGACCATGACGGCAGGTGGGAATATTTTGAGTGTGGTGTAGTACCGATACGCGAAAAACAGGGTGATTGCAGTGGTCACGCCCAAAACGAGCCAGCAATGAAGCCCTTTTCCCAAATAGTGTCTAATGGTACAATAACCAAGGACGAGCCCTGAACCGACTCCAATGACCAAAGAAACGATACTGCCGGCTTTTGCAAAGCCCATGAAACCGCCGATGAGAAGGAGGAGGGAGTAGATCCCGAGGGTTAGATTAATTAAGTTCATTGGTTCTCCTGTAAGTTAAATTTTGAGTACGTGATTCGCTCTTATAGGAACGTAACAAGAGGGAGCTTTAATCAACAAGGAAAATTCGTAGGTTGATAAAATAGAGGAAAGAAGTTTAAATTCAATTTAAGATATGAAAAATCTAAAAAGGGGAATCTTATGATTTTGTCTGTACCATTGGCATGGGTCATCGGTTCAATTGCAGGCTCGTTCGGTGCGGTGATGATGAGCTTGTTAGCAGCTGAACCTAAAAAGAAAGCTCCTGAGCTCGCCAAAAAAGGGGATGTGCCAAAGAAGTTTGACGAAAAATCTTTGAAAGAGTCATCTGAAGCGGCTCTCAAGTGGTTGAACTTTGTGGACGCAGAGTCGTACGAGAAAAGCTGGGACGAGGCTTCAAAGGTTTTGCAGTTGACGGTTCCGCGTCTGCAATGGGTAAAAATTTTAGACCAGATCCGAAAACCTCTGGGTAAGCAATCGGGACGCAAAATGAGCGATCAGCGCGTTGCGAAAGATCCTAAGGGGCTACCTCCAGGCGATTATATGGTTTTTTTCTACAATACGCAGTTTGTCAAACATAAAGATGGGTATGAGCTTTTAACATTGGTGCACGACAATGGTAAGTGGCAAGTGATGACTTATCAAGTCAACTAATCCAAGGCGCTATGCTATTTTCTATTCTTTATGAAATTGGGCTTGTTTTGGGTGCGCTCATCTCATTGCCCAAGTTTCTCTATTTGTTAATTTTTCGCAATAAATACCGAAATAGTTTATTTAAGCGATTTGGTGCTGGTTTTCCTTCCATCAAAAAGGGGAAAAGGAAGCTCGTATGGATTCATGCCGTATCTTTGGGTGAGACCAAGGCCGTTGCTGCCCTTGCAAAAGTGCTGAAGAACGATTTGAATCATCCGATCATCGTCTTTTCGACGAGCACGGAAACGGGCTATGTGGAGGCGTGCCGAGCGGTCTCAGCCGATTACCACGTCTATCTCCCCTTTGATTTTAGATTGGTCATTGGGCCGATTGTGAGAAGGGTTTGCCCCGATTTAGTTGTGCTGTGCGAGTCTGACTTTTGGTACAATTTCCTTTCGGTATCCAAGCAGGTAGGAGCGAAAGTGATCGTCGTCAACGGAAAAATCTCGACAAAGTCAGTGGAGCGCTACCAGCAGTTTCCATCGTATCGCGATGTGATATTTAACAATATTGATCTATTTTGCGTTCAAAGTCAGCTGTATCGCGCACGATTTGAATCGTTGGGCATTGATCCTAAAAAAATCATGGTCACAGGCAATATGAAGTTCGACGGTGATTATAACCGTCTAGCTTCTGAGCAGTTGCAGCAGTGGAGAGGGGAGTTAGGGATTGCACCAGAGGATCGCGTTTTGGTGATCGGCTCCTCACATAACCCAGAAGAGGTGCAGCTGCTTAAGGCGATGAATCCCGTATGGGAAAAGCACCCTAACTTGAAAGTCGTTCTCGTTCCACGCCACCCGGAGCGCTTTAATGAGGTCGCAGGGATTTTGCAGAAGCACCAACTCAACTACCGCCGCTTAAGCCAAAAGCAGCCAGAAGGGTTTCCAGTCAAAGTGATCCTAATCGATGCTATGGGGCTATTGCGGAAATGTTATCAGCTTGCCGATGTGGCAATTGTCGCAGGGAGCTACACGTCGAAGGTTGGCGGACACAATATCTTAGAGCCTTCTTGGTACGGAGTTCCCGTCGTTTTTGGCCCCCACATGTTTTCCCAACCAGATCTCGTCGATCTCGTCATGGAGTATGGAGCCGGCCTACAAGTCCCTCTCGAGGATCTATCGCGCGTCATTATTGGGTTATTCGAAGATGAAAAAATGAGAAATACCCTTGGACAAGGGGGCTTAAAGCTTGCCAAGGACGTGCACGGAGCCACCAAGAAGACCGTCACTCTTATCAAAGATTGTTGCGAAAATAAAATTGTCTAGGTCGTAATCTCCCTCCTATGTTATACTGGTAGCTAGCAGTACGAAGTGTTATCGCGGGGTGGAGCAGGGGTTAGCTCGTTGGGCTCATAACCCAAAGGTCGGAGGTTCGAATCCTTCCCCCGCTATTTTTGTACTGGTCATGCAGCCCTCTGGCGGCATAGCTCAGTTGGTAGAGCAGCGGAATCATAATCCGCGTGTCATCGGTTCAATCCCGGTTGCCGCTAAGAATGTTAACCCTTCCAAGAGATCCTTGTGAAGGGTTTTTTATTTTCTATTGAGTTCTTCTGTGTGTCCGTCGGGAAAGCCGACGATGGCGCGTTTGGCGATGTTCAGGAAAAGGCCGGTTTCAATCACGCCCACGATCCCTTTGAGCTCTCGCTCGATTGCGGTGAGCGGGGGAAGTGAGGCAGGAAGTTGAATGTCGGCAATATAGTTTTGATTATCAGTAAGATATGGTTTTGTTGCGCCAGGGCCCTGCATCCGGAGAGCCGCGCGGTAGCCGGCTTTGGCAAGCGCTTCAAGGGTGGCTAGGTAACCAAATGGGAGGATTTCGATAGCGAGTGGAAAAGCGCCCAGCTTTTTAACGAGTTTGGTGTGGTCAACAATGGCGATCATCGTTCCGCTCATGGAAGCGACAACCTTCTCTCGGAAGAGGGCCCCTCCTCCTCCCTTAATCATTTGAAGCTTTGGATCGATTTCATCCGCGCCATCTACGGTGATATCGAGACGCTTGAGGGTATTGATATCAGCAAGGGGAATTTGGTGTTTTTTAGCGAGTTCAGCTGTATGAACGGATGAGGCTACAGCCGTTATTTGGAGCCCTTTTTGACATATAAGGCCGAGCTCTTCAATGAACAATTGTGCCGTTGAACCAGTTCCCAGGCCAACTGTCATCCCATCCCTAATCAGAGCCGCTGCAGCACGGGCCGCCGCGCGTTTTCCTTTTTCATGTGAAGCAGCATCTTCAGGGAGGTGCAGGAAAACAGGTTTCCCCAACTGTCCCAAGAGATGTTTGATGTATTTGCTGTGGATCGAAGCTGGGTGTTGATTTTTGTCGTACGTTGTATATGTTATTTGGCGTTTGGCGGCTCTTTCTTGCGCATGTCGATCGATTTGGGCCTTGAGGACTTGTTTGGCGATTTCGATCGCTTCTGGCTTTTCGAAATGGGACGTTTCATCAAAGCGCTTGGTAAGCTTTCTACGCAGTTTAAGGATATAGGCGCTTTCTTTTGCTTTTGTCAAGCACTACCTCTTGATAAATATTGGCTTAGTGGATATCATTACCCCTTGTTTGCTATTCATAACATAATACGGGTTTAACCATGAAAGAATTTATCGAATACATCATTAAGAACCTTGTCGATACTCCAGAGAAAGTCGATGTTTGCTGCACAGACTCTGAGCATGGCGTCTTAGTACGCATTAAAGTAGGCAATGGAGATGTAGGTAAAGTTGTTGGCCGAAAAGGCGCTACAATCAATGCGATACGCACAATTGCTACCACCGCTGGCGCCCGTTTTGGTTGCCGCATTCGCGTCGAACTCGACGATCAAAAAGAAAAAGAACCTGTTTAAACAGGTTCTCTATTTCAAAAAATTGCTCATACTTTAACACCTATATAAAAAATTCTTGATCATAATTCTTGCTTCTGACTAATTGAGGCTCAAGAGAACAAGAACTATTGATGAGGGGTGTTATGGTCGCTTTAAATAAAGTTTTGATCGCAGGGCGTTTGACGCGCAAGCCTGAATTGAGAAAGACGACGAATGGCATGGCAGTCACCGACCTTTTGATTGCACTCAATCGCGAATTTGTGACAACTGTTGGGGAAAAACAGCAAGAAGTCTGCTTCGTCGATGTCGTTGTGTGGGGAAAACAGGCGGAAAACTGCGTGTCAGCGCTGGATTGCTCTTCGCCTGTTTTAGTTGAAGGGCGTTTACAGCTAGATGTTTGGCATGCGAAAGATGGGGAAAAAAGATGTAAGCTCCGTGTCGCTGCTGAAAGAGTGCAATTCCTTGAGAGAAAGCCAGTTCAAGATAGAGAACTGCAAGGCTCGCTCTCTTGATCATTTCGCAAGCAAACTCCATTACTTTTATCCCATTTAGAGTTTTTTAATGTGGCGAGAATTAGTGCATTTTTTTTCTAAGAACCAAGAGGTTGTCATTACAACGCACGTCAATCCTGACGGCGATGGCGTTGGTGCTGCCTGTGCTTTGACTGAACTTTTGATTCTGATGGGCAAACGCGTACGTTTTGTTTGCGATAGCCCCATCCCGCGCAAGTTTGCTTTTCTCGATTACCACAAGACATTTGAAGAGTACGAAGAAGAGGGCGATTACAGTCAAACACAAGTCTTGATCGTCCTCGACACCCACCGAAAAGAGCGCATCGGCCGCTTGGCGCACCTGATGGATATCCCTGGGATCATTACTGTGTGTTTGGATCATCATGAGGCCATTAATCCTTTGACAATACACACCCTGATCGATCCAAAAGCGTGTTCAGTTGGTGCCATGGTGTATGCATTGTATCAAGAAAGTGGCTATGCGCTAAACGTCCAAGCAGCGACAGGCATTTATGCTAGCATCCTGTGCGATACAGGAAGGTTTTGCTATTCCTCAACGGGAGTAAAGGCACATAAAATAGCCGAAGAGTGTATCAAAGCGGGGGTGGATCCAGATTTGATGTATTCCCGTCTCTTTCAACACGTGACATTGGCAGAGACAAAATTGTTTGCTCATGCGCTTCAGGAGATGGAAACGTACCTCGACAATCAAGTGGCAATTGAGGTGATCAAAAAGGAAGATTGGGGGAAGCTTGAAGGGCGTTGCGGCGATCTTGAACATATCGATCTGGATTATATCCATGACTTTAACAACATGATCGAAGACATTAAATGTTTTGTCCTGTTGCGGGAAGTGGACGTGGATTACATCCGCGTTTCACTGCGTTCTAAGGCAGATCTCGACATCACATCTGTCGTCCGCACATTGGGAGGTGGTGGGCATCCCCATGCAGCCGGACTTTCGTGGCACGGGTCATTGGGATCGATCAAAACTAAACTCATCGAGCTCTTAGGGCAAATTTTGGAGCCTTCGCTCCGAGAAAATACCCTTGCAAAAGTAAAATAATATAGTTGTTATTTAAATAAAACCCGATACGTTGGGGTATTATGACCACACCTACGCCTACTGCAGAAGTGACCGCAGAGTATATTAGAGTGCAGGAGTAATGTAGAAATTACTCTTGCTTAATGTGTGGGTTGATGTCAAACCCAGCGAGGATTGCTGGCCACTCTCGTTCAAAAAAGGAGGTCCCAAAACCTTGCTCATGCATATACTTTAATGGAAAATTCAACTGCAGAGTATTCTTAAATTCAAGTAAGCTAGAAAGCAAAATATCTGTTTCTCTCATCCTATAATACCATGTTTCATTAATCTTGCTTTGTAGAGCGTTGAGCAACTGATTCATTTGCCCAACAGCAGCACCAATTTTTGGCTTTTTAGCGTCGACACAAACGTGCAACAAATACTCATTCCAGATCCGAATAAACAACAAAGCGGCCTCATTCTTTGTGGCCTTCGCACTCTTCTTGAGATACGCTAGAAAGATTGCGCGAAATGTCGAATCCTCTGGCTTTAAAGCCGCTAAGATAGAGCATGCAGATGATTCAAGTTTTTCATTTGGATCATCATAATCGCTGATCGTTTGTAAATTCGCGAGCCACCTGCACATATGTCCCTGTTGTTCAAGCGAAAAGCGGTTTTTTTCCACAAGAAAACCTAAACCCCAACTTCTCATATCGACTAAATATGCAATCAAGGTGTTGGAGTGTTGTTCACTTGCTGGCTGATGGTTGATCGCCAGAAGTTGCTTCTTTGTCTCATAGGAAACGTTCAAACTAATTCCCCTTCTCACCCCGTCTGGAAAGGCAAAACCATTTGAAAGGAACGAAAGGGGCAGTTTTCTCAACGGATTGTTCTCAAGATGGAGTTGTTCTAATTTTGTTATAGAATGAAAAACGTCAGGGAGCTCTTCAATCAAGTTGTGAGCAGCTTCAAGTACTCTAAGTGCACTGAGATGGCTTAGCCACACAGGAAGATGTCGTAGTCTATTTCTCCTAACATCTAAACTCCACATATTAGGAAGCGCCTTTAAAGAGTCTGGAAGTGTTTCAATTCCACAATCCGTCATTGATAATATTGTGAGTTGAGAAAAACCTGCTAAAGAAGGCAGAGATTTTACTCGAACAAATAGCAGAATGATTTCTTCCAAATAATTAAGAGTTAATGGACGAAATCCCCGTGGCGATGATTCTTTCCACCCCACACACGAGTCAAGGTCCAGCATCAACTGAAGAATCTCATTATCACCGATGTCATGACAAGCCAGAATGCACTTCTTCATCGCTAAAAGCGCTTGCCAGTTCTCGCCCGATTTTTCATGAGGTGCATAGCGAGCAGACCAGGCTGTCATTTTTTCTTTCAACTCTCTTTCTAACTCACTGATTTCTGTTTGGGTCTCTCCAGAGCTATTAACAGCAGAAGGAGAGGGCGACACCCGACCAGTTAGGGCCTCTCTGCTAACGATAGTGGATCCGTTTTGCAAAAGCTGTTTCCCAAGATTCGACTGAAGGCCGTTAAGTGAGGACATTTCAATATCTTCCCCTCCTCCTTCTGGCCATGTAAACACACCGCCAGTTCCTCTCACTGCTCGAGTATAGCTCATAAAATCCCCTCCCCAAAACACAAAACGTCCCAATGATACACCCTGGTAAAAAAAAGTCTAAACAAATTTTGGAACCTTTGCTCCGAGAAAATACCCTTGCAAAAGTAAAATAATATAGTTACAATTTAATTAGATTTAGTGATCTGTTTTTTTTGACCTCGGGGTATTATGACAACACCTGCACCCGCTGCAGAAGTGACCGCAGAGTATAAAGGCAATGTTCTCGTTTTGCGGATTAAGGGACGCCTTGATGCTTTATCTTCCTCTGAAGCAGAAAAGAAAATCTGCAGTTCTATTGAAGAGGGTCAAAGTAAAGTTCTTTTGGATATGGCAGCAGTCACTTACTTGAGCAGTGCAGGAATGCGGATGCTTTTATCCACGACGAAACGCGTCCGCTCAATGGCTGGACGGATGGTGTTGTGCTCTACGGCGAATAATGTGCTCGATGTGCTCAAAATTTCGGGTTTTGATCATGTTTTAGAACTGTTCGAGACTGAGGAAGAAGCTACTAAACAGCTATGACGATGAGCGGAACTACAGTTGAACAGAAGGAAATCGAAAGGATTTTCGTCGGGTTTGCTGTCGAAGCAAAGAAGCAATTTACTTCAAATTTTCAAAAGCCCAAAAAAAAAGTTATTGTTCTAGCCGGGCCCACAGCCGTAGGAAAGAGCCATTTTGCGCTTGAATTGGCAAAAATGATTGATGGCTCGATCATTTCCGCAGACTCGATGCAGGTCTACAAGGGGATGGACATTGGCACAGCAAAGCCCTCGAAGGATGAACGCGATGAGATTCCCCATTATTTGATCGATACACGCACCATCAGCGACCCCTTTAATGTTGTCGATTTCTATTACGAGGCAAGACACTGTTGTCAGCAGATTTTAAGCGAGCAACGCGTGCCGATCATCGTCGGTGGATCGGGTTTTTATATCCATTCGCTGATCTATGGGCCTCCAAGCGGCCCTCCACCCGTTCCTGAATTAAGAAAGTCGCTAGAAGAGGAAATCGAAAAACTAGGCTCTGAAGTCCTCTACGAGCGCCTTCGCATCTTAGATCCGCAGTATGCAAATACAATCACCAAGAAAGATAAACAAAAAATCGTAAGAGCGCTTGAGATCTTGACGCTGACGGGAAAAAAAGTGAGCAAGTTATCGTGGAAAGGGCGCAAGCGCCCACAAAACTACGATTTTCGGTGTTGGTTTGTCTTTCGGCCGCGCGAGGAGCTGTATCAGCGGATTGAAAAGCGCTGCGATGAAATGTTGTCTGCAGGGCTAATAGAAGAGGTAGCGCGCCTTGTGGAGCAGGGCTTGTCTGAAAACACGTCTGCCGCTCAGGCGATCGGGTATCGGCAAGCGATCGACTTTTTGAACTCGGCCCGCACAAACGATGACTATGCCAAATTCGTCAAAGCGTTCAAGCAAGCCTCCCGCAACTATGCGAAGAGGCAATTCACCTGGTTTAAAAAAGAAGAGATCTTTCGCCCTCTAGACCTCGACATGCACGACCCCGAAGTAGCCCTTGAAATGGTGCGTCAAGACTTCGAGTTGCTTTAGCCTGTTGTATAATTTAACCACTGATCTCACTGGGCTCAGTGGTGATTTAAGGACGCTTCTTTGCTAAAGCGCGCGGAAGCCAATGTGATCCTTGAGCGAGAGCTTCATCGCTTTTTTCTCGAACGCACGTGCGATCATCTGATCGATCGATTGCGTGTAGAGGAGAGGGGGATCGAGCCGGTCCCACAGATAAAAGGCTAAGGAACCAGGAATGGGGTTGATCTCGTTGAAATAGATTTGATCTTTCGAGGTGTCGATCATAAAGTCGAGGCGCGCCTGTCCTGAGCATCCAATCGCTTTAAACGCATCCAAGGCGTACTGGGTGATCGCTGCTTTAACTGTGAGAGGCAAATGATCTGGGTTGATAATCCGAGCAAGGCTGGCCATCCCTTGAGAGGGCTTTGCGAGCTTGTTCCCTCCGCGCATGTATTTATCATCGTACGAAAGAGCGCCAGTTTCGCGGGAGGTGAGTGGGATTTCCGTGACAGAGGCTTTGACTGGTGTCCCATCGAGGATAGAAATGTTGACTTCGAGGAGATTTTGAATAAAGGGTTCCACGATTGCATAGTCGTCGTATTGAAATACTTTGGCTAAAGCACCGTGAAGGGCATACAAATCGAGTGCGGGCGAGACGCCGACGCTTGAGCCGAGCGAACAGGGTTTGACAAACAGCGGAAAATTCTCTAAACCGGGCGTGCTTTGAATTTGGCGGCAGACAGCTGCAAGCGATTGCATGGCATCTTCTTTTGAGACTTTGATCCCGGGCAATACAGGCACACCGGCAGCCTTCACAATGGCTTTGCAAAGGAATTTGTTCATCGAGACCGCAGCAGCAGGAACGCCACAACCCGTGTAGGGGATGTCTGTCATTTCGAGCAAGCCTTGGATGCAACCATCTTCCCCTTGTTGGCCGTGAAAGCCGAGAAAGCAGGCGTCTATCGCAATTTTCTCTTGCGTCGGGATCCCATTCTTGCAGACCAACAACCCTTGCACGTCTGGTTTAGGGAGCAAAGTGACTTCTTGAATTTCGGGATGCGAGGCGTCAAAGGTTCTATAAAAAGGCCGGTTGTAGAGGGGTTTTCCGGTAAACCATTTACCTGTTGGGGCGATGTAGATCGGGATGATACTGTATTTTTCCGGATCCATCGCTTGCATGGCTTGAAGACCGGTAATGATCGAAATTTCGTGTTCGACAGAGCGTCCTCCGAACAAGACAGCCAGCCTGATTTTTTCCTTTTTAGAATTTTTTTGGCGCGACATATAAATCCGTAAGATCGTTTTCGATGAGCACGCTATCGCCGTCTTTGACAAAGCTGCTCAGATGTTTAAAGGCCTCTTCGCGCGTTGCGCAACAGTAGATGCTAAGGGGATCTAAGCCACCTTTTTTCCACCCTTCCTCCAGCGCTTCGCGATTTGTTTCACCAACGATGATGAGAGAGTTACAGATAGCAGCCGCTTGTTCGGCTAGCTCTTTATTTTTTGCCGCCTGTTCGTGGCCAAGTTCAATCATTCCAGGTGTCATCACGATACGGCGGGTGGATGGCAATTCTGCAAGTACTTCGAGTGCAGATTTAAAACCGATCGGGTTTGAATTATAGGCGTCTCGAAGGAACGTAACGTCTCCTTCTTTTCTCAACTCAAGTCTGTTGTCGACGGCTTTTAAGTTGCGGATGGTGCCTAAGACAAACTCCGGATCGGCACCCAAGGCACAAGCCATTGTGAAGGCAGCCAGCGCATTGGAAAGGGCTGCTTGACCAAGCAGGGGAGTGAAGCCAGGAAAGACATTTCCGTTCCAATGGAGAACGAATTCCGTTCCTTTTGGGGTGATCTTATAACTCGAAATCCACGCATCCAAAGCACCCTGTTCTTTTTTGAACCCGTAGAGGTAAACGTGTTTTTTGGGGTTTTCTTGCGCAATGCGACGCGCGCCAACGTTATCGCCATTACAGACTAAAATGCCCTCGTAGGGAACGTTCTGGGCTAATTCTGACTTTGCTTTGAGGATTGTCTCTTCAGAGCCAAACCGTTCAAGGTGAGCCACACCTACGCTGGTGATGATTGCTGCATGCGGTGGTGTTAAGGCGCACAGCTTGTCGATGGAACCTTGCACATAGGCGCCCATTTCAATGACGCCAAAGCGGGTTCCCTTTTTGAGCTGTTCGCGGATTGCGCGCGTGATTCCCATGACGGTATTAATGCTCTTTTCAGTCCAAAAGGTGGGGCCTAGGGTGACTTGTAGAATCTGGCCTAAGGCTTCTTTGGTGCTGGTTTTTCCATAGCTTCCGGTAATCCCAATGATGTACGGATCGACCCGCTTCAGAATGGCCTTAGCCTCATCGATGAATGCTTGTTGTCGTCTATTCTCGTCGGGTTGAAGGCAAATGCAGGCAAGGGTCAAAAACAGTGGAATTGTTTGCATAACTAAAATTTGCGTTGCCCAAAGAAGGGGAAGATCGTCAGCGAAGAGCGCGAACAGGATCAGCTCTAAAAAGATAAGAAATGCCGCAGCTGTTTGGTAAATTCTGTGAGCGCGTTCCGTAAATTTAAGCGGGACTTTTGCTAAACGGCGAGGGTCTGGTTCGAACCCGGCATAAAGGGCAAGAGCTACAGCGGCACATGCCGAAGGGATAAGTACGTTTTCGCTCCAAACAGTCGTGATGACGGCAAGGAGAGCAATTAGAGATCCTCGCTTGTCAAAGGAGTGATTTTTCCAAAGCCACGTCAAAAAACGCCCGCTCTTATACTCCTCGAGTTGAAAGACGTGCAGATAGCGCAAGAGGCGCTTAGCGATAAATAGGCCGCACCCTGCAAAGAGGCAGATCGAAGCGATCAATTCGTTCATGATTCCTCATTCAAAAATTCTTTGATATAATGTGCGCACAAGTGAGCGCCGACGTCTTGGAAAGGGTAATGGTCTTTCTCTGGAAAAACGTACAGTCTTGAAGTGCGAATGCCTTGATGCAAGCGCTGTGCAGTTTCTGGAGGTGTGACGTTGTCATGTTCTGCAGAGAGAATCAAGGTAGGGGTTGAGATTTTGGAAAGGAAGTGGGTGTAATCTTCGTTGACGCTTTTGACTAAAATGGAGCGGACGATGCCTGTCGCATTGAGATAGTCTTTGGAGCCAAATCGGGGCGAAAAATATTGCGAATGATAGGTTGTGTGGCAAGTCCGATCGATCAATTTGATCAGTTTGCCAGTCATGCGAATGGCGGAGAAGCGGCAATTGTCTACAAAAGAGTAACGGCGTTTTAGCCCTGCAGGGCAGATGAGAACCAACTTTCCGAGGCGTTCGGGATAGCGAATGGCGAGGCTCATGGCCACTTTCCCTCCGAAGGAGTGTCCGAGCAGGTCGATTTTTGCAAGGCCAGTTTCATTCATGTAGGCAACAAGCGCATCTGCGTAATCAAAGGCGCTCCAAACCCCTTGTGGAGCTTCTGAGCGCCCAAATCCAGGCAGGTCGACTAAAAGTGAATGGGCTTTGTCCGTCATCAAGGCCGCTAGCGGATGCAGCATTTCAGAGCTGCAGCCCCAGCCATGAAGCATAACTAATGTTGGTAAACTATTTTTCCCGATACTTTCTACATGGATGGCGCTCATAATTGATCTCCCGGATTCGGAGTATATTGGGGTCGATAATTTAAACGCAACTTCTCCTTTTCGGGCTAATGGTTCTTTACCAAAAATGAGTGAACGTGTACTATGGAGCTCAGAAAATGCGCCTAACTTATCAACGAGAGATAGCATGACACAACAAGAGACTTTGATTGAAGACAACTGCGCTTCAGAATCTGGAACAGATCCAAAAATCGAATCTTGCTGCTGTCATGGAACTTGTGAACTGGACGAGAACGAGGATCAAATGAGTGAAAATGACGAGCTTGAATCAATGAGTGCTGAATCGGAAGGGGAAGATTCGATCCATGGATCTGACGAGCACGCAGGGGTAAGTGAGAGTGAATCAACAGCTCAGAAACGGAAAGCAAAGCAAGCTCCACCAAGCTCACAGGACTGGCAACAGTTCATGTCTGAATTCGAAAAGCAAGAAAGCATCGAACAAAAGTTGCAGTTTGTCATCGACTTTATGGAAAAGGCATTATCGCAAACAGGATCGCCCCATTTTCGCAGTTTTTGGGATGCACGGACCCTAAGCTTGACGCTATTTAAAGAAAACATGGCTCCTGCAGTGCGTACGGTGCTCTGGAATAAATATACTGATCTGTCAAAAGAAGCGCGCCGTTTGAAGGAGATCTTTGACGAGCAAAGCTCATTCGCAGCTGAACAGATCGAAATTGCAGTCAAGGCTTTAGAAGAGGAGATTGCTGCTTTTGATCAACAGTTAGAAAAGTTTTCCTCTCCGCCTCTTGACTTAGCGGGGACAACTCTGGCGCCACATGCCAATCGTTACTTTCAGTTACAGCGAGAGCTCGATTTACTCAATACACAGGCGACTCGGGTCAATGCCTTGCGAAAAGAATTGATTAAAACGGAGATGCGCGTCCGCTTTAAGAATAAGTTCTTCCAACGCCTTTCAGCGATCGGCGATTCTGTATTTCCAAGGCGCAAAGAGCAGATTAAAGTGTTGAGCCAGCTCTTTATCGACGATATCGATGCATTCATTAAGAATCACTTTTCTTCTGAAACCATCCGGGAGTCTCTCTTTGCTTTGCGCGACGAGATTAAATTTTTGCAGAACATTGCAAAGACGCTCACGTTAAATACGAATGCTTTCACTCATACTAGAATGCGCTTGAGCGAATGTTGGGACAAGATTAAAGGGGAAGAAAAAGAGCGCAAGAAAGAGTGGACAGAGCAAAAGGCTCAACATAAGCAAAATTGTGAGTTGGTTCAAGAGAAAATTGACGCTTACAAAGCAGCACAGGGTGCAGAGGAGTTGGGGTTGGATGCTTTGTTTAAGCAACTCGACGAAATCGCTGAATACATGCGCTCAGTTTCTTTAGGGCGTGAAGATGTCGTTTCGCTAAAAACACAGATCCACGATTTGCGCAGAGAAATCCAAGAAAAGCTTGACGCGGCTGAAAATGCGCGTCAGCAACAATCGCAAGATCGAGACCGCAAGCGGCGCGAAAAAGTGGCCGAGCTGCAAAACGAAATCAAAGAACTCATCCAAAAAGCTCCTCAGTGCGATTACGATGCATTCGTTGCCGCACGCGATGAGCTCGTGGTCAAAATTGGGGCCGCTGCTGTCATGAAAAATGAGAGAGCAGAACTCGAAAGGCAAATGAAGCCGTTCCGCGATCTGATCGCTTCAAAAAAGGAAAGTGCGTTAATGGATATGCCACAGCACGATCGCGAAGCGCTAGGACAGTTGAAGGACCTTCTCAAAGAGCGCAAGACTCGTCGCCAAGAGATCAAAGAGCAGCTTGAGCAATACCGTAGGGCAAGTGGAAGTTCGGGCCTTGGGTTCGAGCAAGCGATGGAGTACAACGCTCTCATCGCATCCGAAAAGGAAACGCTGGAGAAAATCAATCAAGGGATCGAAGAGATCGAAGATAAGATTGCCGAACTCGAAGGCTGATCCTGGATGCTTAAGCCCAAAAAGGAACAGGGATAAGCAAGATCGCAAGCGACAGGATATACAAGATAAACACTGCGAAGAGGTATTATCCTGATCATCATGCTGCTCGCGATCCTGCCTATCCTGTAATCATGCCTGTAAAAATTATCTATCTCTTCGTGTTTAATTTTCTTATTGCTAGTTTTTCTGGTGGCTGTTGAGGAATATGACCAATGAGTGCAAAACGAAAAAACACGTTGATTAAATAGCCCAAAACTGGGATAATAAGAATAGAGGGTGAGATGGGTGAGAAAATAGTTAAGGATCTTGGTTGGATAGGATCCAGCAAAAAGGACTTTATAGCTTTTCCTAAGGCTGTCAGGAAGGAGATGGGGCACGCTTTGTACATGGCGCAGGAAGGTGGCAAGCACAAGAACGCTAAGCCGCTTAAAGGATTCAAAGGAGCTTCTATCTTAGAGATTGTTGAAGAGGATGGAAGCGGAACGTATCGAACCATGTACACGGTGCAGTTTGCTGAGGTGGTATATGTACTTCATGCATTTCAGAAGAAGTCCAAGACAGGTATCAAGACGCCTAAGCAGGAGATTGATCTTGTTGAAATAAGGCTAAAATGGGCGCAGCAAAAGTATAAAGAATGGATCGCCGCCAAAAGTGGCAGGGAGTAATCTGTATGAGAAAAAAGAAACAAGAGAGTTTCGAAGAAATCGAGTGTGAAATGAGTAGTGGCAACGTCTTCGCGGATATTGGCATTGAAAATCCAGATGAAGAGCTTACAAAAGCCAAACTTGTATGGGAAATCGAGCAGATTATAAAGAAGAAAAAACTGACTCAAGTACAAGCTGCAAAGGTGATGGGCATTAATCAACCAAAGGTATCTGCTTTAATTCGCCGTAAGCTTGATGGCTTTTCTGTTGAGCGCCTAATTCATTTCCTGAATGCGCTTGGGCAGGATATCGATATTATTGTACGACAAAAGCCGCGCAGTCGAAAGCAAGCAGTCATAAACGTTTATCATGAAAATGGATATGGTCGTCCGACCGTGCCAATGGTGGCAAAAGGCATTTAATTGAAGAAGGTTTGGGGATAGATCCAATGAGTGCAGAGCGAAAAATCAGTGCATTTGATCTTGACTGCACACTTTTGAAGGTCACTAGCAGCTTTGCTTTTGCAAAGTTTTTGTATGCGCAGCGCTACTTTTCTTTTGCGAAAATCGCTTCTGTTGTCTTCTTTACCGTTTCTCATAAGTTGGGGTTTTTATCGATCGAAGAGGTGCACCAACGCGCCTTTCAGAACTTTTTTTTTGGCGCTAATGCCATTCAAATTCGGCAATTTGCCGAGCAATTTGTCACTCTTTCGGTCGATGAGCTGATCTATCAACCAGCCATTGCAAAGCTAAAGGAAGCACAAAGAGCGGGAGAACAGGTTGCGATTTTGTCTAGTTCTCCCGATTTTCTTGTAGAGCCTATTGCTAAACGACTTGGAGTTTCCCACTGCTTAGCCACGCAGTATGCTGTTGACAAAGATGGTTGTTTTTGTCACATTTCTGTGATCGTTCAGGGACGCCAAAAAGCCAATTATCTCGATGAGTGGCGTTGCACGAGCGGGTGTGCAAAAGAACAGGTGACAGCTTATTCAGATAGCTTTCACGACTTGGAATTTTTGCAAGCGGCAGGAACCGCTGTTGGTGTCAATGTCGATCGCAAACTGAAGGCCCACTGCCATGCACACGGCTGGGCGATGATATAATCGTAATATAAAAAGGAGAAGGCGATGAATCCCCGTTTTGCTGCACTTGCGACTGTGACTAGTCGATCGAAGATTTCCCCCAATACAACCCCCAATGAATGTTCTTCTGAAGTGTTTGGAACGCATGTGTTCAATCGCAAAGTGATGCAAAAAATGCTTCCGCGCGACGTGTACAAGAACGTGGTCCGAGCGATGGACGCAAGGGAGAAGATTAAACCCGAGCACGCCGATTCGATTGCGATGGCGATGAAGGAGTGGGCGATTGAGAGGGGAGCTACCCATTATAGCCACTGGTTTCAGCCTCTCACAGGTGCAACAGCTGAAAAACACGACGCCTTTATCGATTGGAATGCCCCGGATCAGGTGATTGAAAAATTTAGCGGCAAACAGCTGATCCAAGGCGAGCCGGATGCCTCCTCATTCCCTTCAGGAGGATTGAGAAGCACCTACGAAGCGCGTGGCTACACTGGATGGGATCCTACATCGCCTGTGTTTCTTTGGAGCGGTGGAGACGGAGTGACTTTGTGCATCCCCTCGATCTTTTTTTCGTGGACGGGTGCGGTTCTCGATACCAAGATTCCGCTTTTACGGTCAGATAGCAAGCTTAAGGATGCTGTCTTGAGGCTGCTCAAATTGACTGGGATTCATGCGGAGCACATCAACACCACTTTGGGGTGTGAGCAAGAGTATTTCGTCATCGACCGTGCTTGGCGCAATTTGCGCCCAGACCTTGTGATGGGTGGGCGCACCGTTTTTGGCGCCTCGGCTCCCAAAGGGCAACAGCTGCAAGACCACTACTTTGGCTCGGTCAAGGATCGAATCTTAGCGTTCATGCGCGATTTTGAGATAGAAGCATTGCGATTGGGGATCCCCGTCAAAACGAGACACAACGAAGTCGCACCGGCGCAGCATGAAGTTGCTCCTGTTTTTGAACGCTCTTCGCTTGGGATCGATCACAACATTTTGTTGATGGAGCTTATGCGGCAGATTGCGACAAAGCACGATCTTTCCTGTTTGCTCCACGAAAAGCCCTTTCACGATATCAACGGGTCGGGTAAACACTGCAACTGGTCGATCTCCACCGACACGGGAATTAATCTATTAGACCCTTCCGATACCCCTGAGAACAACCTCCACTTCATCGTGATCGTTGCTGCTATTCTCGATGCCGTGCACCGCCACTCCGGCTTACTGCGCGCCTCGATTGCCTCTGCAGGGAACGATTTCCGCTTGGGAGGGCATGAGGCGCCGCCAGCCATCATTTCCGTTTATTTGGGAGAAGAGCTCGAGAGGATCCTCAACGATATTGAAAAGAAGGGGAGCCACATCCGCGAAGGGAAATCGAAAGGCTATAATCTAGGATTGGATGTCAGCCCTGATTTTGCCAAAGATGCCACAGACCGCAACCGCACCTCACCCTTTGCCTTTACGGGAAATAAATTTGAGTTTAGAGCGGTTGGTTCCTCTGCCAATCCTTCCTTTCCCGTAACAGTTCTGAATGCGATCGTTGCTGAGAGCGTTAATCGCCTCGTAGATGACCTTGAGGTTGCCTTGAAAGGCAAAAAAGGAAAGGAAGAACTGTTCACCGTCGTGATTGAAGTGGCCCGCAAATATTTGCGCCAATCAAAGAATGTTCGCTTTGGAGGAGACAACTATAGCGAAGAGTGGCAGAAAGAGGCTAAAAAGAGAAACTTGCCTATTATCAAAAAGTCGATCGATTCGTTTGCCGAACTGACAACCCCAGCAACAGTGGCCGCTTTTGAGCGGATTCTTACAGAAGAGGAGCTGAAAAGCCGCCGCGATATTTTGACAGAAATTTACTTGCACACCGTGGAAATTGAAGTGAATCTGATGATCGATCTTTTTAGGACCAAAATCTTGCCTGCTGCCTTCCGTTGGCAAAAAGAGCTGGGAAAGAGTCTCGCAAATGCGGCGGGCCTTGCGAAGAAATCGCCTCAGCACGCTCTCGTGAAGGATTTTTCAGCGCTCATAGACCGCGCGATGCACGCGTGCGAGGGGTTAGAAAAGGCAAAGGAAAAAGCATTGAACCAAAAAACGCTCCACGCCAAAGCTCAAGCGTTTTGCTACGCCGTCTTACCAGAAGGGGAAGAGTTGCGCGCTGCAGTGGATCACTTGGAAAATTTGACCGATGATCAACTCTGGACTTTACCAAAGTACCGCGAAATGCTATTTATCGTTTAAACGCGAGGTTCATCACGGAAACAGTAGCCATTTTTTGGTGGAACATTCGATCCAATCCATTTTGGCCACCTCAACCTGGCCCTGTCGCTGAAAGAGGCGCACGGGCTCGATGAGGTGAGATTTATTCCCGCCGGTCAAAACCCCCACAAACCAGTCCCTGGAGAAGCTTCTGCTTCCCAGCGCCTCGAGATGCTTCGCCTGGCCCTGTCTGACATCCCTGGATTTACCCTAGACGATCGGGAATTGCAGCGCGAAGGGGTTTCCTATACGTACGATACCATCCAAGAATTGCAGCAAGAGTTTAAAAAAAACAATCGCTCTTGCCGTTTAGTCCTCCTTTTAGGTGAGGATGCCGCTGCGTCATTTCCCAAGTGGCACCGGGCGGACGAAATCATCCACCAGGTGGATTTACTCGTGGGGCAGCGGCCTGGATATACTTTGTTCTTGCCGAAAGACTTAAGCTCTGCTATTGCTCAGGCATTGAAGAGGTGGGTAACCCCCATCCCGATGATGGATATCTCGAGCACGGAGATAAGAGGGAGGCTTTCAAAAAGATTATATTGCGGCCATTTGGTGCCCGCAAAAGTATTGGACTACATTCAAGCACATCGTTTATACTCTATGGAGGATTATGGCAGAAAAGACGAGTGATCGCAAGACGCTGTTCCTGGATATTATTGCCCAGACGATCTTTGATAAAAAGGGTTTTAATATTTTAGCATTAGATGTTCACCACATCTCGACGATGAGTGATTATTGCATCATTGCGGAAGGAACGGTTGAGCGGCACGTGAAGTCGCTGTACAATGCCATAGTTGGTGTGTGTGAAAAATTGAGCATACCCGTTTACCACGCGGAAGGACAAAGCGTGGGAGATTGGATTGTCATCGATTGTGCTGAAGTGGTCGTTCACTTGATGACACCTGATCTGCGCGAGAAGTATGCCTTAGAAGACTTGTGGCGGAAAGCTAAAATTGTCGATGTTGCCATTGACGTTAAGAAGAGGCCGCTGGTCGAATGAGGAAAAATGAAAAAACGAATTGTAGTCACGGGACTTGGGGTTGTTTCCTGCTTAGGACACGATGTAGACACATTTTACGAACAACTGCTCGCTGGGAAAAGCGGTGTTGCCACCATCAACCACTTTTCTTGTGAAGGTTTTCCAACCCGTTTTGCCGCCTCGATCGTCAATTTTGATCCGGGCGAATACGTCGATAAAAAACAAGCGCGCCGCATCGATCCATTTATTGCCTATGGCATGGTTGCCGGAAAAAAAGCACTCGAACAGGCGAAGCTTGGACCTGAAGGTCTTGCAACAATCGATAAGACCCGTTGCGGCATCATTTTAGGCTCAGGCATGGGTGGCATGAGTGTCTTCGTCGATGGCGTCAAGACCCTTGCAGAAAAGGGACTGCGCCGCGTGACTCCTTTCTTTATTCCCTATATTCTCCCCAACATGGCCGGCGCGGCACTGGCGATGGATGTTGGCTTTATGGGCCCCAATTACTCGATTGCAACCGCTTGTGCGACTGCCAATAATTCGATCATCGCGGCAGCCTCTCACATCCGCAACAACGAAGTTGATTTGATGGTATGTGGTGGAACAGAAGCCGCTGTGCTGCAAATGGGTGTAGCGGGTTTTTGTGCCTGCAAAGCACTTTCGCAGCGCAACGATGAACCCACAAGAGCCTCTCGCCCTTGGGACCGCGGCCGCGATGGGTTTGTCATGGGGGAGGGAGCTGGCGTCATCGTCCTTGAAAGTTTAGAGCATGCTCTCAAACGGGGCGCACCCATTCTTGCTGAATACTTGGGCGGCGGCATGTCTTGCGATGCGTACCACATGACGGAGCCTCGCAGCGATGGAGAGGGAGTCGCTTTGTGCCTCCGCAATGCTCTTGCCGATGCCGGCATCACTGCAGAAAACGTCGATTACGTCAATGCCCATGCGACTTCCACACCTGTTGGCGACATCGCTGAAGTGAATGCTCTTAAAAAAGTGTTTAAAAAGCCAGAGAAGATCCTGATGAACGCCACGAAATCGATGATCGGGCATTCTCTTGGAGCGTCTGGCGGTATAGAAGCGGTGGCTACCATTAAGGCCATTACCACGGGGATGGTGCACCCCACCATCAATCTTGAAGATCCCGAGCCCGATCTCGGCTTCTCGCTTCCGACTCAAGCTCAAAAAGCCTCGATTAAGGTCGCAATTTCCAATTCGTTTGGCTTTGGCGGCCACAATGCTACGCTTGTTTTTGGTGCCTATACTCACTAGTTGGAGGCATTATCAAGGACTACTCATTTGGGATCATTCCTTTCCAGAAGAGGGGGAAGCAGTGGGAAGTGCTTTTGGTGCAGCACTCATCTGCTCACTATTGGGGTTTTCCCAAAGGGCATCCCGATGGAGCCGAAAATCCCAAAGAAGCAGCCGAGCGCGAACTGATCGAAGAGACAGGCTTATCAGTCGTGCAATACCTCACCGACGCCATTACCACCCACTACACCTTTAAAAACCAGGGACAACTCGTCGACAAGACCGTCGTCTATTTTGCCGCCATCACTTCAGGCAACGTCGTCCCACAGGCCGCCGAAATTTCCGACTTCCGCTGGGTCCCCCTCGCCCAAGCAGACGCTCTAATTACCTACGCAACAGACAAGAAGGCGCTGGAAGAAGCCCTCTCCCAAATCGAATAAGTCAGGGCTGATCCTTCATCACCAGCTCTTTTCGTGCCCGTGTGCGTGCCCGTGCCCGATTTATTTTCAATCGATCCCGTTTTGGGCCATCGCGGAGGACTATTAATTTCGGGCACGGGCACGCACACGCACACGGGCACGAAATTCTTCATACATCATGTGTTTAGAAAGTATTTCCAAAAATATATCTTTACATGTATGCTGCCCATTTTATGCGGAAACTCAATTTGCGCATGAGTGGTGCCTGAGATTAAAAACGGGGGATGCTATGGTTGCAACTCAGAAG
>Ga0207139_1002_pt1 | contig 71252 bp, 53 predicted proteins | sample Alteio_BWMinHeat_7_FD_153585 | JGI IMG/M metagenome (GOLD analysis project Ga0207139, IMG submission 153585) | Enriched cells from forest soil in Barre Woods Harvard Forest LTER site, Petersham, Massachusetts, United States -... | ecosystem: Environmental > Terrestrial > Soil > Temperate forest >... | reverse complement strand
GCTAAAGTGGCGTTAGTGCCCGGAAAAGATTTTGGCGCAACGGGACTGGCTAGCTCATCAATAAGGCTATGTTTTGCTCGCCAGGAAGCCGTTTTAATTGAAGGAATCAAACGCTTGCTAAACTATTTTAAAGCATCATCTGAATATCAGGCCTGGCCCCAATCCACGTCGGCTGTTATAAGTCAAACTGGAAGCCAATAGCAAATGCGTTGTAGTGGACGTTTTTCACTTTCACGTTCCAGGGTGAGGTAGGCGGGTGAGGTGAGATGTTTGTCGCTCCCAAAATAAAGTTGGCGGCATCAACGTATAGGTAACGATATTCCGCAAAAATGTGGAACTTTTGGCAGAAATTGTAGCGCAGACCTGTTTTGGCTTGAGCTGCAAACGCCCAAGTGGAATCATTCCGATTAGAGTTAAAATGGTTTACGCCTGGCTCTAGCGGCACTAATTGGAAGGAATCAGCCTTATGAAGTGATACGCGTGCAGCACCAATACCGCCCCCTACATAAGGAGAAAATCCTAATAAACAGTCATTATTCATCGACAACACTACGTTAGCGAGAATTACATTCGAGTTCATATGAAAGGAATCGGAAAAGTCGTGTTCATCCAATCCAACTACTGTCTGGTTGATGAGGTGTCCCTCTTTCTTGTGTTTAAAAAAGAAGACTTCCAACTCTCCCGCTGGAGCTAAAGACCAGCCTGAGCATCCCGGTTTAGACCATTCATATCCAATTTGTACTCCACCGAAACATGATGAAGTTTTATTTAAATTCCCTTCAGCAATTACAGATAAGGGACCTATTGAATGAATTTCAGAGAAAAATGCAGTTCCGTATTGCGTCGCTTCATTGGAGTTTGAGTAGATTCCTCCACCAAATGCACCAATATAAAGTCTGTTACAAGATGGTTGTTCGCAGCAATCCCATGCAGTTAAAGAGGAATTCATTGCACCTAAGGATACAAGTGCAAATAAGACCGCAAAACGCCTTAAATTTAACATATTTTCTCCTAGTTTTGATGATATATAACTTAATTTTTAACATATTCAATTTGGCATTTATTTTTCCACATTTTTTTACACCCGCTGTGAAAAGAGGGACGATGAGGACTGAAGCAACCATGAAACAAAGAGAGAGTGATCCACTGCCAAACACCGGTTTATAAGAGGGGAATCATTTCTGTTTGGTCAGGTTCAATTGAAGCAGTTGCAGTCGTAGAAAATTGATCCCAACTTAACTGGGTGAGTTGCAGACAATGCGTTGAAAGTTGTTGAATCCCACTACATCCAACTATGAAAGAGAGCTTGCGTCATTTTTTGTCAGAGCATTCATGAGTTGAGCAAGGCTAACGAATGTGACCTTAATTTCACCATACTGACGCGTGTAACTCCTTTCCACATCGGAAGAAACAATAAAATTTGGTCCTTCTGGATAATGTTGACGAAAGCTTTTTAAACTGGCGGGATCAAAGCTTGCAGCTTTCCACTTGCATTCGATTGCGAGAGGGTGAGAGTTGCGAGACGGCAATATAATGAAATCAAGTTCATGGTCTTGCTTGTCGCGCCAATAGCGGATCTCTTTTGTCTGCAAATGGCCTTGAAGTTCATTGAGAACGATATGCTCCCAAAGGATGCCAAAATCTTCGTTTCTTAGATTTAACCAGCCTTTGTAGTAGCATACAAACCCGGTGTCAAAACCGTAGACTTTAGGAGCAGATACTATTTCGTTAGGCCGATGCGTATTAAATGGCCGTATCACGTGCGCAATATGAGTTGCTTCCAAAACACTTAAATAATTTGCAATTGTGGTTCGACTCACTTCACAAGGGGTTGTAAAGCGGGTGGCTTCAAAAACGGCACCGCTTTGTGCTAATATAAGTTCCAAAAATTTCTGAAAGGAGTATTTTTTTTCGAGTCGGTAAAGTTCTTGAATATCTTTTGCCCAATAGGAATCAACCCAATCTTGAAAGTCTCTTTCCGGAATTTGCAAACTTAGAAAAAAGGGAGGCAAACCTCCAAATAAAAATCGGTGATCTAGATTTGAGTTTCCAAAGTCTTTTCCTTCCTCAACAAGCATCGGAGTCAGCCAGATTCTTTCTCTGCGACCGGTTAAAGTATCTTTGAATTTGCTAGAAGCTTCAAGCGTAGAAGAACCAGTTGCAATAATCTTTGTCTCAGGAAAATGGTCAGCTGCTATTTTTAAAAGTTCAGAAGGGTTGTGTAAGCGATGCACCTCGTCTAAAACAATAGATTTTCCACGATTAAGTTCTAAAAATGACTCAGGATCTTCTAATCCTTGTCGCACTCTTGGCAATTCACAATCGTAATATTCAACGTTTGCAAGGCTTTGACACAAGATCGTTTTGCCCGCACGCCGAACACCAGATAACCAAATGATCGAACGCCTCTTCCATGCGTCCATAATGCGCTGTTTCCAAAAATCTCTAGAAACCTGTTGATACGCCATAAAATCCTCTATATGCAACCAAACTGACATTTGGTGATTCTAAACGCAAGTATACTGACGTTTGGTTGTTTTGTCAAGGAAGTTTTGTAAATATTTTCACGACTAGTCTCTTTTGCTCTTAAAATGGAAATAATAATTAATATAATACTATATAATAATAATTATATAATTAGATTAATAATTAATATGTATTGGGATGGGGGGATTGCGATGTCTTTCGACCCAAATGCTCTGAAAGCACACGCGAAAGCGTATATGGATGCCATGGCAAGCTATGCCAACAATCCGGTGTGCGCCAAATATGTAAAAGCCAAGGAACAATTTGCAAAAGTCGCTCAACAATGCTTAAAAAACGGCGTCGGATTGCTGGAGTTACTTGAATTAGCTGACAGCGATATAGCAGAGCACAAAATCAAGAGCTTTCATGGGATGCAAACCAAAAAAATATCTTTCTACATGCAGGGTAAATACGTAAAAGCCGCACAGGAGCTTGAAAAGTGTTTCGAGGGAATGAAAAATGATGCTTTTGCCTGGAACGCCTACAACAAAGTTAAAGGGGCCAAAAAAGGCACCGCTGACAATCCGGGATTCATCACCTATATCGACGAACATATCGATGAAGTTGGCGGAAATAAACAGGTTGTCATCGACGCCTTGAGACTCGATGGTATCGTCACAACAAAGGAAATCTTCAAATCTGCCCCGCAAACGATCCTTGCAGCCCGTGAAAAGCTTATCAGCAAAATAGAAAAGAAGGTGGAATCTGTTCTTCTTCAGAGACAAGAGGAACTTTACTGGGATCTTAAAGATGCGGTCGCAAGAGGCCACCTTGATCGTTGTAAACAAATTCTAGACACTCCCAATATCAACATGAACATGGCTGAAGGACTTGAAGGTAATAGGTCTCTTTTATGCGAGGCCTTACATAGAGGTCACAAGGAAATTGTGGCACTACTTATCAAATTTGGGGTTGATCCGAGCGTGGAAATTAAAAATGGAAATATTAATTTAGAAAAAGCCTGCAAAGCTGGAAGCCTAGAGCTCGTTAAGCTGCTTATCCAAGCCGGAGCCGATGTCAACAAAAAGGAGGGGCCACAGTCTCCTTTATTGATAGCCGCCGATCAAGGTCCCCCAGAAATATTGGATTTGCTCATCAAAGCAGGAGCTCGTGTTGACACACCGGATGTTGATGGGCTAACGCCACTTCGTTGCGCCTGTCAAGCAGGAAAAACAGAAAATGTGAAACTGTTGATTAAAGCCGGTGCTGACGTCAATGCACAGGTTCCGATTGGAGATTCTTGGTCTCTGTTGCATATAGCAGCAGCAGCCAACCCGGACATCGTGAAACTGTTGATCGATGCTGGGGCAAATGTCAACACTCAGAATAGCGATGGACACTCTCCTTTATGGATAGCCGCAAGCGAGGGTCTTCCAGAAACCGTTGATCTACTTATCAAAGCTGATGCTCATGTTAATACACCGAGTAATTTTGGAATTACGCCACTTCATCATGCTTCCGATCTAGGTAAAGTAAAAATCGTAGAACTACTGGTCAAAGCTGGCGCTCATGTCAACACTCAGGATAAAAATGGAGGATCTCCTTTAACCTATGCCATAAATAATGGTCAAACTGAAATTACGAGCCTACTGATTCAAGCCGGCGCTGATCTGCATTTGGCCATTGCAAACGGAACAATTAAATTCGCAGAAGCCTGCAGATCCGGCAGTCCACAGATCGTTGAGCTTCTTCTAGAAAATGGTATAGATGTAAATAAACCTGACTATGCTCATGTTACGCCGCTTATAAGGGCCTGTGAATCTGGCAACCTTGAAGTCGTCAAGCTGCTTCTGAATCACGGGGTCGAATTCACAAAAGAGGATCTGGCAGAGAATACAGCCCTTAAAAGTGCGATACTTAGTGGCAATCCACAGATCGTCGAACTCCTCATCCCCATGTGCAACGATCCAAATGCAACCGATGATACAGGAAACAGTCCACTAAAATACGCCCTGGACAGAGGTAATAAAGCAATCATTAAGCTGCTTGTTGATAAGGGATTAGAAGTCAGCAAAGAGCAAACATTAGGGATTATGCATCGCCTTGCAATGAGAGGAGAACTTAAAGCGCAAGTGGACATCAATCCCGCCTTTAATGAAGTAGTCGCACGTCAAAGGTCTGGATTGTCTGGACTTTATAGCCTATTTGCTTCTAGGGGAATCGATTTGACCAAAGTAGCATCTATCACAATCGAGTTACGTGGTTTTTTAGAGGTGATAGAAAAACCGCCTGGTTTCTTTGGATATATCTGCTACGCACTCACGTCCAATCCAAACATTCCACTCAACAGAAATAGTGTGGAACGCTTGATTGCGCTTTATCAAAACAAAGCCTTAAAAAATGACTTATTTATTGCCGTGCAAGGCGGGGCCACTTTACCTGAGGTTGAAAAAGCCATCTCATACCTAGCTAAGCATAAATTGCCTCAGACCACGTGGGACAAATTAACACCAGAAGAGCAAATCGAGCGTTTGAACTACGATGCCACATTTAGAAGAAGGGAAGGGCTTGCCCTTGCAGAACATGTTCTCACAGATTTGACGGAAAAATTAAATGAAGATCCACCCACCGCGGATTTACATAGCTATCAGATGGGAATAGCCGCTTTACGCATTCTTGAGCGCACAGAGCTTGTCAGCCACCATCGATTGGAAAAGCATCCTGATATTTCACGCTTTGAAGCTGCTGCAGGTGTATTGCTTTTTGCTACGCTGCCACGACTAACCAATGAAAATGAAACGTCTCCTGAATTACATGCGCTCTTCTTGCAAACTCTTGCAACACTTTCGAAGATCGATACAGTCCACTACAAGGAAAATAATTTCCCCACCTTTTTAGGAGCGCTTGAAATCTTGAAAGATCAAGGAGTTGAAGAGAATGCCGATCTAATTTGTAGCCTTCTAAAGACGATGCGCACCTATCATCGGTTTGATGCGCTAAAGAACGATCCTCAATCTGTTTCAATGCTTCTGGAGATCATCGCGTTTGCTGAAAAAAACAAGCATGGATCTCTTTTATTGGAACTGGGGCTCACTCTTTCATTGACTCCTGTAGAGTCCCTCTTAAAGGCAGCCTATCACATTGTGCAAAGCCCACAATGGGATCGCTTTGCTTCCAGTGAAGAGCAATCGCTTGGCCAACTGAAAGGCGACTTCGATCTCATTTCCTATAGACCAATAACACATGACTTAAGAGAGAATATTTCAAGACGCATTTTAGATGGTCTTGCAGCTCAATTAGACAAATCAGAGATCGACAGGGCTTACCAATCCTACATGGATAACCCCCCATCCTTTCCCGATGTGCACCGTTATGAGAAGTTGCTTTTAAAAACGCCCAAAACCGGCTTGCGCTACATGGAAGCTCTTTATCTTCCAGATGGAAAGTGCACGATCAGGGGCATCAATGCCAAAAAAGGAGAAACGTTAAAAGATAAAGCGTTACTGGATTTGTTAGAAAAGGGTGCTGGCGCTGCAGATCTTTCCCATACGATCGCGACTCAAGGAACCTGGGCAAAAATTGGACAGATTTTTTCTAGCTTGGATAGCAATTACGTAATGGGAGCTTTCTTTAGCGATGGGGGAGCCCTCATGACCATTAAAGCCTCTTGGATTAATGAACAAATTCGGATCAGGCAAGCGAGAAACGCAGCAGAAGTTGGTTCCTTGCACTATGTATTTTATCAAACCATTCCACTAGAGGCAATGGAGGAGATTTTTGTTCCCGAAGAACTGCATCAAAAGGTCATGCATTATGCAAAGATAAAAGCAAGGAATGTAAACGAACTGGTCGAAGCCTTGAAAAAAGCTGGTGTCAAGATAACCGCCGAAGACGATCCCAATGAACTCTTTCGCCTGTATCAATCGATCCAGGAGCATAAATCTGAGCTTCTTCCCAAACTCAAACCTTATACGGATACAAATCAAGCACAAAGAATGCTTCCTAAAGAAGCCACTTTTGAAGAAGTGGTCCAAGAAAACGTGCGCCGCGAGATTGCCAGAAAGCTCGTGATCGCCAAAACCCTCCGCCCCCTCCCCAAATCGAAAATGTAACATCTCTTAGGTTTGTTTGAGGCAGGCCAAGATCTCTTTTTTGATTTGGGCGAAGGGCTTCTCTTCCCCAAAGGTGTAGCGGTACACCTCCTGTCGGATGCGGCTCTTCTCCACTTGTTCGCTTTCAGCGTGGGTCTCGATCAGTGTATAGAGCTGGGGGTAGTGGTCGGGAGTGATCACCTTGCCACAGCGAAAGAGGTACGCTTCTCGGTCGGTTGTTGGGTTGCGCGCATATTTATCCAAAAAAAAGAGGGGCTTATCAAAGGCAAGGAAGTCGTAACCAATCGAGGACATGTCCCCTAAATAGAGATCGACGTTTGCCAGGAGGGGATAAACCAATGGAAAATCTTTCAGAAAAATCACATTGGGTTTGTTCTCGTAGAAAGAGAGGATTTGATGGTAACGAACGGGATCGTCCAGCTCCAAACGGGGGTGCAGCTTGACGATCAAGTTGTAAGCATCGGGAAGCGCTCCAATCACAGCTGTGTGCGCATCGAAAAAGGTCGTGGTCTGTTCCAAATCAAGCCACGTGGGCGCATACAAAATGGTCTTTTGCCTTTTGGCAAAACGGCTGAAGACCTCCTTTTCTACCAAAGAATCATGAAAAGGGCGATGATTCCGGTAATAGGCGAGGCGGTAATTCCCAGTGATGACAAATTGGTGCAAAAAATCAAAGACCCCACACGCTTTTAACAGATCGATCATGTTCTGCCCATAGATCAATGTGACATCTTCCAGGGCACTCTTTTGCAAATAAAACCCTTTGTCAGAAAACCCATGGGGACAATGCACATAGCGCATCCGCTCAGTTGGGGGCAACCCAGCAGCCACGCAGCGCTGATGAAAATCGTCTCGATTCCATAGGTCTGAGGTGTACAACACGTCGTAATGGGTGATGAGATAAGGGAGCGTCATCTCTTGAAAATCGATAAACTGCGCCTTAAGCTGTGGGTAAAAGCGCTTTGCTAATTCGAACTGCTCATAATCGGTAAAGAGAAGCGGCACCCCCATGATGATGCAAACCACACCGAGGTGGTCGAGGTAGTGAGTTTGGGAGAGGAGGTTGACACCGACACCCTTCATCGATGCCTCACACCTTCAGTTTGACGTCTTTGAGAACTTTGTGGATGTGCTCAGCTCTCTTATGAGAAATGGCCTCTTGTGGAATGTTTTCTTGCCTGTATTCGCACAACAAGTGTGCACGGCGTGAATTGAACATCAATTGGTTGAGCGCTTTCATTTCTATTCCTTCCAACCACTCTAGCTCATGGCCCAATTTCAAAATGCTAATCGCATTTAAGGCTTCGATGGCCTCGATCTGATACGAGTGGATCAGAATGCCAAAAGCGCGCGCGACTTTGTCTTTATAAGAAGGGTCGCCATCTTTCTTGATCGTGCGCCTTACCGCACTCTCTTCAGAGATCAGCTTGCCAACGATGTTGCGCATGCCATTCAAGATCGCTTCTTCAGTCACGCCAATGGTGTAACTATTTTCAATTTTTAGAATATCGCCGATAATCTCCGTGGGGCTCCCTTGAATCCCTGTCACGACAAAACTGTCATCCACATATTTGTCGAGAACTTCATCGACCATTTCCGTATGCACCAGTCCAGGCACCTGCAAAAAGGCGCTCACACACATCCCCGTTCCACATTTTGTGGGATCTGCAGTCAAATAACCAAATTTTGGCAAGAACGAGTAGTTGATCGACTTACCCAATTCAGTTTCAATTTTCATTAAACGGGACCACGCTTGCTCAATATCTCCCTTATAATCGATCAGTTCCATGTGGATGTGGTCTTGCAAATTCAACGTGGCAATAAAACCAAGTGCAGGGTCGATTACAAACCCCTCGCCGGCTTGCGCTTGACCGTACATTTCAAAAGAAAGGAAATGCTCCGCCAAAAACTCCTTTTCCAAATAACCGATCTCTTCCCCTTTGACATAAAAACTCTTAGCCAATTCCGGATTGTTGGCCAAGTAACTATTCACTAATGCAACGAGCTGCTTGCGCCGATCGGTCTCTAACTTCCCTGGGAACTTATATTTTTCGATATTGCGCAAAAACTGAATCGTCGTTGCCAACCAACAGGTATTCTGATTGTCGTTAAAAACGGGGCTATCTTTGAGAAGTGATAAGAAGGAGGGTTCTTTGGATGGGTTCATTTTTCCTCTTGTGGCTTCTCTGTCAAGGCTTTGATCTGATCTCTTAAGAGGGCTGCTTGCTCATAATCTTCTCGTTTCAACGTCTCATTTAGCTCTTCGTTCAACGCGAGCAAACGGGAAGTGGAGCTAATCTCTTGGTGGGTGCCGGGCGCACGTCCAATATGTAGAAACTTAAGCTTCTTACCAGGAACGATTTGCTGTGGGATTTTATCAGATGCAAACAGCTCGCTGACCAAGGCTTCGTCGAACACTTCGTAACACAAGTTGCATCCCATAGGCAACCCGACGCGCAGCGACTCGAGTGTTGTACCGCAATGGCCACAGGTCAAACCCACAGGGGCCACACCCTCGCGCCTAGCATTGCTTTCCTCTTTTGGAATCCCGCGCAAGCGCTTTTGCAAAAAGGGGCAATCCGGACACATGCTGGTGCGGGTCACACTCCCTCCCACAATCTCTGTGTAGACGATGCCAATTGGTTTTTTGCACTCGCCACACTCTAAAGGACGATCCGGATTTGACTCTTCGCCGTTCTCTTCAGGTTTATCCTCAGCCATGAAACTCCTACCATTTCCCTTCTTATATAGGAGAACTTTTAATCCTGCAATGCCGCTGATTGAGCGAGCGTAAAAATTTGAAATTTTACAACTTAATAAAATGGGCGATCAATCATTGATTACAATTGATATTAATATCAGTATCATTTAAGATTGTTACGAAATTCAGAAAAAATATGTGTATCGATACATATGCTATTTGTTAATTAGGCTAAAAACATGTCATTTCCTCTCCTCGGAGCCTCCACCCGCCCTACAAGTGTTTCGACACACGCCCCTAAAAGCGACGCCCAACGGGAATTCCCAAGCCTCCCCTCATCTTCAGGGCCCTGTACGCCAACCATGCCCCAAGACAGGCTGGAAGATCAATTGTGCGCTCATTTAATCAAAAAAGGAAAAATGAACTCACAATTCGCCTGGACGGGGGCCTGGAGCAAAACGGTTGCTCAGTTTGGCAAAGATACCGACAAACACAAGGCATTTGTCAAACGCATTTATGAGAAAATTTTACCTGCTCACACGATCCAAGGCACGCAAAATACCTTTTTCTCTCAGTTTCACACAGCCAATTTGTTCAACGCACTCGAAATGCATCTAGCAGCTGCGGGGATTTACATCGAAAATATCCTCTTGATCGGCAGCGCTGTTCCCTGGTGTTTTTATCCCTATCTCGATGAGATCGCACACGATTTGGAGATCGAAAAAGAAACTCCTCTTTATTACTATTTATCATCAATATTATTAAGAGAATTTTCAGATCTTGATTGGCGTATTATTTTAAAACAAAATATAACATTAACGAATCAACAATTAAAAGAAACGATTCAATTCGCTCTAGATACCGTCGTCGCTTTCATAGGAGCGTGCTGCAAGCCGCAACCCTTCCCACCGGAATTCATCCGTCAAAATAACGGCTTGGTCAACTACTGCATCTGCGTTGATGATAAACAGCCTGTTCAAGGGCAAAAAACCAATCAATTTGGAATTGTCAGCTACAAACCAGCCGATGGAAAAAAGGTTGATATTACCATCGGCTATTCGTTTCAACAATTACACTTTGCCACGCAGGATGCCGCACAAATCTCCTTAAAACAGTTAATCAATTTTAGTGATCGGGGAATGCCGTCCCTCCTGAATAGCGTCCAATTGTTACCCTCCCTCGCCCATCGGTTTGCAAAGATCATCCATCTCCCAGACATTCCCAATTTGGACCCCTTCACCTCTCTTCCTCTGCTTCTCTCTTACTACATCAAAGGACATCGCTCACCTACCCCTGCACAAAATCAATCGCTGTTGAACAGCTTTTTGGATCGAGCAGAATCGATCGTTCAATCGTCTCAAAATCAAGAAGACCACCAAGAACCATACACCAAGGTCCTTAACCGCTCCTCAAACCATTCTCCCACGCCCGCCTGGATATCCATCTTGATCGAAGGGATCAAAAAAACTTCTTTCACACATAACGATTACGATCCTGCCGCCTATTTTTTCATGCTCCTCCAAGTCATGCCTCTTTTGCTGGAAAACCCACGCTCTAAAGAGCAGGCCCTCCTCATTTTTGCAACTGCGATGGAAGATTTAAAGATCAAACGCCCTGGAGAACAAGTCACACCAAAAGAACAGATCTCATCTCCAATCGTGAAAGCCCTTGTAGAATGCGCCTGCAAAGAACCAAATCACTACCAAGCCTTGATCGCTGCTCTTCAATTATTCTCTTTTTTACAACTCAGCACAAAAGGCGCAACCACGCCCACTTTCTCTTTTGATTTTCAACCTTTCTTGACCAGCCACAATCAAACCACTCATATCAAGGTCATCGCACAGAACTTCCATCTTTTCCTCGACACCTCGTTACCACAAGCCTTGCGTCACCTCAATGAGGGATGGACAAAGGAGATTGAAACACTCGTCCAAATGCTCAAGAACAAAATACTCACCTCCTACGATTTCCACAAAGATTCCCCTGTCGGAAGATGCACCTCTCTCATTCCAGCTCATCATTTGAAAGGGGTGGAGTGCAAGCCTGCGTCCCCCCTGGCAGCTCAATTAGTAACCACCTTAGAATTGGCTCTCATGGCATTTGGAGGACCTACCGTCCGCTCTATTCCCGACCTGTTGAGAATGGGAAAAAACGGCTATCAACAGATCCAGCTTCTCGATAGTTGTGTCCGCTCTATTCCCAAAGACGAGGGGGCAACTGAGTCTCTTCTTATTAAGCTAAGAGAATTGATTCGCAAATCTCCACAAACCCACTCTGACCACTTGTGGATCCTTGCTCATGCGGCCTTTCCAGAGAAGTGTCCGAAAGCCTTAGAACTTTGGAAAACAACTCGCTCGAGCAACCCTTCAGGGGAACTCTTCGACTTCGATAGAGAGCTTTTTAGCATATTAAAAGAAACGCGGCGCGATGTTGCCTTGCAGATGTGCATTGAGCTTCTCGCGTTAGGAGCGCCCCTTCAAGCCTGCATGGAGCTCATCGATTCTCTCGTTGTGCAATCAAAAGCAAACGCCAACAACAAACTACCCTTAGATCCCCTCTGGAACCGCAATTGGCAACGCCTCTTTGAAACGCTATTCGCGCGGTTAACAAAGAACCCTCAAGAGCGCATGCCAAAAGGAACGATCGATCAATACAGAATCGTTGTGGAGTGCTTAAACAGTTCGAATCAACGACTATACATCGAACACTTGATCCCGTTAGTACTAAAATCCTTTTTGGCTCAAGAAGACCACCCGCAAATCGAAGCGTTCTGGATAGCAGGAATCAAACTCTTTTTGAGTGCCAATCTCCACGCTGTCGTCGAGCTATTGTTGAAGAGAGCACGCACTCTTAAGGTCTTTGAAGGAGCACATTCTACAGAATACCAACAATTCATTTTGGAGCTTCTTGCCTTGCACGAAAAGTGCCCGACATCTCTCGAATTGGCACTTGCAACGCCTTTCGACAGTACTCATGCTCCTTTGGCCTACCAGGCAATAGCTGAATACGCGCAGAAAATCAAGCAGCTATCCTCCGAACAAATCGACTTTGTGATCCGTTTTTTCAAGAGTCAAGTGTTTGTGAAAACAGCAGAACAGCAGAAGGCACAAACCCGTGAGTGCTTTGTCAATCTCACTGAGAGGATGAGGGGGCACCCTTTCTTCAAGGGATGTATCTTTGACATTTTTAAGCAAATCTCTCTTCAAACACCCCCCACTAGCCCCGATATCTACTACGGTTATTTACACACCTCAGGGTACATGAGAAATACGGTAAATCGAAGAATTTACGTTCCTATCAACCGTTTCATTTTCAAGTCTCTTGCATCACAAGATTTTCACAAAGAAGCTCTTGACCTTTGGGAACAGATGCGTTCACATCTTGACTCAGTGACCCTCGATGACGTCAAACGGCTGCTGCAATGCCTTGAGAAAGCTCCCCATGTCAAAATTTACAGAGAATGCGTGCAACTAATCACACAGTTTATTCAAAAAAATGAGTGGGAAGAATGGGAACCTCTCTTTTACAACATCCTTGCAAATTCTCCCCCTGAAATAACGGTTGAAGTGCTCTCCATGGTCTCCACAGTACTTGCAAGCAAACACATGGTTCAGAAAAAGGGGAAACCGCCGTTTTCCCGAGAAAAGCTCTTGAACAATTTAATGGCTAACTGCGCACGCCTTGGCAATTCAATCAGATGCATCGAACTTTCGCTCCAACTCATCGATGAGACAACACCCAAACCCTCTATTCTCGCCTGGTTGCCCGCCCTGGCCTCTGTCATCCATGAAAGCACCACCCTACCCACTCTTGTCGTTGCCAAGCAAGATCTACTGCTGGCTTCCATGCCTCCAGAACGTGTCATGACATTCTTCACAATCCTCCGTGCGTGCATCCACTTACAAGTGAAAGTCTCACACGTCGAAACATTTTTTCCCTTATTCGTTCAACTCCTCACAACCACAAAGAATGATCCGGAATTTGGCACGGCTGCTGCCGATTTCTTCTTTGCTTTAGAGTCAAAAAAATTCCTCGCCAACATCCCCGACGGAGAGCAGATTGAAGCTGTGAGTCAACTCATCGGTTGCACTCCTCCTAACTGCCTCACACGATTGGTCGACGCCTTTATCCGAATAACCGATAAAAACCCAAGCGAATGGAAGGAACAAAAAACACACAAACGTTGTCAACAATGGCTTCAGAAGGCACAAAGCACAATCGCTCCTTGGTTCCCTCTCTTTAAGAAACTCGATCCTTGGGATGAGGAGGGATGGAAAACAGCTGAAATGTGCAAAGTGATCCACTTGATCATTAGAGAAGGTAACGAACAACCATTTGAATTTCGCATCCGTCTGGTCAACCAATTCTGGGAGCCGCTTAAAGAGCACATCTCGCATGAAATTTTAGCAAGGACGTTGCACATCCTCATTCTCGAAAATCAAACCAAACAACAGGAAACTGCTGCGTTGCTCAATAAACTCACAGATCTCAAAGAGCTTTCAGCTTCTTTTTGCCTGGAAATTTTTGAATCCTTCATCCAGCAAGGAAAAGAGAAAAAAGCCTCTACAGCCGCAAAAAGTGCTTCAAGCTCTCAAAAACCATCTGATGAAGAGGCTGGCCCTACGTCAAATACCCCAGCAGAAAGACGCCGCTTTGTCTTTGCAATCACCTGGAGAAATCTGGTTTGCGGCAATCGACTGCGAAAAGAGGGCGAGTCACGCGCCATCACAAAGCTGCTCAAATTCACGCTTGAGCCATCCCAAAATGCACTTGTTGTCGATGAAGAAGAGGTCAAATTTTTTGCTTCTCGAGCGGGCGATTTATGCTCCTTTTTAAAAACTTTAAAGGGCGGTGATCAGGTCGGTTTGGTGAACAAACTGTTATGGCTCATCGCAACAGGATTAAGAAAACGGCTTCCAGAAGATCCGGAAACTCTACCCCTTTGGAATGGATTCATCTCATCAATCAAAAAAGAGCTAAACATTTCTCAATCTGCCTCCAAACTGGTCAGTATTGAAACGACAATCAAAAAACTCTCCATCATCTTTCTCCTACGTCAAGGCAACTCTGAAGAAGCACTTAAAAAGCTCGGTCCAACCGATCTCCTCCTCGATCTCTCCTCAGACAAACTTCCACCAGAACAAGAAATACTCCTCCTTTCAGACGAGGTGAACACAATCCTCAAAGAGGTTTCTGCTCCCGTTCGCATGTCTTACCTCGCGCACCGCTTTGCCAGATTGGGCGTATTGATCCAAGAGTGCCAAAAGATCCATTCCGCTCTCGACAAACCCGTGCTTTCCGAATCGTTCCTCAATCTCTTAAATTTCCAAGGCATGACAGGAATTTCCCTGATCGAATACTTAGATATTTTGCAGCTTCTTTTCGCAAATTCGCCGCTCACCCTGCTCGGTTTGACACTATTGCAAACACTGGAGACCAGGGTTCTAAACGAAGACGAAACTAAAAAGCTCAACTCGGTTATTGAATCGATCCAGGGAGAAAATGTCGACATTGGCAAGTTGCAAGCAGCATTCTTTAAATGGCGTTCCGCTTCCACTTTCTCCTCGTGGAAAAAACCCTTCATCCGACACATTCAAGGTGAACACACACAGTTGATCCAAAACCTTTCACAAGCCATTCAACTCCCCCTAAAAAAACCACAAGATCTCTTTAATCACGGGAATGCTCTTGAAAAAATCATCCAAAAACAAGGGCGCGAGGTCAGCGTCCACTTAGAGAAACTGGAACAAACCTTGCAATTGTTTGTGGGAATGAGGGATGTCGAAAAAATACTTCTTCAACTCCATGCCGAAACTTTAGAAAGGTGCAAAATCCCTTTACCCCTCACTACCTTTGCTTACCACCTTTCGAATCTCGCAAATGTTCTTGAGGAGAGTATGCAGTCTAATCCCGCAACAGCTCAAGATAACCACCCTCAGTTATTGTTCTTATTTAATGCCCTCACGACTAAACTTGGCTCCTATGCAAATGATGAGGGGATGAATGAAACCCAACGCCTAATTGTATGCAACTTGATCCACTGTATATTGAAGGTGTTCAAAGATCCCTCGTTTACTTCTAAAGAGACATCTCTTCAATTACTGGGCTTTTGTGCGAAAACCCTTTTTTTCTACAACGATACCAATGCCGATGAGATGCGCGCACTCATCTCTTTTGTCTCTTCGCACCCCATCGCTGCCTATATTCCAAACCAATGGACTTTTCAACAGATCTTTTTCTATGCGCATGCAGCACCTAGAGCCGCCTTTGATTTGTCAAAATTTACCTCTGCGGAAATCAGCCTCTACCTTACAGCATACTTCCGCACTCTCGAACCAGTAAGAGCGGTTGAAATCAAAAGTTTTTCATTAGCAATTCAATATTTAGCGCCCGTCGATTGCAGCGCTCCCTTTTCTCAACACCCTGACAACCACCCTTTCCACCAAATGGTTTTTGTCAGGAACAAACTTCTCGCTTTTATCAATGATTCAGAACTGTATGTTGTGCAATGGATTAAACTTACCACTCTTTTGCTCCAATGCTGCGCCACTGGAATGGACGTCAAAAATTGCCTTTATATCAAAAATACCGTTGAAGGGTTCCTCCATCCCCAAATCGTCAACCATCTCGATGCCCCAGAAAAAGATCGATGGAAAAAGCTCGTTTCTCAAATCATTCGCATCATCTACAATCAGAACTTCCTCAACGAGTTGCTCAAGCTCAAGCAATTTGAGATATTCAAATCATTAAAGCAAGCCATTGCCCCCCCTCCCACTCATGTCTTTGACTGTATCGAAGCAACTGCTAGAGAACAGGCACAAAAAATTCTGGCATCAGCCGAAAAGACGGTCGATGCTGGTTTGCTAAAATAGAGAGACTCTTTTATACTTCCGCTTGTATGCATATACCTACGGCATTGGAACACCAAAAGTCAGCAATCGAAGCTCTTTTGAATTACCATTTCAAAGATCCCTCTCTTCTCTACCTGGCGTTTGTTCACCGCTCATACATCAACGAACACCGCCAAATCGTCGAGCATAACGAACGTCTCGAATTCTTAGGGGATGCCATTTTAGGGCTCATCATCGCTGAACATCTCTACCGCATCTTGCCAGATACACCAGAAGGGGAACTCTCTTCGCTCCGTTCGCGCCTCGTTGAAGCGGGGTCCTGCGTGGCTTATGTCCAAAAGCTGGGCATCGAGAAATTTTTGCTCCTTGGAAGGGGGGAAAAGCTCAATGACGGTCGAGGGCGCGATACGATTCTTGCGGATCTTTTTGAAGCAATCATCGGGGCAATCTACCTCGATGGAGGGCTTGAAGCGGCCAAACAATTCATTTTCAATCAGCTAGCCGCGGAAATCGAAGCGATCATCAAAATGCCCACAAAAAACTGGAAAGCGCTCCTACAAGACTACTGCCAAAAGAAGTATCAGCAACACCCCTCCTACAAAGTGATCAGCGAAGAGGGGCCAGACCACAGCAAAACATTTACCATCACCGTCTTGATTGGAGAGCAACAACTTGGCACTGGCACGGGGAACTGCAAAAAAGATGCGCAACAAGCCGCTGCAGCCGATGCCCTCTCCCGACTACAAACGTAAAAGGACTTCCTACATGGCCGTCAAAAGCAAAAGCGCTTGGTTTTGCCAAGAATGTGGACATAAGCAGCTGAAGTGGAGCGGCCAGTGCCCCGCCTGCCAGCAGTGGAACACGTTGCAAGAAGAGATCGAAATTGCCCAGGAAACACAGCGCTTTGGATCAACCTCCCGCACGACTGAAAAACCGGTCAGACTCAAAGAGATCCTCCACACCCCAACCAAGAGAATTATTACAGGCCTAGGAGAATTTGACCACCTGATTGGAGGAGGAATCGTTCCTGGCTCTTTGACCCTCGTCGGTGGAGATCCTGGGATTGGAAAATCGACCCTGATGCTGCAAATTTCCCACACCCTTGCCAAACAAGGTTTAACCGTTTTATACGTCTGTGGAGAGGAATCGACCCAGCAAACCTCCTTGCGCGCAAGGCGTCTTGGCATCGACCACGACAATCTCCTCCTTCTCAACGAAACCAACATGGGAGCGATCAAGGCCCACGTTGAAAATCTAGCTCCCGATGCTCTCATCGTCGATTCGATCCAGATCGTGTACAAAAGCGAAATCGCATCAGCTCCGGGGTCGGTCTCTCAAGTTCGGGAAGCCGCAACCGAATTCTTGCATTTAGCAAAAGGAAAAGGGATCGCAACATTCCTCATCGGCCACGTGACAAAAGCAGGAGAAATCGCCGGTCCTCGCGTCTTAGAGCACCTTGTCGATACCGTTCTTTACTTCGAAGGGGAGAAACACCACGACTACCGGATGATCCGCGTCGTCAAAAACCGCTTTGGTGCCAATGACGAGATTGCCGTCTTTCAGATGCAAGAGCGGGGGCTTGTAGAAGTGACAAATCCCTCTCAAATCTTCCTAGAGGAGCGGATGAAAGGAACGATCGGATCGGTCATCATCCCCACGATTGAAGGTTCACGCCCCTTTTTGATCGAAGCACAAGCACTCGTCACAGAGACAGTTTTCCCCACCCCGTCGCGCCGTTGTACGGGCCTTGATCAAAACAGACTGGCTCTCCTCATTGCAGTCTTGGAAAAGCGGATGGGATACCAGCTCTGGAGGTGCGATGTGTTCGTCTCGATTGCTGGTGGCCTCAAAATCACAGAACCCGCAATCGATTTAGGCCTCCTGGCGGCGATTGCCTCTTCTTTGCGCAATAAAAAAATCGATCCAGAAACAACTGTCGTTGGCGAAGTGGGCCTTGGCGGAGAGCTGCGCAGCGTGCCTCGCATCGAAAGCCGCATCAAAGAAGCGATCCACATGGGCTTTAAGCGCTGCCTGATCCCCAAAAGGAATGTGGCTGGACTGTCGGACTCTCTCAAAGAGAAGATTGCGATTGAGGGTATTGAGGTTGTAGATGAAGCAGTAGAGCTGCTCTTAAGATAACCTTGAGCACAACGATTTCCACCACAGAGAACGCAGAGCACACAGAGTTGAACAGGAAAGATTATGTGTTATTCATCCCTGGAACTTTTAATGGAAAATGTGTCTCTCTTTGCGTCTTTGCGCCTTTGCGTTTAAACTGTGAGACTAAAGAAAGACAGTCATGTGCAAACCATAAGCTCTCAATGATTTGAAAACAAATTGTGAGATTTTTTCAACGCAAAGGCGCAAAGACGCAAAGAGACTCATTTCCCATTATAAGGAAATTCAAATCTTAAAGTCCTCTGTGGGCTCTGTGTTCTCAGTGGTGGAAATTGCCCTTAAGCTTTGATGTGGGCTTCCCAGCCTTTGACGAACTCGAGGAGCTGCTCCTTGCTAGGATGCTTGCGCAATAGCCTCAACGATTCCTCTTGGCTGCTGAGGTGGGCGATTTTTGCTAAGAGGTTGAGGTGTTTTTTGTCATCGCTAGCAAATAAAAAGAACAAAATATCCACCGGTTTACCATCTAAGGCGCCGTAATCAATCGGTTTTTTCAAAAAGGCGATTGTCACGACATCGTAGTGGTCTTTCAAAAGAAAATCGCGGGTGTGGGGAATTGCAAGTCCATTATTTAGAGCAGTTGGCTGCAGCGCTTCCCGATCAAGAAGCAGGTCCCCCACGAACTCTGGATCGAGATTCAATGGAGTCGCAATCCTTTCAACAGCATTGCGGATGATCTCTTCTTTTGTCTCTCCCTCTAAATTATTGAGAATGCCCCCCCGGTGAAGCGCTCGGTAAAGGCTGTACTGCTTGCTCCCGCCTTGACTCGCTGATTCGGCTGGAATTGCCTCAGCAGACGCTCTTCGCTCTGCTTCCTTTTTCCCTTTCATCACCCAATTTTCAATCTCCATGCGATTGAAACGGTAGGTGTTGTTGATATAATAGGCGGGGATTTTCCCTTCGGCTAACCAAAGTCGGACGGTGGATTCCGACACATTTAACATTTCTGAGACATCTTTGAGCTCTAGATCCATAAATCACCTACAGTGTACGAAACAGGGCCATGACTCCTTCTGCAGTATGTGCTGCTAACATCTTTTTTCGCATTGTTTCATCTTTTATTGCAAGTGTCAAATTAGACAATAATTGTAGATACTCCGTCTGTTTATCATCCGGCCCCCCGATCAGAAAAACAAAGCGCACAGGGGCGTGATCGACCGCTCTCCACTCCACTCCATGCTTCAAGATCCCGATGGCAATAAAAAAATTGTCATATGCAGGCAACTTGGCGTGGGGAATGGCAACTCCCATCCCAATTGCTGTCGAAACGATTTTTTCCCTTTCGATAATGGCTTGATAAAATGCAGGGGTGTCTTCGATCTTCCCGGCTGCTGCTGCCTTTTCGATCAATTTCTTCAGAACATCGTCACGCGTTCTCTCTTCTAAAAATACGATTAATTGTGTGTCTAAATAGGGAGCAATGCGAAACGCGATGTTTTTCTTCATTGAAGCCCCGTATGACCAAAACCGCCAGCTCCCCGCGTTGTTGCTACCAACTCTTCGGTTCGAATAAAGGCTGCCTGGACGACCGGACATAAAATGAGCTGCGCCATGCGCATTCCAGGGGTGACCACGAATGGTTCCTTGCCATGATTGATCAATATTACGCCCACTTCTCCTCGATAATCGGCATCGATCGTTCCTGGGCTATTGAGTACCGTAATTTGGTGTTTCAACGCAAGCCCGCTGCGAGGACGCACGAGGATCTCATAGCCAAGCGGAATCGAAAAGCGCAATCCTGTTGGAATGAGCACCGATTGGCCTGGAAGAATCGTGATCTCACTTTTAATAAACGCTTTGACATCTGCACCGGAAGCTCCTGAAGAGGCGTACCGTGGAACTTCAGCTCCCTCCTCTGCTGTGATTAAAACTTCGACAAGGTCGTGTGTTTCTTCTTGTTGATGAGAACAACATTGTTTCATGATGACTTCTTAGCTCCTACTGGTTTATTTGCTGATCGCGATGGGTGTGAAATGGTAAAAAAATCGAGCAATTCGCTCACTTTTGTTTTTAAATTGCGCCGGTTGACGATACAGTCGATCATCCCGTGCTCTAAAAGAAACTCAGACTTCTGTGCGCCTGGCGGCAGTTGATGTCCGATTGTCTGCTCAATGACCCGCGGGCCCGCAAAACAGATCAGCGCATTTGGTTCGGCAATCATGATATCCCCTAAAGAAGCAAATGAGGCCGTCACACCCCCCGTTGTGGGATTAGTGAGAATTGAAAAATAGGGAATTCCTGCATCGTGGAGGCGTGCCAGAGCGGCTGACGTTTTTGCCATCTGCATCAACGAAAGGATCGACTCTTGCATTCTTGCTCCCCCTGAAGTGGAGACGATGATCAAGGGGACATTCTCCTCTAACGCATACTCGATCAAACGCGTTAAACGCTCTCCCACGACCGATCCCATCGATCCGCCCATGAAGTTAAAATCAAAGACACCCAAAGCAATCGGATGGGAGTTTATCGTGCATTTGCCGACAATCACCGCATCGGTGCTTCCCGACTTCTCTTGCGCGCTCTTCAACCGATCGGCGTACGATTCGGTATCGACAAAGCGGAGGGCATCGACGGGCATCACTTCCTCAAACATTTTGACAAAGCTCCCTTCGTCTGAAAGACTCTTGATCCGCTCTGTGGCAGTCAAGCGGTAATGGTAATCGCACTTGGGGCAGCAATTGCTATTTTGTTCAAGTTCATTTGTGTGGATTAGCTCGTTGCAATGCGTGCACTTTAACCAACCACTAAAACCGTCTGTTTTTGTGGTCTGAATTTTAATTTTTGGCTTAGAACGAGAAAACAAACCCATATACACATCCTAATTTATAATATTCCGTCTATTTTAATCTATTATCCATTAATTGTATATATTAGGCCTTTCCACCGGCTGCCGTATAGCGCTCAGCCACGTTTTTCCAATTAATAATTTGCCAGATGGCTTTGACATAGTCTGCTCGGACGTTCTTGTATTGGAGGTAGTAAGCATGCTCCCAAACATCGATCCCCAAGAGAGGAACAAGCCCCTTAATCACGAGAGGATCTTGATTGTCGCAGGTGGCAATTTCCAGGCGCCCATTCCCTTTATTCAACCCAAGCCAGCACCAGCCAGAACCCTGAATAGCCACAGCCTTTGAGCTCATCTGCTCAGTGAATTTCTCAACAGCACCAAAATCTTGGGCAAGCGCCTTGGCAAGCGCTCCTTCCGGCGCTCCCCCCTTGCCGACTGGGGCGAGGTTTGTCCAAAAAATCGAGTGGTTGATATTGCCGCCCCCATTAAATTTAATAGCAGATTGCAATCCGACCTGCATCGAAAGATCCATCTTTTGCTCTGCATCCGCCAGCTGTTCCATAGCCTTGTTTAAATTGGTTACATACCCTGCGTGGTGTTTGCTATAGTGAAGCATCATGATCTCTGCGCTAATTACAGGTTCCAATGCATTAAAATCGTAGGGCAACTCGGGAAGCTTATACTGCTGCGTCATTGTTCTCTCCTTCTCTTTTCAAGATAGTTTTGCGTTACTTGACCAATGCAAGTTAAAATTTTTTTTTCTAAAATACAACCAAAAACTTCAAATGCCGCATCCACCGTGGAGGGACTTGTCAAAATCAACTCATCGTATTTCTCTAAATTAGGCACATTTTCGGGGCGGCGCATGATAGTGTCATAAAAAATGGGCGCATCAAAGTCAACCTTTCTTTGCATGAGATAAGCAGAAATGACCGGTCTAGCCAATGCCGCATGGGGCCACAACAGACGCGCCTTCTCCAAAGAAAGCCGTTCCAAAACAGCAACGACCCCCTCGGCAGATTCCTCATCGGCAATTAACACGTCTGCTTCTGGCGAAAAATGGCGTACGACTGCAGCTGTTGCCTTTCCCACAGCAATCACGCGCGGGGAATGGGACAGGGTAAAATGGGTATAAAACAGAGTAGCCGCCGTTTTACTTGTAAAAATGAGGTGCGTATAGGAAGACAATTTCTCTCGGACCAACACAAAGGCAGGATCCTCGACCGAACGTGGCTGGATCGCAATCAGAGGGCACACATCGACTTCCCGATGGTGCAGCGACGCTGGAAGAGACAAGCCAACACAGAGAGTCTTCCGCGCGTCTATCGGGGCAAAGAGAGTTGCCATTTCCCGATCCTCTTCCCGCGCCACAATGGCTAATTTTCCCTGCAAAGGTGCTGTTTCTCCAGGCAATTTGATCCGGTTAAGATGGTTCAACCCAAGCCTAACCAGAGCCGCTTCAGCGACGACTACTCCATCTAGATCGCCTGCTTCTAGACGCGCAAGCCTTTCGTTGACGCTTCCGCGCAAATCGACGAAGGTACAATCGGCTTTTAGGGCTTTGACAGCTTCTTCGCGCCTTGCGGAAGAGGTTCCGATTTTTGCGCCTATTGGCAGCGAACACAATTGCTCCCCTGAACGCAGTACGAGCACATCAGACGCATCAACGCCGCGGGTCAAGGCCACAAGCACAAGGCCATGAGGCAACGGATCAGGTAGATCTTTGGCGGCATGAATGGCAACGCGACACTTCTTTTTCAAGACGAGTTGGTCGAGTTCTTTGGTAAAAAAATCAGTTTTACCCAAATCGCGCAATGACGTGAGCTGATCTTGATCACCGGTTGTAACGACAAATTGGCAATGAAAACGGATCGATGGGTCAAAGGCTTGCAGCTCCGCTAAAACCTCAACAACCTGCGCCTGAGCTAAAGGAGAGGCCCGCGAGGCAACATCTATCGAGTTGACAACACAGGTCTCCATCCCTATTTCTTGACCTTCTCTTTTTCCCGCTCTTTGACATCGAAAATCTCTTTATGGCGGGGGAAGACATCTTTATCGACAAACTCAAGGTGGTCTCCCTCTACCGTGACGAGGCACTTCCTCCCTTCATCGGGATGTGCAAGCAGCTTTTCTGCCAATGGATCTTCTAAGAATTGCTCGATCGTACGTCTCAAGGGGCGAGCACCCATTTCGGGTTGGAACCCTTTGTCGACCAAGAACTCTTTTGCTTTTGTATCGAGTTCGACAAACACTTCGCGGCGTTGGAGACGTTTAAGAAGCTTGCCCAATTCAATATCGATCACCTTGAGCAACCCATCTCGATTGAGAGGACGGAAGATGACGACATCGTTCAGACGGTTGAGAAACTCCGGTTTAAAGTGCTTCTTGACGGCGGCAAGAATCTTCTCTTGGATATGCTCATAGTCCATCGAACCCTCTTGAGCGCCAAATCCCACCTCGTTGCTTTTTTTAATCAAATCTGCCCCGAGATTTGATGTCATGATGACAATCGTATTGCGGAAGTCGACTTTGCGCCCAAACGAGTCTGTGAGGCGCCCTTCTTCCAGAATCTGCAAAAGGATGTCCATCACATCGGGATGCGCCTTTTCGACTTCATCCAACAAGACAACAGAATAGGGACGTTGTCTTACCTGCTCCGTGAGCTGGCCACCTTCTTCGTGTCCCACATAGCCTGGAGGCGATCCCGTCATACGGCTGACAGCGAACTTCTCCATGTATTCGGACATGTCGACTTGAATCAGGGCGTCTTCCCCTCCAAACATTTGGATCGCAAGCAGGCGCGCTAACAACGACTTTCCCACGCCTGTCGGGCCTAAAAAGAGGAAGGCGCCGATAGGACGCTTAGGGTCTTTAATGTCCGCACGGCTGCGGCGGATGGCTCGACAAACAGTTTTCAATGCTTCATCTTGCCCAATGATTTCCGCTTTCAAAATCTCTTCCATCTTGAGAACCTTCTGCGTTTCACCCTGGGTGAGACGGCTCAATGGAATCCCAGTCTGTCTTGCGATCACGGAAGCCACATCTTCATCTTCGACGATCACCTCGTGCTCTTCCTTATTGGCCTCCCATTGCGTGCGAATCTGTTGCAACTGCTCGCGCAACGTCTTTTCTTTGTCGCGCAATTTCGCAGCCCTTTCATATTCTTGATGTCCAATCGCCTCTTCTTTAGACAGACGCGTCTCTTCGATCTCCCCTTCGTATTTGCTAATGTCTTGGGGCTGATTCATCATCGAAATGCGCATCTTGGCGCCCGCTTCATCTAAGAGGTCGATCGCCTTATCGGGAAGGAACCGGCCATGGATGTAGCGGTCGGAAAGGATCGCGGCGGCTGTCAAAGACTGTGGCGTGTAAATGCACTTGTGGTGCTCTTCGTATTTCGGTTTTAAGCCATTCAAGATTTCAATCGTATCAGCAACAGTGGGCGGCTGAACGAGAATTTTCTGGAAACGTCTTTCTAAGGCGGCATCTTTTTCAATGTGTTTGCGATATTCGTCAACAGTTGTCGCCCCAATACACTGCACTTCGCCACGAGAGAGCGCCGGTTTTAAAATATTCGACGCATCGATCGCCCCTTCGGCAGCACCTGCACCCACTATCGTGTGAAGTTCGTCGATGAAAAGAAGGACGTTGCCATTCTTCTTGATCTCATCCATGACCGCTTTGATTCTCTCTTCGAATTGGCCGCGGTACTTCGTTCCTGCGATCATCAGGGCAAGATCAAGAGAAATTAACTTCTTTTTGCGCAAATTATCGGGGACTTCCCCTTTGACAATCGCTTGTGCTAACCCCTCCACAATGGCAGTTTTTCCCACCCCTGCCTCACCAACTAGAACAGGGTTATTTTTGCGGCGGCGGCAAAGGATGAGAATCAAGCGTTCCACTTCATCTTTTCTTCCGATCACGGGATCAAGCTTTCCTTCCCGGCTCATTTCGGTTAGGTCGTGCCCATACGCCTTGAGGGCGGGCATCTTATCGGAAGAGGAGTTTCCCGTTTTCTCAAACGCTTTCGAAGAGGGCAATCCCAGGGGCGAGCCCGATCCTTGCCCTTGGCCTTGAGACTGTGCATTGGCAGGAGGGGTTGTTGGCCCGCCCAAAGGGGGCAACTGCAGATTAAAGGTCTCGAGTTCTTTCAAGACCTCTTTGCGCACCTCTTTCAGGTTGACATTGAGATTCTCTAATACCTGAGCTGCAACCCCATCGGTCTGTCGCAAAACCCCTAAAAGCAAGTGCTCGGTGCCAACGTAATTGTGGTTGAGATTCACCGCCTCTTCATTGGCGTATTCAAATACTTTTTTCACTTTGCCAGTGAGGGCAGGATCTCCATAGACTTGAATTTCAGGACCATAGCCAACAAGCTTTTCCACTTCATTGCGCACCGTCTCAAAGTCGATATTCAAATTTCTCAAGACATTAACGGCGACGCCTTGTCCCAGCTTTAAAAGTCCCAATAATAGATGCTCTGTTCCCAAGTAATTGTGATTCAACCGCTGCGACTCTTTTTTCGCTAGCTTGATCACCTGTTTTGCTCGATTGGTAAACTTGTCAAACATATGGCACTCTCTTCTTTTTAAACCTAATTTCCCTAATTTAGACGGCGATCCCTTTTTATCCAAGCACAATCCATGCCAGATTATAGCGATTTCAGATAGGTTTCCCAGTCAATGATACGGCCTTTGATGCCAAGCTCTTTTTCTGCGGATTTAAGAGCTCTTTCTTCCCGTTCAAGGGTATCTGGATCGCTTTTATCCCATACAACCTGAATCATTTCGCAATGCCCTTCCTGATCTCTAGTAACGAAATCCACTTCATAGCCCTCGCTTGTGTTATAGTAGAAAATCTCTTTTTTCTGGCGACGCAAATCTAAATACACTTGATTCTCCAACATTTTACCAAAGTTGAGCGCGAGATTAAAAGTATTTGCATTGATCAATCCATTATCTATGGCATAAATCTTTTTGGGTGTCTTTTCAAGAGTACGCAAGGACTCTGTAAATATTGGTACAGTAAAAATGAGAAAAGCATCCTCCAAATGGTCCAGGAAGCTATATAAGGTATCTTTTCCCACTTTATATCCTTGACTGCTAATGTCATTATAAAACTTGTTGATGGAAAAACGTGAGCCTGTATTCTTCAAAAGCACGCTGACAAAATATTTTAAGAGCGATATGTTGCTTATTTTGTGACGCTCAACAATATCTCTGAAAACAACTACTTCCACGTAATTCTGTAAGGTCTCAAGCCTCTCATTTGTTACTAACGATTGGACCCCGGGAAAGCCACCGCACTGGAAAAAGCCTAATAAATGTGAGCGATATAGATCCAAAACTTTTTTTCCAAATGGATGCGATGGTAAAGCAATGTCATGAGCAACCAGATATTCCGGAAAATTGTAAGGCTGGATTTCTATTGATATCGACCGCCCACGCAATGAGGTGGCTATCTCTTTGCTTAATAATTTTGCTGACGAACCCGTAATAAAAATTTCCACATCCTTCGTATCTAAAAAACGACGAATGACGAGTGGCCACCCCTCAACATTTTGCACTTCGTCAAGAAAAAGATAACAACGATGATTATGAAGGTCCGGTTGCAATGTGTACAATGCATCGATCATCTCCCCCATTTTCTTCTGATCCATTGGCAATATGCGATCATCCTCAAAATTCAAATAGAGTAATCGATCTACAGAAATGTGATGGGAAAGCAACTCCCTCATCGTTTGGAATAAAAAGTACGTTTTCCCACATCGCCTTATCCCCTCTGCCACTTTGGCAAGATTTTTTCCCTCGGGGAACCTATACAACCGTTTCGTAGAATTTACGGTATTATTCAGCTTTGCTCTAAACTCTTCCTGTAGAATCTGGAGAATGTCTTCCATTTTTCTTTCCTTGTTTACAGGGATAGGAATCAAATTTTCTATCCTTATCTATAAGGATAAGAATATCATTTTCTTTCCTTATATGCAAGGAAATACAATCTCCAAGGCAAGATTATCCTAGAAACGGCAGGGATAGATCGCCCGCATGCTACAAAACACTTGTCGCGGAACTAAAAATCCTCTAGTAAGGGAATTAGCAAAGGATTTTACATGGTTCACCCCATGGCGCTGGAATTAAGACAGAAAACAGAGCAGAACATCCAGCAGTTGCAGCGCTTGATCATGTCAAAGCAAATGCAACAAGCGTTGCATCTATTGCAAATGCCTTTGATGGAAATGGTCCCCGCGATCGAAGCGGAAATGGAGCAAAATCCGATCCTCGAATACGTCCAACACGAAGAGGAAACAGACGAGGAGAGCGAAGAGGAACAAGAAAAAGAGGTTGAAACAGACGAGCAACCAGAACTTTCCTTTGAGGAAAACAATCTCGAAGTCTTAAAACAGTTAGACGACGATTTTTACGATTATATCGCAGAAAGCAACGGAACATCCCCCAAAAAATCGCGCGATGAGGAGGAGCTTCAAGCCTTTTTAGAAAGTTCCATTCGCGCACGCTCCTCTCTTTTCGAACACCTCATGGAGCAGGTACGCGAAACGTTTTCTTCGACTCAGGAAAGGGAAATCGCCCAAGAGATCGTTGGAAATATCGATACACAAGGGTATTTGACGACGCCGATCGAGGAAATTGCCACCACAGTTGACGCCTCCTGTAAAGAAGTGGAGTGTGTCCTTAAGGCGATCCAACACTTCCATCCCGCCGGAATCGGCGCGCGTTCCTTGCAAGAATCGCTCTTAATCCAACTCAAATACCAGGGAAAGGAGAAGAGTTTTGCTTATACGATCGTTTCAAAACACCTAGACGATCTGTTGCACAACCGGATCCCCCAAATCACCAAAAAGCTCAAATGCCGCCCCTCCCAAATCGCCACCGCCATCGAAGACACCATTGCAAAACTCGACATTCATCCCGGGACTTCATTTTCAAATGATCCGGTCTCCTACATTCTGCCAGATGTGTCTATCAATGAAGCCAATGGCGCCTTAAGCGCTCTGATTAGCCAAGAAGCACTCCCCCGCATCCGAATCAGTCGACGCTACCTCAAAATGTTAGACGATCCGATCATCTCGAAAGACACCAAAGAGTTTATCAAACAGAGAATCATTTCAGCCAAATGGCTGTTTAAGAACATCATGCAACGCAATACGACGATCCAAAACATTGCCGAAACGCTTACCGAGATGCAAAAAGATTTTTTCCTCAATCCAAATGGAAAGCTCCTCCCCTTGACGATGAAGACCATTGCCACTCACATTGGGATCCACGAGTCGACGATCGCACGCGCTGTCGCCAACAAATACATCGACACCCCTCGCGGACTGTTCCCTCTTCGCTTTTTCTTTACGAATGCCCTCGTGACAAAAAGTGGAGAAGAAATCTCTTCGAAAAACGTTCGAGATCAGGTCAAATCGCTGCTTGCCAATGAAAGCAAACAAAAGCCTCTCTCAGACCAAGCGATCTGTGCCATCTTAAAAGAAAAAGGGGTGAATTGCGCGAGGCGCACCGTCGCCAAATACCGCTCTCTCCTCAATATCGGCAACGCCCAGCAAAGAAAAAAATTCTAACCTTGCCTTAAACCCGTGATTGCGTCCTACATTTCATGTGGATGTGGACCGCGTCATGATGATGACTCAATGTTTCTTTGTGCTTGTATTGCTACGGAGAGACATTTTTCGATCGCTTGAGATTCATCGTAAACTTCAACTTCAACTTCTGGATCTTGAACGCGCTGTTCTCTTCGTATCTGATTTTTATTTCCTTCCCAAATTTTGAGTGCTTCGTTCATAGCAATATAACAACGGTCAAGAGCTTGCAGTTGGTTTGGTTTTAAGGCTGTAACATCCCAACTATCCAGTCTTCTTAAAAAATCACCTGGAGAAAATGTGTTAGATCCCAATGCTTTTTTTACATCCACTTCAAATGCTGATAAATTTTTTGCACTTAACTGATTACGCATCTGATTAATATGAGGTATTGTATTTGAAGAATAAGTTGTGTTAAAAATACGATCATTTGGAGAATGGTCGGGCATTATCATAATAAACCTCCCTTTTTCCTTATTGTACAATTTCTTCTAATATTAGTCAAAATCAGACATTCCCTCTCTGACAGCCTTAACAATCAGAATAATAGTTAGTTATGTTTTAAAAATAGGCCTCGTTGATCACACGCCAGCGGAGCTCTTCCCGGCTGCGGAGAGACGCGTACCGGCGGATCTCTTCCTCTGTGAATCCTCCAAACGCACGCACTTCATCATCTGTGAGGCGATAGGCAACAGCTCGTGCAGTTGCCGCACTTTCGAATAAAGACTCTAAACGCGCTAAGCACCTGCGGTACTGCCACTTTTTGCGCGCCAACCGTACAAGGGCCAACGCGACCATTCCCACAGGGATCAACTTCAAATTCAGCGCAATCTCAAACCAATGGCTCTGCCCGGTGCTGAATAAAAACAGATCGAACACGCATAGAAAGGCCAGCGTCAAAACAAAAAGGATGCTTTCCCAGGGCGCCTGCACGAGAGGACCAAACCAATGCCTAAACCAGTGTGACGAAGTGCCGTAGGCAAGCATCTCTTCGAAGCGCGGCTCCTCAAACACCATCCTTCCGACGTGAACCAACTCATGCCGCAGCAGCTCGTCCCTGTCGTAGATTTTTAAGTAGCGTTTGTGTTGGTGAAAGCGTTGCCGCAATTGGATCAAGGCCCCCGTCGGGCTAGCCTCGTTTTCCTGAAAAATCCACGCACACCCCCCATGCCACGGCGTGAGGCGCGCATTGCTGAAAATGACCGGCACCCAATCGATCGACACATCGTAGTAGTAGCTCAAATCGCGTGCCGGATGTGCGAGCACTTCCGGATTCAAAGGCACCTGCAAATGATGACTCAAGTCAAGACAATACTCAACCCGCTGCGCAAAAGCAGCCTCCTCCTCCATAGGCCCAGGGATCAACCCGCGGCTGTTTAGCTCGAGCAAGCGGGCGTCTGTGAGGATAGCAGGTTTGCTCATGTCACCTAGCTTATCCTTTATCCCCTAGGTGTTTTAACACATTTGTCGCGTGCGAGATGACGCATTCTCTAGGATCGCCTTCAATTTCGAGCCATTCGTAGTTCCCGTTGTTAATAACAGCGGCTGTGCGCACCATCCCCATCCCTTGAGCCCGATCTCCAGACATATTGAGACCAAATCCCAAAGCATCCGTCAGCTTCCCTTCGTTATCAGCCCACATTTCGATGCGGGGATCTCCTTTTTCGTCATTCCAGGCTTTAGCGACATCCACTTTGTCTGGGCAGACGCAAATGATTTTACGAATGCCGCTCTTGAAGATTTTGTCAGCAGCTTCTTTAAATCCTGCTAAATGCTGTTTTGTGCAGGTCTTCGTCCAGGCACCTGGTACGGTAAACATGACTACGCGAAGCCCCTTGAGTTCCCCTGCGGGATAGAATGTCTCCGTCAAGCCCTCCTTGTTGTAGCGCGTAAGAAAGATCTTCGGATCGGGATCTGGAAAAGCAGATCCTGCCACCGGGCGATTTTTCTTGTGCTCGTTAACGCGGTTGATGATGTTTTGATCCGCAGGTCTTGTGTATTGCGCTGTGGATGAGCCTGACATATTTCCTCCTGGTATATCTATTGTACAGTGATCGTATTCAATTTTGTCGGTTCGTAAGGTTTGCCCCAAAAAAAAAGACAATTGCGATCCAACAATTTCTTGTATTCAACTTTATCCAACTTTCTCAGCTGGCCTTCAGTGAGGCTATCTGTATGAGGAATAAACGTTCCTCCCAATGTCCCGTAAATGGCACGACCATGCGTATCGTACTCGTTGACCTGAAGACATTTGGGGAACATATAGACCGTCGCATATGAGCCATCTAGTTCCTTCACCTTCGTATAGATCATGTAATTCATGTGCTCTATGCCAGATTCACTATTCAAATTCACGAGGTGGCCGCGCACAGCGATCATTTGATCGTCGTTATTTAAATCTTTTGCCCCCAACCCAGTGCAATTGAACACGATTTCTTCTGACACTTGGTCGAATGCCGTGATCTCTTTTTCCTCAACGGGGATTTTTAAGCGATCGACCTCTGCACGCAATTGCAACATGATGCGGGTCGTATCCATAAAGTAGGTTATGTATTTGACAAAATGGGGGTGTGTAACGCCATTGCCAAAATCAAGCGTGACATATTCGCGTTGCGGAATGAACCCATTCTTCTCAAGGTCTTCTACACCAGACTCGGTGTCTTCGCTGCAATAGACAGGAAGCAAGCGCGCGCACTCAGCCGTGATGTATGGGTGTTTCCCTTCGCTGATCTTCTTATATTCTAGAAAAGTGCACAGCCCAATATTGTCCAGGTTCGCTTGCTCTACGGGATCTGTTTTCACCGAAACTAAGGCAAAATACCCCGCATTCTTCCAAGAAGGAATTTCGTACAGTTCGCTCGCGGTAATCCCCGCAACTTGGTAGCCCTTGCGAGTCAGTTCAATTGCCGCTGTCAAACCGATAATTCCCACGCCAAGCACGCGCAGTGGACCGGCGGTCTTATTTGGTTTTTGGGCCTGCAATTCTTCAAATTTCTCAATCGCTTGCAACACAGACCCCCAGCTCGTCGTACAACCAGATCCTCCATGGCCATAGCAGTGGACAAGCAACTTACCCTCTTTTTCCTCTGCTGAAATATTAAACTTCCCCTCACGCATCGGTCTCGTGCAAGCAATTTTCTGATCAATCGTTGCCGTCGTGATCAATGGAGGTGTTAAATGTTCCACTTTCTCTACCTCTACAGCCAGCAATCGTCCAGTCGTCATCAACCCGAGAAGTAGGCTCACACAATAGCTAGGCACCTTCATTGTCTTTCTCCTTTATTCAGATGTGAAATTAACCACTTTTTCATTTTAAACATTGTGTGTCAAGTTTTCAGGTCACGCTATCAAAATTTCTTGATATGTATTCGATTATTAGATAACATCCATTTTTAAAAATTAATTCGGGTGTTTCTAAATGAATTCTTTTTACTATTCTTTAAATGCTTTTGAAAGTTACCACGACAGTGTTTTAATCCATGACCTTGTTCTTGATAAGAAACAATCTGTTTCTATCGCTTACCTAGTGTACGCCAAGGTGAGCAATTTAACCGAGATTCTGGATAATCCCTTTCACATCCCTGAAAAATTCCCCTTGTTTGTAGTTATACAAACGATAGGAGCACTTGGTGCCATTTGGCAGGTTGAAGAAAAGAAAATTAAACAAAAAGCAGATAATACTGACAATAATCAGTCCATCTTGACGACCTATCTATGGAAAATTGTCCGTATTTCTTGTAAGGGATCATACAAACTCCTTCAACGCGCAGATCTGCTCTTAAATGTTGCAATTGGCGTGTATTATGTCGCGCAGTTGCGGTTTGGGTTTAAGAGCTCTTCTGTCATTGGATTGGCCGGATTATCTTTTTTAGCCCTCAAACAGACTAAAAACTTATCTGAACGGATTGAACGTTACGTCAAAGAAGTTGCTTTCTGGGGAACTATTGTAGGTGATGTCATGCTCCCTGGAAAAAATTTGCTCATGCAAGCGGTTTCACTCACACAGAATCTCCCTTTTGCAGCAAATAAGATTCTCATTTTTTTTCCCAAACTTGCGAATTTGCCAAGTGACTTGCCAGGAAAACACCTTTTCAACCCCTTACAAGTAGACAGAAATCAACAGAGACAAGTAGCTGATTTTAAAATGAAATTGCAAGCCCTGAACTCGGGTAAAGACTTGCGCATCAATCCAAGCTATGTCTACAACGCTGTTGTTGAGCAGATCCTGTCAAACCCTGACAATCCGTCGCCGACAGAAGAGCAAAGAAATACTCTATTTGCTCTGATCGAACAGAAACTCGCATCACGGAAAATCGCATTCACACGGGAGCAGAAAGAGGGCTTTGAAGGTCTTAAAAAGGGGCTTGAAGGAATACTTGTAGGGACAACGCCAAAAGACATCGAGTTCTTTAAAAAGCTGACATTTGAAACCCTTGGGTTAATTCTCGCAGACGAGATCGATTTTGAAGCAAAAATAAAAGAATTTGCAGAGATTGGCGCTGAATGTCCAGATGCATGGACGCGTCTGGTAAGTTTTATGCATAACCCCAAATCTAAGGAAATTATTTGGTCAGTACACATGGCTTTAGCCAAGTGGCGCGAGGCGGTGCTTGATGAAGTTGTGTGTTCTATTACGCGAGGAGATCGTTTTCTTGAGGGAGTTTTCGGCGGTACCAATGATGTGCACTATCTAGATGGAATTCATCTGGCTACGCGTCATCGGATCCGGACCTATAAAAGTGAGGTGCTTAGAAAATTATATCCCACCACGCCGTTGGAGCGCCTTTTCAGTAAATATTTTCTTTCGGATAATTCCGGTCCACCTCTGAATGAATTATTTTTCCTTCCTGAACTCGGTCCGCGTACAGGGGATCTTTATATAGGGGTAGAGAAAAAGTTTTTCCGTAATTGGGAGTACAGATTGTACGATGAGTTCCAGAAAGGATTTTTTTTACGTCATTTTACAAAAATCATGGGTCTCTCAGATAAGGTAAGCATTTTAAATTCGACTCCCCAGCGCGAAGAGCTGCAAAGTCTTCCGCAAGCCGTTGAAAACCATGTTAATATCATTTATGACGCACTCTATCCTCAATATGCTCAAGTTAAGGGTGAAGATGGGCTATTCCGAAATGTGCTGCTGCGCCCGAAAATTTATATGGAAGTCGTTTTCAACTGGATTAATAACGTAAGTCCGAGGGTGAACGGAACGGATCTAAATACAGATGACATTGTTAACTTTGAATCATTCATCAACACAGACTTGCACGGTGCCCCATACCTTACCAAAGAAGGCGTTCGCTTCCTGCTATGGGACCTTGGCATCATTGAAGTTGGTCAGTAGCTACCTATCTGTCTTTTGATTTTTCTCTTGTGCCCAGGGACCACGTATAATAAAATTGTGTCCTTCACCTCGCGCAACATAAAGAAATTAACCTATGAGAAAAAATCAGAGCCTTCAAAAAGTCAAAAAAACCAGACCGACAACCAAAAAGAGAGACTTCTTAAAAGATCTTCGTGAAATGATCGAGCAAGTCCGACACTCAGTGGCTTCTACAATTAATGTAAGCCTAACACTGCTCTACTGGCATGTGGGTAACCGTATTAGAGAGGAAATCTTGCTCGATGATAGAGCAGAGTACGGAAAATCAATTGTCGTGACAGCGTCACGACAATTGGTGTCAGACTACGGAAATGGGTTTTCAGAGAAAAATTTACGTCGAATGATACAATTTTCAGAACTTTTTCCTGATGAACAAATTGTCGTGACGCTGTCACGACAATTGAGTTGGAGCCATTTCGTTGCGCTAATACCCATCAAGGATCCAATCATGAAGGATTTTTATGCAGAAATGTGCCGGATTGAACAGTGGAATGTGAGAACACTCAGATCCAAGATTGATTCTATGCTTTATGAACGTACTGCGCTTTCTAAGAAACCGAAAACCGTTGTGCAAGCAGAATTAGAGGCGTTAAGGAGAGAAGATCATTTTACCCCCGATCTGGTATTTCGCGATCCTTATGTATTGGAGTTTTTAAGTCTAAACGACAGATATCTAGAAAAGGACCTTGAGGATGCCATCATGCGTGAACTTGAGCAATTTCTTCTTGAGTTGGGCGCGGGTTTTACATTTCTTGCTCGACAGAAGCGTATTACAATTGATGATGAGGATTTCCACATAGACCTCCTTTTTTACCACAGGGATCTAAAACGATTAGTAGCGATTGAATTGAAACTTGGGGATTTCAAGCCTGAGTATAAAGGTCAAATGGAGTTATATTTGCGCTGGCTGGATAAATATGAGCGTCGTCAAGAAGAAGAACCGCCGATGGGCTTGATTCTTTGTGCAGGAAAAAAGAAAGAGAGGGTAGAACTCCTCGAGTTAGGTCGCTCTGGCATCCATGTCGCTGAGTACCTCACCGTACTGCCATCCAAGAAGGTGCTGCAAGAGAAATTACACAGGGCTATTGCACATGCCCGAATGCGCATTGAATCAGGTAAGTGAAAGTAGTCAGACTCGAATAAAAGGAACTCCTTGACTCTTGCGGGAAAAGGGGCAGATCGCTGAAAATTGCAGGATCGTTCTTAATTTAGGAGGTTGCAATGAGTCAGCATCAGTTAGAAATTCACAGCGAAAATATTTTGCCGATCATCAAGCGATGGCTCTATTCCGATAAGGATATTTTTGTCCGCGAATTAGTATCGAACGCTTGCGATGCCATCCACAAAGTCAAAATCTTACGCGATCAAGGCCTTGCTCAAGCGCAGGACGAAGATTTTAAGATCGAAATCAAAATCGACAAAGAGCAAAAAACCCTCCAGTTCATCGATAGCGGAATCGGCATGACCGCCGAAGAGGTGCAAAAATACATCGCTCAAATCGCCTTCTCAGGCGCTGAAGACTTCGTTGGCAAATACAAAACGAATAACGAAAAAGATCAATTCATCGGCCACTTCGGGCTCGGTTTCTACTCCGCCTATATGGTGGCCTCCAAAGTGCAGATCGACACCCTCTCCTACCAGGAAGGGGCAGAGCCTGTCTTGTGGACGTGCGATGGCTCTTCTGAGTACACCTTAGAAAAAGGGACGCGCACGACACGAGGAACGACCATCACGCTCTTCATCGACAAAGAAAGTGAGGAGGACTTAGAAGAGAGGCGGATGCGCGAGATTTTGAAACATTACTGCTCGTTCTTGCCCTATCCCGTCTACTTGGGCGCCTCCTTGATCAACAGCCAGGTGCCTTTATGGATTAAGCCCGCCTCCGAATGCACAACACAAGATTACCTCGAATTTTACCGCTATCTCTACCCCATGGAAGAGGATCCCTTGTTTTGGGTACACCTCAATGTCGATTACCCTTTCCACTTGAAGGGAATCCTCTACTTTCCAAAACTCAAAAAAGATCTCGATCTCAACAAAACGAGCGTCAAGCTCTACTGCAACAGAGTTTTTGTTTCTGATAATTGCAAAGACATCATTCCCAACTATCTCACAGCTTTGCGCGGCGTGATCGACAGCCCCGACATCCCCTTGAACGTGTCGCGAAGCTATCTGCAAATGGACAGAACAGTCAGACAGCTATCTTCCCACATCTCCAAAAAAGTGTCCGACAGCCTCTCGACGCTCTATCGAAATGAACGCGATCGCTTTATCTCCTGCTGGGAAGATGCCTCCTGGGTGGTGAAGCTTGGTATCTTGGAAGACGACAAATTCTACGACCGCGTGAAAGAGTTTCTGGTGTGGAAAAACACAGGGGAGCAATGGACAACCGTTGAGGAATACATCGAACGCAATCGGGACAAAATCCCTGAAAAAGTGATGTACAGCAACGATATGAAGCACGCGACCCACTTTTTGGAGATCTACCAACAGCAAGGGATCGAAGTGCTTTGCGCCAATAGCCCGATCGACCCTTACCTGATGCAGTTCCTCGAAACAAAACTCTCTCCCGTCGTGTTCCAGAGGATCGACGCGGGGATCAACGACCATCTCTTAGACAAAACGCGCGAGAAAACAGTCCTCGATGCCTCAGGAAAGACGGCCGCTACAGTACTTGCGGACTTTGTCCGTTCGAAACTCACCGACCACACCGTCACTGTCGAAGCAAAAAGCTTAGCATCCGATTCGATCCCAGGCTTTGTCGTAATCGATGAAAGTCAGCGGCGCATGCGCGACTACCTGATGCAAATGGATCCAAAAGAGGCGATGAACAAAATGGCGCAACTGAAGGCTCACACCTTCGTCGTCAACACGAACAACCCGATGATGCATGCAGTCGAAAAAATCGATGCGATCGATCCCAATTTAGCACAAGATATCGTCATGCAAGCGTACGAATTGTCCTTGCTTTCTCAACGGGAAATGGATCCAGCGACGCTCAACGACTTTGTGGCGCGAAATAACCGAGTCCTCGATAAGCTGACAAAACTAGCTTCCGAGAAATAGACATGGAAATTTTCAGACGGAGTCTTTGTTTCTTTCTAGCTGTTGTCAGTGTCTCGGTTTTTGCCGAGACAGCGCCAAAAGCACTCTTTCTCACATGGCAGCAACACCCCGAAAGCACGATCACCGTGTGTTGGGTGACTCCGGATAGGCAAGAGAGTGATGCCATTGCTTACTGCTGCCAAGAAAATGGGCGGTGGAGCGTCCAATCGGCCACGACGCGGAAGCTTCCCGGGAACAATCCCTATTTCATTCACACGGGGGAGATCACCCATCTTAACCCCAATTCTTCGTACCGCTTTCACATTGGGCAATACGAAAAAACGTACCGGTTTCATACCTTGCCTGCGACCTTGCAACAACCGATCAAATTTGTCGCGGGCGGTGACATGTACCACGACGATTTAAAAACGTTGCACATGACTAATCAACAAGCAGCACGGACAGCTCCCGATTTTGCCCTCGTCGGAGGGGATATCGCCTATGCATCGGGCTTAAGCAGAGGGTTTGGCAGTTTTTTCAATAAACTCACGGGTAAATCGCTATCGAATCCGGCACCACAAGAATTCGATAGATGGCTCGAGTGGCTGCAAGCGTGGAGCGAAGATATGGTCACCCCGCAAGGGGATTTGATTCCGCTCCTTCCTGTCTTGGGGAACCATGACACCATGGGAGACTTTGATCAGCAGCCCGCAAACGCACCTTTTTTCTACGCCCTATTTCCCATGCCAGGACCACAAGGGTACAACGTTTTAGACTTTGGCAATTACATGACGCTCGTTTTACTCGACAGTGGCCACACTCACCCGATCTGTGGACAACAGACCGAGTGGCTTGATCAGACGCTGCGCGCAAGAGAAGCCAGGCCCACCAAATTCGCTCTTTACCATGTGCCTGCCTATCCCTCCTACAGAGCCTATACCTATCCCTTCAGCACACAGGTCCGCCAGTGTTGGACGCCTCTCTTCGATCGGTATCACCTCACGATGGCTTTTGAAAATCACGACCACGACTACAAACGCACTCGTCCGCTTCGCGGAGGCGTTGTCGATCCCCAAGGCGTCCTGTATGTCGGTGACGGGGCATGGGGCGTTAAAAACCCACGTCAGCCGCGCAAAGATAAAAACCATTGGTATGTCGCAAAATCGGCTCCTGCTCGCCATTTTCTTTTGGTTGAAATCGGTCCAGAAGGAAGAACACTCACAGCGATTTCCAGTGACGGTGTTGTCTTTGACACACTAAAATTTTAGAGCCATTCCCGCTTTGAATTCTTCGAGGAGACTCGAAAGATTTTCGAGGGAGTTTACCCCACCCGCCCCGAAACTCATATCGGTTTTGATATGAGTGAGGGTCGGTGGGGTAAAATCACCGAAAAGATTTCAGAGGATCGTCGAAGAAACACAGCGGGAATGGCTCTTTTAGTAAAGGTCATTGCAAACTACCCCGACTTGCCATATAAGTGATTGGGGAGAAAATTATGCTTCACCAATTGAGTTATCTTTTATCGTTCTTCTTGAGTTATCTTTTATCGTTCTTCTTGCTCACCCTATCGTCAGCCCTGCCAATTAATGCTGAAGAGACGGGAACCTTAGTTGTTTCGTATGACACCGGCCCAAGAGGAGAGAGGCTCGATCGTGTCCGCTTCAACCTCATCAGCGACTTTGGGAACGAACAGATGTATCCCAAAGGAGAGGCATTTGTAGAGAACTCCGAAAAAACAAAAAGAATGGTCGCTGTCGAAAGTCTCGTTCCAGGAAAGTACGCTCTCCAATTTCTCATCCCAAATACAGATTCACTCTTTGAACCCATCCCTGAAAGGGATGTGGTGATCCTTCCAAACGAAATTACGCGCATAGACCAAACGATACACCCACGCTACGCCTCTCTCAAAGCAATGACGAAAGCACTTCCCGAAAATAAGCCCTTCAAGACCCCTCCGGCTTTGTCGCTCAGAGATAGAAATGGCAATCTCAGTGCAGCCTCCACAACAGGCAAATTGATCGCACATTATCTTTTACCCGATTTATACACTCTGATCTTTGAGCCTTTGCCGGGCTACGAGACCCCGCCCCCTCTCCATTTTACAGCTGAGCCTGGAAAGAGTTTAGGCGTCATGGTGGGAAGGTACACCTGGCAGGGAAACATTTCTTCTGATACCGATAAAGAAGTTGCCGATACAGTCATTGTGAGAAGGCCATCTAGCCCTTACGCAGAGCCGACCTTAATCGTCACCCAAGTCAATGGGCAATTGACGCTCACAACCAATATGCCGCAGGCGCATTGGACCGTGATCAAAAACAACAAGTCGATCTACACAGGAAAAGGGCCTGTTGTCAATTATCCTCTTCCCGAAGGGGATAACTACCGCATCCTAGCAGAAGAGCTCGAAGGATACAATGTCAGGGTCAATCCCCCCTATCCATTCAACCTCTATCCGGCCCAAACGATCCGAGTCGAGGTCGTTTATGAACGGGTATACGGATCGATCAGCGTCGAATCCCCATTCCCAGATGGAGAAACGGTTGTCATCACTCTATCCGAGAAAAACGGACCGCAAAAATCGTTCACTGTCAAAGCGCGAAACGGCAAGCTTTACTGGCTAAGCCCGCAACTGCCGACGGGAACCTACCACATTGCCTATCGGCTTCCTTCTGGATACGAATCCCCCCCAGCAGAGCAGATCTTCGTCAAGCAAGGGGAACGGAAAAAACTTACCCCTCACCTCTACCTTGCAGGCACTTTACGCATCGTAGCGAATATTCCTGATGCAACCTTCACATTAAAATCGACGAATGACAACCGCCAATGGAAAGGGGAAGGCACTGAATTTGCATTCAAGGGGTTGCCTACTGGCATTTATGTGCTGACAGCTAATTCAACAAACCCCGATTTCAATATTGCCCCGCCAGAATCCCGTTTTGCCTTTAATGCAAAAGAGAACAAAGTGATCAAGCTCGAATTTCAAATCGGCGGCAAACTGATCATCAGCACAAATGTCGACCGCGCCGGTGTTGTCATTCAGGAATTGAGTGGCTTGAAAAGAACGACCAAAGAGGAAATGAGCAACCGTCAAAAATCGTTTACGCTGCCAGCTGGCAAATATAAGGTGGCCCTCGCTCCTGTGGGGAGAGGGACGACAACCACTCAAATCGCTGCACAACCCGTCGAAGTCACGATCACGCCTCAAAGCGTGCAAAGCATCGATTTGCCTTTTAATGCCAACCAACCCAGCGAGTCCTCTGTTGCTCAGCCAGCCACAATCACCGTCTCTGCAAACATCCCTGCGGCTCAATTTACCCTTTCACGCCTGTCTGGAGAGACTTCCGAAATCGTCAGCACGCATTCTGGCAAAGAAAATCGCTTGCAGCTATCGCCTGGCCGGTACCAGCTTACCTTTTTTGACATCCCTAACTACAAGACGCCACAACCGCTGACCATCGATGCGACGAAAATCAAAGATGAGTCTGTTTTTGTCTCTTATACCGCTAATAGCGAAATGCTTTTTATTCCTGCAGGCAAAGCGATCGTCGGCAATGCGCTGACTCCTCAAGAGATTTCGCAACAAAATGGCGCCTTAGTGACCTTAGATGCCTTCTCAATCGCCTCTTTTGAAGTGACAAATGCACAATTTGCCGATTGGCTGAATGAAGCGATTGAAAAACAAACCATCTTTTACACCGACGAAGCCGATAACGTCGGTCAAATCGTCAATGCCAAAGGGAAGCTCCTTGCGAAAACATTCGAAGCAGATCCTTTTAGCCAAATCACCGTCAGGCGCCACTCTCAAGAGGCGATCTCATTTGCTCCCATGCCTGGAAAAGAACAATTTCCTGTGATCAACGTCTCTTGGTATGGTGCCACCGCATATTGCGCCGATCGCAATTGCCGCTTACCTACAGAAGCAGAATGGGAAAAAGCTGCTGGGATGGAAGTTGAGAGTTCAGGCAGTTCCCTTAAAAAGTATGCGTATGGATTTGGACGAGACGAGATCGATCCCACATGGGCCAACTACAAAGCAGACGATCGCCCCATCAACTATTTTCAAGTCTTGACGACCCCGATTGGCTTCTACAACGGCATCAATTTGCTCCCCTTGACAACACACGCTCGGCAACAGCAAATAACGCACTTGGCAAAAAGCCCTTATGGCGCCTACGACATGAGTGGGAATGTGTGGGAATGGGTCTCTGATTGGTTTGACGACCAATACATACAAAACATCTCACAAACAAACCCAACAGGCCCCTCTTCAGGGACATACAAAGTCGTCAAAGGTGGATGCTACGATAGCCTCGCATCAGGAGTGCGTGTGTCCGAACGGATGGGTTTGTCTCCTGAGCATACCGATGCCTACACAGGTTTTCGCGTAGCAAAAGACGAAACCCCCAATCGAGGAATGATACAATGATAAACCTTGCTCTAGGTTTGACCCTACTTCTCAGCGCCTTTTCTTTCGCTGCAGAAGAACCTCCAACAATCCTCGTCAGCTTGGCTCCCTACAAATTTTTTGTCGAAAGAATTGCAAATGGCACGGTGTCTGTCTTATTAATGGTTCCGGTAGGTGCTAGCGCCCACACGTACGAACCAACACCTAAACAAATGGTCCGGGCCAGCACCGGGAACATCTGGTTCACCATCGGCGAGAGTTTTGAAGCCAAAGCAGTTCCCGCCATCCGGTCGCATAACCCGCAGCTGCAAACCGTTGACTTGCGCCAAGGCGTCGATTTGATCATTTCGGATCCACAATCAGGTCAATGCTGCTGCAACACCCACTGCCAAGACCCCCATATTTGGTTGAGTGCGCGCCAAGCGAAAACCCAGGTCAAAACGATTGCGGATGCGCTTAAACAACGCTATCCAACGCATGCGGCTTTGTATGAAAAAAATCTGGAAGCTCTGCAAAAGGAGCTCGCTACTTTAGACACCACGATCACACAAGAACTCGTGCATCTGAACAATCGCACCATCCTTGTCTCTCATCCCTCCTATGCCTACTTTTGCCGCGACTACAATCTCAAACAACTATCGATTGAATTTGAAGGGAAAGACCCCACACCGCGCCAACTGACACAGCTTCTCAATCAAGCTAGGCAAGAACATATCCGCAAGATTTTTGTACAACCGCAATACAGTAGAAAAGGCGCCAACATGTTTGCCAAAGAACTCGATGCCACTGTGATTGTGTTAGACCCTTATTCAGAGGAGTATTTTGATTCAATGCATAAAATCGCTCACGCAATTGCAGATTAATTATGAAAGAAGCAATCAAATTCGATCATGTCAATTTTGCCTACCAGGAAGCACCCATCATCGCTGATGCTTCGTTCACGGTTGTTCCGGGGGAGTTTGTTGGCATTATCGGGCCAAATGGCGGGGGCAAAACCACGCTCCTTCGTCTGATCATGGGATTTCTCGCCCCCAGCTCTGGATTGATTCAGGTGTACGGTGCAACGCCCTCGCATGCCCAAAAGCACTTAGGATACGTTCCACAAACGATTCGCTTCGATAAGCAGTTCCCTATTTCAGTCCTTGAGCTCGTTTTGGGAGGACTTCTCTCCCGTCTACCTTGGTACGGTTTTTTCTCAAAGCAAGATGTGGAAAAAGCGAGACAGTCGCTTGAGACAGTTGGTCTAGCCGATATGGAAAAACGCCCATTTGGGACCCTCTCCGGCGGACAAGCGCAACGCGCTCTCATCGCACGTGCTTTAGTCGGAGATCCTGAGCTTTTGCTGTTAGACGAACCCACAGCTAATGTCGATACACGCGTCGAGATGGAAGTCTATGAGCTTCTTAAAAGATTACAAGGGAAAATGACGATCCTGATGGTCACTCACAATCTCAATGCAGCCATCGGACTCGTCGAACGGGTGCTTTGCGTGCAAAAGCAAATAACCATTCTATCTCCTAAGCAAGTGTGCGAGCATTTTACGCTGGGCCTCTACCATGCTCCATTAATCAAATTACCCTCGTCGGGAGCCAAGCCATGATCGACTCTTTCGTTACCGCACTCCAAACCAATTCTTTACTCCTTTCCGCTCTAATTGGTGGGCTGGCTTCTTCGCTTGTAAGCGGAATCATCGGCTCCTACGTCGTCGTCAAGCGGATCGTCTTTATCAGCGGCAGCATCGCTCACTCCGTCTTAAGTGGCATCGGCCTTTCCTTATGGCTAGAAAGAGCTAAAGGGATCGAATGGATCACTCCTTTGCAAGGCGCCTTAATTGCAGGTGTCTTGTCAGCTCTCTTGATCGGGTGGATCCATCTCCACTACAAGCAACGGGAAGATTCTGTCATTGCAGCCCTCTGGTCGATCGGCATGGCCACCGGTATTCTTTTTATTTCGCAAACACCCGGATTCAATGTCGAACTCACAAACTTTTTAGTGGGTAATATCTTGTGGGTCACTCCCGATGACTTATCGCTCCTCTACTGGCTGGACGGAGTGATCTTGGTTACAGTCGTGTGCCTGCATAAGCGCTTTTTAGCCATTTGCTTCGACGAAGAGCAAGCCAGGCTCCAAGGGCTCCACGTCGACGCCTTGTATCTGCTCTTGCTCGTCCTCATCTCAGTCTCGATCGTCCTCTTGATTCAAGTCGTGGGGATTATCTTAGTGATGACGATGTTGACAATCCCCCCCTCGATCGCAAATATCTTTACAGCGCGCCTTTCATACATGATGGGAATTGCTGTTGCCATTAGCTGTGCCTTGTGCATCAGCGGCATGGCAATCGCCTACCACTTCGACTGGCCAGGTGGAGCGACTATCGCCCTCACAGCAGGACTACTTTATATCGTGTCCCTGTGCAATTCCGTCTGGAAGTTCAACAAATAGCGTCGATTTTCGATGCGGCCTTGTACAAATCTCTGTCAGCTGAGCTTCGGCCATCGCATGCACTTCAAACCGCGTTTCCAAAGACTCTAAAAGTAGCTGCTGCATCTGAGCAAAAGATGGAAAATGTTCGGATAGCCGGCACAAAAAGGCGTCGTGAGGGCGGTTTTGCCGATAGGCAGGCCTTTTTTGCGGCATGAGTAGATAGCGCATATTTGCTGGATCGTAATCCCATAAAAAAGAGGTGTGGTGTAACCAACGCCCCTTTGTCAGGTATTGCGCATTGCCTCCACATTTGCGCTGCCCAATCACATAATCGTTTTCGATGAGCTGGAGATTAAGCGCGGGAAACGCTTGCCGGTAGATCTCCGCCGACCACCCGTGAATCGCAACAGGACACCCTTTTACTCCAACATCTTCGCTGTTCATGATCCAGGTCACAAACCACGTCGATGGATCGACAAATACCGTGCCTCCTCCGCTAAACCGCTTGATGATAGGGACAGGAGCGCTTTCCCACACTTCCCGGTCGATCAACCGATCCGCTTGGCCGGATATCCCCATCACAATGGCGGGCGGCGTTCCACGATTCACAAGGCAAATGTTGCGCTGGTCAGTTCTAAGGAGAGCCTCTTCGATGGAGAGCTGCTGATGCACCGAGGTTTGGAGAAAGGTCAGGTGGAGGGAGGGTTTAGGCATGATCCTCTGCTCTTGAGTGCTACCATTAACACAGAGATATCTGCTGGAGAAACGCCAGAGATGCGGGAGGCTTGTCCTAAATTGCGAGGCTGGTGTTTCATCAGTTTTTGCTTTGCTTCATTGCGCAGTCCGAGAGTTGCTGCATAATCAAAATTTTCGGAAATCAAGATGTTCTCGACGTGCGACAATTTTGCAATTTCTCCTTGCTGCCTATCAATATAGCCCGCGTACTTCGCTGTCAATTCGATTTGAAAATTGGTCTCTTCCCCAAAGTCGCTTAGACTCTCTGGATATTCCTTCAATAAACTTGCGTAGGTATTTTCTGAGCGGCACAAGAGCTGCATCATCGAATACCCTTTGCCATTGAGTTGCTTGAAGATTTTTTCGAGCCGTTGCGTCTCTTCGGCAATGACCGCTTCTTTCTTCTCAACGCGGGCCATTTGTTCGCGGTTAATCAAGCCTAAGTCATATCCATAGCGCCTTAAGCGCAAATCGGCATTGTCTTGTCGGAGCAAAAGGCGATGCTCAGCACGGCTTGTGAACATCCGGTAAGGTTCATCCAATCCTTTCGTTACGAGATCATCGATCATCACGCCGATGTATGCTTCAGAGCGCTTTAAAATAAGCGGGGGCTTATTCAAAACGCGACAAGCGGCGTTGATCCCCGCTAACAACCCTTGCCCTGCAGCCTCTTCATACCCAGAAGTGCCATTGATTTGACCGGCAAAAAAGAGTCCTTCGACCGTACGGCACTCAAGGGAATGGGACATCTGACCGCTCACGACATAGTCGTATTCGATCGCATACGCCGGGCGCATGATCTCAGCGTTCCGGAGGGCTGGGATTGAATGGAGCATCTGCATTTGCACATCGAAAGGCAGCGAGGAGGAGATCCCGTTGACATACACCTCTTCGGTTGTCAACCCTTCCGGTTCTAAAAACAGCTGGTGCCTTTCTTTATCGGCAAAGCGAACCACTTTATCTTCGATCGACGGGCAATAACGCGTTCCGATCCCTGTGATCTTTCCAGAATACATAGGAGAGCGGTGCAAATTAGCCAAGATGATCGCCTTGGTCTCTGGCGTGGTGTACGTAATGTGGCAAGAAACTTGAGGAAGGCGCGACATCTCCGTTTCGTCGTAAGAGAAGCGGATTCCAGGGTCACCTGGTTGCTCTTCAGTCAAAGAATAGTCGATCGAACGGCGGTTGATCCGCGGGGGCGTTCCCGTTTTTAAGCGGCCAAGCTTTAATCCAAGTTGCTCTAGGCTACTGGAAAGACCAACTGAGGGTTGATCTCCCGCACGTCCGCCAGAATAGTGTGTCGTGCCGATGTGGAGAAGTCCGCGCAAAAATGTTCCCGAAGTGATCACAACGGTTTGACTCCGATACGCGATCCCTTCTTTGGTCACGACGCCGACGACTTTGCCTCCCTCGACCAGCAGATCTTCGATCGTACCTTGCTTCACTTCGAGGTTTGGGGTTTTCTCTAGCCGATGCTTCATCGCATATTGGTACGCGACTTTGTCCGCTTGTGCACGAGGAGCCCAAACAGCTGGCCCTTTTGTGGCATTGAGCATGCGGAATTGGATCCCGGTAGCATCGATCACCTTCCCCATCTCTCCGCCCAACGCGTCGATCTCTCGGACCATTTGCCCTTTGGCAACGCCGCCGACCGCTGGGTTGCAGCTCATCTTGCCAATGGTATCTAACGTCATTGTCAACATGAGGGTGCGAGCACCCATGCGGGCAGAAGCCATCGCGGCTTCACACCCCGCGTGCCCAGCACCAATTACAATCACTTCGTACGGAACTGGATATTGCCACATAAAGGTAACTTAAGCTTAGAAAACCCTCAACTACGAGGTCTTGTGACGATCGCGACGGCTTCTCTTCTTGCGCTTGTGCTTCGCAATCTTAAAGCGTCGCTTTTTCTTTACTGATGACATGGTCACTCCCTATTGATTTGGAATAAGGGAGAGCATACACCATCAGGAAGAATAAGTAAATCTCAAATAAGTTATACAGGTGAGAATTGATCAACCCGCCGCTCACGTGCTCCCTCGGGGTCAAAATCGCGCCGCATCGGGGCGTAATTGGCAAATTGAACGATCTCCTTGCGGTAGGTGAGGTTCACGCTTCCCACTCCGCCATGCCTGTTTTTAGCGATGATCAACTCTGCCATCCCAGGTTTGTCGTTCGGGTCGTAATACTCACGCCGGAGGAGGAACATGACGAGATCGCTGTCTTGCTCGATGCTGCCGCTCTCTCTCAAATCGCTCATCATCGGGCGATGTCCTTGCCGCTCTTCCACCTTGCGAGAGAGCTGCGACAAGCATAAAACGGGGATGTTGAGTTCCCGCGCTAAGTTTTTGAGCATGCGGGAAATTTCCGCAATTTCGTTCTGCCGATTTTCTTGCGTGCGAAATGACCCAGAACCCGAAATCAGCTGCAGATAGTCAATCACAAGAAATTCGATTTGATAGCTTTCCTTCATGCGGCGTGCTCTGGCCCGCAAATCGGTAATCTTCAGCCCGGGCTGATCGTCGATCACCATCACCTGATTTTGCATCCCATTCACCGCTCCCACTATTCTCTGAAATTCCCCTCCATTGAGGGCGCCCGTTTTAATCTTTTCCGATTCCACTTCGGCTTGCGAGCAAATGACGCGATGGACGAGCTGTTCGGCGCTCATTTCCAAAGAAAAGACGCCGACTGGGACACCGCTCTTAAAGCAGATATTCTCGGCGATGTTCAATGCCAATGCCGTCTTTCCCATCGCAGGGCGAGCCGCTAAAATCATCAGATTGGAGTTGTGGAATCCATTGAGCAACTGGTCGAGATCTTTTAAATGGGTTGGCAGCCCCGTAATACCGCTCGCTTGGGGCCCTTTCAACCGAAACTGCTCTTGCCTCTCTTGCAATTCCTTTAAATAGGGAACTTGGGTCTCGGCTTTAACTCCCGAAAGGATCTCCCCAATGAGTTTGCCGGGAGATGTATTGACCGATTGGCTAATTTGATAGAAGAGCTGTTGCGCCTCGTCGAGCTGACCACCCACATCATCCGGCTCATTCAAGGCCTCCTTTTCGATCTTCTGGGCGGCGTGGATCATGTTGCGCAAAATCGCCTTGTCACGCACGATTTTAACATACTCTTCTACATAAGCTGATGTGCCGGCGTATTGAGCCAGAGTCGCAATGTAAGCAGGCCCTCCAACGGCTTTTAAATGGCCTAGCCTTTTCAACTCTTCACAAACGAGGTGCACATCGGCAGGCCGGTCATTGACGTAGGCCGTTTTCAAAACCTGAAAGACATGTTTGTGTTCGACGTAATAGAAATGGCTTTCGTCCAAACCATCGGAGGCAATGTTGAGCGCATTCACGCTCGTCAACATACACCCCAGTACCATCATTTCCGACTCTTTCGAGTTCGGCGGCACGCGCATTGTGTCTTTAGTCTCTTTCATCATTTTCTCTTAAGCCAAAACCACTTTTCCAGGTTGACCTGGCACTTCTTTCACATAGCGAGGAACCGCATAGCCCGGGAGTTGCTTGGCAATTTCTTGGATCAACGCCTTCCCTTCCGCCTCTGCCACCTCAAAACGGGCGCTGCCAAAAACACGGTCGAGCTGATGGAGATAGTAGGGCATCACTCCATTGTCTGCAAGAAGCTGGTACAACTCTACCAAAACGGAGGCCGTGTCGTTCACCCCTTTGAGCAATACCCCTTGATTCAGGACAGGAATTCCCAGCTTTTGGATCTCCCGCAGAGCAGCAAAAATTTCGGAGTCAAACTCTTTTGGGTGATTGGCATGGATGCAAAACCACACTTGGAGGGAAGTTTGAGCCAAACAGCTCAGAAAACTCTCGTCGATCCTCTCTGGAATCCCAATCGGGAAGCGGGTATGGAAACGGAGCTTTTTCACATGGGGGATCCGCTCGAGCTTACGGATCAGGCTAAAAAGAACCGCGTCGTCCAAAGAAAGGGGGTCTCCGCCGCTTAAGATCACCTCGTTGATCGAAGGATCTTCCGCAATGGCCGATAGCGCCGCCTCAAATCCCTTAATCGATGTGTCGTAATCGAAATTTTGCCGGAAACAGAAGCGGCAGTGCATCGCACAGGCACTTGAGCAGAGGATCAACGCGCGCCCCTGGTATTTGTGCAAAAATTTGTGCGCTTGCTTAAACGCCCCATCTTGAACTGGATCGCACGCAAACCCCGACTCGCTTTCCCTTTCCTCAATCCGCGCTAAAAACTGTTTGAGGAGTGGATCGTCGAGAGTCCCCTTCTCCATTTTGTTGACCAAACGCAGCGGGACATTCAGCGCAAACCGCGGATGCAGCCAAAGGGAGCGGCGCTGCTCGGCAGTCAGCTCCAATAAATCGGCAAGAATTTCTCCATTGACGACATTGGTGCGGAGAATTGACTTCCATGCCGCCACGGCCGGCGCCGGATGAACCAGGGAAAGTACCATTGTTGCCTTCTCTCTAGAAATAACCCGAGAGCATACCTGTTTGGAAGGGAAGTTGCAAGGATTCTTGCTTTCCGTCCTTGTGACTCTGTGTTGCTTACAAACGGATAGATTTGCTTGGTTTGACTGATAGATCCAATCCTAAAGCACCTAGAATCACACAAAGATTGTTGAGTCGCGGGTTGCCCCTTTTTGAAAGCGTTCGATAAAGACTTTCTCGATTTAAATGCGTCTTTTTGGCTAGCTTTGCGATTCCTAATGACTTAGCATCTGCAACATCTTTTAATGCAATGAGAAAGACTTGTGGATCACTATCTACCAATGCCGCATTTAAATATGCCGCTGCATAGGATGAATCCTGAAGTCGTTCAATCAGATCTTCTTTGTAATCTTTTGTAGGTTTTCTTTTCATATTTTTACTCCTTTTTCACTCGCAAAAGATAGTCTTGCCAATGCTTTTTTGCCTTTGCTATGTCACTCTTTTGAGAACGTTTGCTTCTGCCACTTGTAGCATATAAGCTACTTTTATGACAACAGTATCTCACTTCGCCATCCTGTTCGTTCTGCCGCTAAAAGCGATCTGGCCTATCTTGTGATTTTTTTAATATTTCTTTACAATATATTATTAAATGTTTATCAAACAATCGACGCTATTATTGATAATTAAATATTAAATGGTATATAATAAAGGTGAAGGCAAAGATGCCTTCAAGGAGGATAATATGCACTGGGTAAAAACCTTGAGCAAACTATTCTTAGGTTTATACCTGATTGTCGTCGGGTTGGTGGGCGTGGGAGTCAATCTCTCCTTTGTCACACCAGGCGTCGTCGGGTTCTTTGCATTGGTCGCTGGTGTTCTGTTCGTAGTCAGAGCAGTTAAATGCTGGGGTCATTGCGACGTTTGCTGCCATAGCGATAAAGACGTAAAATAGGTCAGCAGCAAAATCAGGTCTGAGGGGCTGGGCAACATGGCAGCTCCTATTAACCCGTGGGGTGTTTTTTTGTCTTTTTTAAGGATTTTTTACTAGAATCCAATGAGAATTGACAAAGTGAACCCCTGCAAAATCATATCTCCCCTCTTGCGTACATAGGTGTCGGGATCACTCGGGTCAAAGAACGCAGCGGGCAAATCTTGGTAATTAAATTGGTTGCTATTGTAGAAACAGTGATGTTCCCAAGCTGCAAGTATGCTTAGCGGATGCATCGTATTGCAGCATTCCACACAACATTCCCATTTTAAGCCGATTGCCATGTCGGTCATTGTCATGGACGTTGAGCGCGGTTCCCCAATGTCGGCATCGTAGAAAACATTCTGTGTGGGACCTCCCCCTTCACCTGGCACCGTTGTCAAATCATCGCTCGAGCGGTGATAGCTCCCATAAACGATTGACGCTGCCGCTTGACCCACAACAGAAAAGCCGCAGTCCAACCTAAACTCAAGATCAAGCCCTGCCCGCGGTCCAATCCCCTGAAAACAACAGGATGATTTGATGCCAGTCATCGCATTTTGGAGTACCCCTTCCCCGTTGGCCTCGACATGGTACTTTTGACCAAGGCGTGCGGCGCGCACCCCAAGATAAGGCCTCAGAATACAGCAGTGGCTGACATAGTAGCGGTAGGCCAATTCACAATCGACCCAATCGAGATCTAACGTCCATCGCGCTTTCGCAAATGTGTAAACCAAGCTCGGGTCCATCGTCCAATCTGACACAAAAGAGGTCCCATGAGCTTGTTCAGCTATGTCATACCCCGTTTGAGCTTTTGAATGATAATGGGTCCAATTGAAGATCAAATCCCAACAATCGCAGGGGCTATAATACCCAATCCCGAGTCGAAAGCCAGGATCAAATTTGAAGTGAGGATTTAACGTGTGCGTATCGAAGTAGACATTGTTCGCCTGCGTCAGGTTAAATGTTCTTTGATTCACGACCGTGCCCAATGCTATTCCCTCTTCGCTTGGCTTCCACCACAAAAAATCGAAGCGCCCACTTAAGTGGTCAAAAAAATTGGTGCACAAACGGTCTCCACAGACCGGACGAGCAGAATGGTTATATCCGTAAAAGGAGATGGGAGGTTCATTGCAGAGTGTAAAACAACACCCTGGCTCCTCATAGGCCACCCCACTCGCAACTAGGCACAAGAAAACCCCTATAAAACGGATAGTTGCAATCGAGGTTTTCATTATAATTTCCCGCACAGTTCATGGCCGAATGCACCATCCTAAGCAACCGGATCATTTATTTCAACATCTTAACCAATCCTTAACAATCTACCCCGAATAGCGCTTATTTGAAGATTGTATTATAATTTTATTTGTCCTGGCCACCACCACAGTACTCACACAACCCATCGAACGTCCCCCCTCCGCAATATTCGCTAACGCAACAAACACAACCTACACAGTATCAACAACCACAACCGCAACACTAGGGCCCGCCCGGTGGACAGGAAGCATCACCCCCACTCCCGAGCTATCATCCACAAGCCTCGCAACAGCAATATAAGGTAAAAATCCCACAAGCCAAGCCGCTCAAACGATTGTCAACGGATTGAACTCAAAACAACCCGCCCAACGTCCAAGCAACAATTCTGGCATCGTGAGTAGGATTCTAGATGTCCTGTTCGCAATCGACCTCTGTGCTCTGCTCTGTTAGACCCAAGTATTAAATTCACCTTTGTGGTATGATAGCGGCCATTATCATATCTTAAATGAGATTCTATGGAGTTTGTCCACACCCCGTACCAGCCTGGAGAAACGATCGCGGCTGTGGCTACGCCTCCTGGACAGGGGGGTGTTGCAATCATCCGCATTTCGGGAAAAGAAGCGGTTGCGATTGCGAATAAAGTGTTTTCAGGCGATGTCACCCGCTACCCATCCCATACCGTCCACTATGGAAAAATTCACGATGCCGCAGGCAAACAGATCGACGACGTCCTCCTAGTGCCCATGCTCGGAACCCGCTCCTACACAGGGGAAGACACGATTGAGATCCAGTGCCACGGGGGCACCCTAATCACGCGCCGCGTCTTAGATGCCGTTCTTGCTGCGGGCGCCAGAGCAGCTCTTCCTGGTGAGTTCACTTTTAAGGCGTTTATCAATGGGAAAATAGACCTTGCACAAGCAGAAGCGGTACAAGAGTTGATCGGCGCCAAAAATGAGAGGGCGTTGGATGCCGCTGAAGAGCAGCTACAAGGTATGCTCTCCCATAAAATCGAAGGGTTTCAAAAGGCCTTGGTCGATACAGCAGCAATTTTAGAAGCATGGGTCGATTTTCCCGAAGAGGGGCTCGAGTTTGCTTCGATGGAGGAGGTGTGCCGCCATCTGGAAAGTGTGAAACAAGAGATGCAAACCCTTGTCGAGACATTTCACGACGGAAGGATCATCCACGAGGGCGTTGCTCTCTGTCTGATCGGATCTCCCAATGTGGGAAAATCCTCTTTGATGAATGCCCTCCTCGACAAAGACCGCGCCATCGTCTCTCACATTCCAGGTACAACGCGCGACATCGTCGAAGACCACCTGCGCATCAACGGCCTTCACATCAAACTGATCGACACAGCAGGCATTCGGATCACAGAAGAGGTGATCGAGCAAGAAGGGATTCGGCGCTCCAAAGAAGCGATGTCAAAAGCGAACCTCATTTTGTTTCTCTTAGATGCGTCACAGCCGATCCATCCTGAAGAGCGCGCTCTATTGAACACAATACCAAAAGAAAAATGCATCGTCGTCTGGAACAAAACCGACTTACCCCACTCCTCCCTGGAATCGCTGCAGGGCTCCCACACCGTAGAAGTCTCTGCAAAAAAACGGCAAGGGCTCGAAAAATTGCACCAAGCGATCGATCGGGTCATTTGGGAAAAGGGGCCCCCGTCGCGCGAAGAGCTGCTCATCACGAACGTCAGGCATAAAGAAGCTCTCGTCCAAGCGATCACCGCGTGTCAGGCGGTCATCGATGGCCTGCGCAACGACGTATCTCCTGAATTGATCACGATGGACATGCGCCACGTCCTCAAGTCGCTTGGAGCCATCATCGGCAAAGATATTACGGAAGATATCCTCTCGGCGATTTTTTCGAAATTCTGCATCGGGAAGTAAAATGAACAAACGCGCCTGGGCCAAACAGATCGCTGCGATTCTCGATCAATACTACCCCGCACCTGCGATCCCTTTGCACCACAAAGATCCCTATACTCTCTTGATCGCAGTGTTGCTCTCTGCACAGTGCACAGATGCACGCGTCAACCAAGTCACACCCGCCCTGTTTGCAAAAGCGCCCACCCCACATAAAATGGTTGCGCTCTCTGTGGAAGAAATTACATCGCTCATCCGCACCTGCGGGCTTTCCCAAAGAAAAGCCAAGGCGATCTGGTCCCTTTCGCACATCCTCATCGACAAATACAAAGGACGCGTTCCTGGCTCCTTTGCAGCCTTGGAACAGCTCCCAGGCGTTGGCCACAAAACAGCCTCGGTCGTCATGAGCCAAGCGTTTCACGAACCGGCGTTTCCCGTAGACACGCACATCCACCGCTGTGCCAAGCGGTGGGAGCTTTCGAACGGGAAAAATGTAGAGCAAACAGAACGCGATCTAAAGCGCCTTTTCCCGCGAAACAGTTGGAACAAACTCCACTTGCAGATCATCTACTTCGCTCGTGAACACTGCCCAGCCCGTGGGCATGATGCAAACAAATGCCCCATCTGCAAATACAGTTCAACCTAGGTTAGAAACTTATGCCAAAACCAACAACCTTCTTTGGTTTTATGGAAATCGACGGGAAATGTTCATTAGAATTTGACATTGACAGTTTTCCCTAGAACAACATAGGATGCTTCTTCTAGAAAATCGGAGGGCATGCACCATGTTATATCGTCTATCTGCTTCTGTTTGCAAAACTTTGCCCTTTTTCACTAGAGAAATAGGAGGTGTTTCAGTTAAGACGAATTCCTCTTGGATCTCGGGTGTCTTGACGATGTCTATGGCCTCGGCAGCCTCATCAAAGCCTCTCCGGGCTTCTTTTGTCCCTTGGATGAATTTTTTTCGACATCATCCGGCTCCAAAATCTATCTTTCCTGATTCGCAACAACGCGATCATCGGATTTTTGGCGTTTTAGCTGCTGTTAGTTTGTTGGCTCTTTCCAAAAAGGCAGATTGCGATCAGGATAAAGATTTAGATGACTTATCTCATGTGGTTTTTCAATCGTTTCCAGCTTTGGACAAACTGAAAGATAAGGAACCAGTCTTGTTTATTGGTTCGACCGGTTCAGGAAAAAGTGCGACTTTAAATCATTTGATGGGAATCTCCATGAAAGTGGTCAAGGTCGATACGACTGGTCGTGCAACCTTGATCTCGAACGAATCAGATGCTTTCAGAATCGAAGAAGGAGATGATACTCCCCAATCTGCAATCATTAAGACTCGCCAGGAACCAACTTCCGGGTTATGGCTAACAGATTGCCCAAGTTTTAGTGAGGGACGTCGTAAAACTTATCGGTTCGCATCCGAGATCTCTTCTTCTTTGGCGACACAAACGGCTGAAAAGGTGAAAGCGTTAGTTGTGACAATAGGCGTTAAGGAGCTTGGTGAGAGTAAGGGAGAGTCGTTCAGGAAGATTGCCCTGATTTTACACAATTTGGTGGTAAACGCTGCAGACGCAAAACAGTCGATCTTTTTTTTGTTTACTAAAAGTCCGATAGAAAAGGGGTGGTGGACATACTATGTGAAACCAGCCCAGAAAAGCGAAATTATCGGGAAACTTGAAGAGATCCAGGCGCAGATTGGTGCTAAATCGCAGTCGGATTTAACCGAAGAAGATTTAGCAACGAGAAACATTATCAGCTTGATGCTCGAACAAGATGAGAAAGGAAACGGGTCGAAAGAGAAACCAACCCGAACGCGCCCTCAAGGCTCCAGGATTTTTGTCATTGATATCACCAATAGTGACCAGAGGCATGAAATCCTTAATGCCATTACCCAGGCTCCAGGCATTGAACGCAATCAATTTATTTCTAATATTCGGGGAGATGTTGCAGAAGCATTGAGACATTGCCTTGTCAAACATATGCAAATCGGATTAGAGATTCCGGTTTTATTAGGACTCAAAAAGCAAAAAGCCTATCTCGATCATCGATTAAAGGAGCGTTGCCAAAACATCCAAGCGATGAACGACGATATCGACAAGCTGATGTCGGGCGGAAAATACGATATCAAGCATCATCTTGAGATGATGCAAAGAGAAAAATTTAACATCGAGAACCAAGTGACTCGAAACGAGAGTGAGGTCGCCGTATTAGAGAAAGAAATTGCTAAAACGCACTCGAAAAAAGAGGTGATTTATTGGGAGGAGACTTTTTTTAGCGAAGCGCGATTTTTTGATTTTTATACTAGGGAGCACACATTTGAGTACAATGGGCAGCCGTTTACTGAAAGAGTTATAGAAAATTGTAGTCGAAAAAATGGGGCCCTCGAGTTTATGGTTCGGCTTGGTCTAAGCACCCTTGAGTCAAAAATAATACCGGAGCCAATGCAAACCGGCGTTAAAATCGTAACGAGTGCCATCGATGTAGGGGAACAACCTTGGATATATGAAGAAAAAGTAAACAAGCCTTCAGAAGGCAAATATAAAAGTAGGTTTGATATACAAAGGTGGGGTGCTAAAGGTGAATTCACAGTCAAAATTTATGGGCCTCACGATTTAAAAGAAGATGTGGTAGAGCATCGGGTTCTTCTTGAGAAAAAACTGAAATCTACAATTGGAGACTTAGAGCAACTCAAAGCTGCTGAGGCAAGAACCGAGGAAATCGTCAACGATTTGAAGGCACAATTACAGAGTGTAAATGCAAAAATGAAAGGGCAAAAGATAGTCGACAGCTTAGCCGCTTCAAAACAAGAACTTGAGTCAGAACAGGTAAGCGATTATGCAAGACTAAAAAAACTTGTTGAAAAACAAAGTGAGCTTGCCCTGAAAATAGCTAGAAATAAATCCAATCTAAATCACACGCTCCGACTGATGCAGTTTGTTTCGATGAGCAATGCTTTACTGCTTGATTTTGATTTGCGCTACAAATTTGAGCAATCTATGGAGGACCTGCCAAAACTCGATTTGGAAGTCAAGGATGTCTAACAATTTTCAATCAATCCACATTTAAAAAACGAAAGGAAACATCATGTTTTTTACACGACTATCCACACATGCTTCGAGAACATTTTCCCTATTTGTGAATAGAGCAGAAACAGTTGCGTTTACAAAGTCTACTCCCCAAGCGTTTGGCAGTCTTACCCAATCGTTAACTGCTCCTCGCTTAGCAAAACTACCTCGAGCTTCCCTTGTGCCGGGAGTCCGTTTTTTTCAAAGTCACTTGATTCGAAAGTCGTTATTTCCGCACCATCAGCAAAGTGATTTTCGGGTTTTTGGCGTTTTGGCAGCTGTAGGTCTTTTGGCGGTTTCCAAAAAGGTAAGCTGTAATCAAGATTCTGATGAAGTCAATTTAGATGATTTACCAGAGAAGATAGCTGAGTCGCTGTCTGCCTTAGAGGCGTTAAGAGACAAAGAACCGGTTTTGTTCATTGGTGCGACAGATTCGGGAAAAAGCACGACCTTGAACGTCATGATGGGTATTCCGATACAAATAGTGAAGGTTGACTCTATGGGTTTTGCTACTCTTAAAGCAGACCATCCAGATCCATTTGAGATCGGAAATAGCTCGGAAGCAAAAACAGAGCTCGTCAAAGCAAAACAGGAACCTGATTCGAAGATGTGGCTCACAGACTGCCCGGGTTATAAGGACAATCGTTCAAAGACGCGTCATTTTGTTTCTGACATCTCATCCTATTTGGCAACACAAACTGTTCGGAAAGTCAAAGCTATCGTTGTGACAATTAGCATTGGAGCCTTCGATCAAAGAGGAAATGCATTTAAAGAGATCGCTTTGATGTTGCATCATTTGATTCACAATAGTCCTGCTGCAAGACAATCGATCTTTTTTATGTTTACCAAAAGTCCGATTAGGCAAACAACTGATTCCTGGGGCAATCGAAGGTATCAGGTATACCCGGCCGATAAAGGGGAGATCGTCGATAGAATAAAAAATATTTTGCAAGTAATAGAAGCTAAACCCGAAAACGAGCTAAGCAAGGAGGATAAAGCGGCAAGAAATGTAATTGAATTGATGATCAAAGGGGATATTGAAGGCGATGGATCTCAAGATAGTCCCCAACGAACCAGCCCTGAAGGTGCAAGAATTTTTGTCATCGATATTTCTAACAGAAACCAAAGAAAGGAAATTCTCGATGCGATTGCAAAGGCACCCGGGATTGAACGGGATCAATTTAACCCTAATATTAATGGAGATGTCGCGGAGAGCTTCAAAAAATCTATTATCAAGCGCCTAGAAATGGGATCACAATTGGGGGAGATGTACGCTCTCCGAGATCAGGAGAGTGATCTTAGGCTAACAATCGAGGGCACCCATACAGAAATTAGTCGAATTGATGACCAGATCAGATACCTACAAAAAGGCACTCCTCTCAATATTACTCAATATTCTGAAGTCATCGTCGATCAAATTCACAACTACAAGGAAATAGAGGAGCTACTCACGGCATCACGTGACCGTATTGAAACGGAAATTCAGGAAAATGATACTACTGAATTGGTCGACTATTGGAGGGATAGATTTTTTAGCGAACCGCCGTTTCTTGACTTTTTTTCTAGAAAACATGTTTTTCACTACAAACTGAAACGACCCTTTTCTGAAGTGTTTGATTCAGAACGAAGTAGTCAAAATATGGTATGGAAGTTAATAACTGGTCTTGCAATGATGCAAAATCCTATAGCGATTCCAGGGCTATATCTTTACCCCAATGGGGAACATCGTGTGATCAAAATCAGTAAGGAAACAGGGGAATTTGAAAGCGAATATGAAGTCTTAAAGCATGGAGTCACGGCAGATTTCACGGTGACGATTCAGGGACCTAAAAACGGAAGAGAGGATGTTGCCCTTTTGTTAACTACACTTAGGCGTGATCTTGATCTGGTTAAAGCTCGATTAGAAAAACTGGCAACAGAGAAGAGTCAAGCAGAAGACTCACTAAAAAATGTGACAGCCTTGTGCTCCTCCTTACAATCTTTAACTAGCCAAAAATCAATCTTGGGAAAAAAGATCGATGCTCACCAAGAGGAGCTTCGTAGGCTTCAAAATCAATTGACTGTGCTAGAGGAAGACATTCGTAAAAACAAAAAGGCCCTTACAACCGCTTTGTCCCTCATCCAATTCGATTTGATCAATAGCATATTGAACCTCAATCAAAACCTCGTTTCTAATTTCACAAAAAAGATGGCAAAGTTAAAGGCAGACCCCAAATTCCAAGAAGATAACATGTAAGGGAGCTATAAACTAAAAACCTTTCTCAGTCTAATTTTCCGTCGATTTTCGAAGTTATTTTGATCGAAAATCGGTTTGAAGGGGATAGATCCTAGACGTGTTTGAGGGCAGCTGAGATCAGAAGAGCTAAGTCTTCTGCATCGATCGGATCCTTGAGGGCTCTCTGGATCGCTTTTTGAGCTGTGACTTGATTGTATCCCAAATTGATCAGGGCACTCATTGCATCGGTGATCTTCTGCGTTTTGGGATCCCCGAGATGGACAGCGTAGTCGTTCGGGTGAATGCCGCTGATTTTGACCTTGTCGCGCATTTCGATGATCAGCCTTTCAGCTCCCTTCTTGCCAATGCCAGGCACGCGACAGAGCACCGCAGCATCTTCACTTACAATTGACTTCTGCAGGTCAACTAAAGGCATATGGCCGATCAACGCCATTCCAATTTTTGGGCCAATACCGGTCACCCCTAACAGCGATTCAAAAAAATCCCGTTCCGAAGCGCTGATAAACCCATAGAGGGCTTGCGATTGTTCTCTCACTACGAACGACAGATGCAGGGTGGTTTCTTCACCAATCTGTGGAAGGCGAGGAAAGACATGAGCGGGAATGAAAATTTTATAACCAAGACCGGCTGCTTCAACGACAACAAAAACGGGTGTTACTTGAATCAGTTTTCCGCGGATATAGGCAAACATTTTGTACTCCTTTTATATCTCGGATTCGGTATACGAACGCCAGTTTAGTGAATGGGCATGGCAAATGGCTAAAGCAAGAGCATCGGCTGCATCTTCTGGCTCAGGTATCTCAGAGAGGTTTAAAAGGGCTTTGATCATCCCCTGAACCTGGTGTTTGCTGGCCCGCCCATTTCCGACAACAGCGCTTTTTGCTTTCGTCGGGGCATATTCGTAAACGGGAATCCCCCGTTTCTTTGCAGCGATGATTGCAATCCCGCGCGCCATTCCGAGTTTAATGGCGCTTTGCACATTATCTTTAACATATTGTGTTTCAACAGCTAGAGCTGTAGGAGAAAACTGATCCAATAACTCCTCTAAAGCATTGAACAAGATTAAATACCGATCACTGAGTTTCAGACGGGGAGGGGGTTTTACGCATCCATAATCGATCGCACAATAGCGTGTCCCCTCACATTTGATAATTCCGTAGCCCGTGATCACAGTCCCCGGATCGATCCCGATAATGATCACGCCTCACCTATCGAGCCGGGATTTTCTAAAGCCAGGTCGAGGAGATGGGGAGAGCGGGGGGATTGCCTTGCCACCATCGACTTGAGAAGAGTGTCTTGTGAACGCTGCTCCCAGAGCACTTTTCCCATGCTATCCCAATGGCGTGCAATTTGCTGGCACCGCTCTTCATAGACTTTGAGCCGCTCTTGCTCTTGCTTTGCTTGAGCCAGCTGCGACTGCGCATACTCTAGCTTCTCTTCCCACAGCATTTGCCTCTCATCAAAACACTTTCTTAGCTCGTGATTCTCTCTCTGAAGCGCATGCTCTTTTTGGACGAGCACTTGCATCGTATGTTCCAAAAGGGTCAAAGCTTCGCCTCTAGCCTCTAAAATCCCCTTCGCTTCTTCAACTGCTGCTTCTAAATTTTTGATCCGCTCACCCAACTCCGTCGTCTCGCGCACCTTCTTTGATAAGTGGTGATGCGCTGCTTTCAGATGCTCTTCCGACTCTTCGCGGGCGGCTTGTGCAGCATTCAGCTCTTGCAAATAGTGCCCATTCTTTTCAATGCCAGCTTGATGCTGTTCCGTCATCAAGTTCAGCGCGGCCTTTACAGCGACGATCTCTCTCTCCCGTTCTGCAATAACCGCTTCTGCCTCAGCTAATCCTATGCGCTGTGCATCAGACAACTTTGCTTTTAACCCGCTGATTTGCCGATTGAGCTCTGCGACTTCCCCCACAACCTCTAATTTCGCTTGGCTTTCTTCATAAAGAGAAGAGGTAAAACGGGCCTTCATGTCGTTCATTGCGATCTTCAGCGTCTTCAACTGCTGACGCAACGATTCGATCTCCTCTTTTTCGTTAGAAAGATCGAACAGGGAAGAATCTGGAGTTTCACTTTGAAGCGACAACATAAAATGGCCTGGGTCGGTAACAGATTTCCCAAACATTACTCTTTTTTAGTTTGAAGATCAAGTTGCGGATTTATCGACCCTTTCCCCAGCGGAGGGAGAGGGCGTTGAAAACGACGCTTAGGGAGCTTAGGGTCATTGCTCCAGCTGCGATCAGGGGGGTTAGGTACCCACAGACGGCCAGAGGAATGGCAATCACGTTATAGATAAAGGCCAGGAAAAGATTTTGGGCAATTTTGCGGTAGGAGGCGCGTGAGAGTTGAATCGCCTCGACAACGCCGTTAAGATCGTTTCTGACAAGGGCGATCGAAGCGCTCTCAAGAGCAACGTCCGTGGAAGCGCCAAGAGCAATCCCGATGTCTGCCGCCATGAGGGCAGGCGCATCGTTGATCCCATCTCCTAGCATACCAACAACCCGACCTTGTCTCTTTGCGCCCTCGATTTGCGCGAGCTTTTCTTGAGGGAGTAGCTGCGCGTGAACCTCGGTGATTCCGGTTTCTCTTGCGATGCGATCGGCAGGAATTTGGTAATCGCCTGTGAGCATTACAACGCGCATCCCCATCTTTTGAAGGGAACTGACCATCTCTCTGGCCCCTTCACGCACATGGTCAGTCAAGATGAGATATCCCAATAGTACGTTCTCCTTCCACACTAATAGAAGAGTGCCTCCCCCTTCTAAGGCTCTTTCGAGCGCTTTCATCTCCATCAAAACGGCTCTCTCTCTAGCAAACATCAACGATCCAACACCATACCGGACCGAACCAATTTTGCCCTCGATCCCCTTTCCAGGAAATGATTTGAAACCCTCAACAGGTTTTAAAGTAAGATTGTGCTCAGCAGCTGCATCGACAATGGCTTGAGCAAGTGGGTGTTTTAACTGTTTTTCCAAAGAAGCTGCGATTGTCAACAGTTCACGCGGATCATGCCCTTGCGAGGGATTCAAGAAGGCGATCTTCATGCTTCCGGTCGTCAACGTTCCCGTTTTGTCGACGTAGAGAACTTGCATGTCCCTCACTTTTTCAAAAATGGCAGCGTCCTTAAATAAAATGCCTTTTCGCGCGCCAAGACCAGCTGCTACAACAACAACGATCGGGGTAGCAAGCCCAAGTGCACAGGGGCAGGCAATAACTAAAACAGAAATTGCATTTAACACTCCTTGCCCCAACTGGCCTGTCCAACCCCACACTAGCGCGATTGTCGCACATGCGATCGCAATAACAGCTGGGACAAACTTGGCAGAAATTGCATCTGCAAGGCGCTGGGCGGGCGCTTTTGTGTGTTGGATCTGTGAAACCATCTGCACGATGTGTGCAAGGAATGTATCCGCACCAACGCCGACCGCTTTGATCCGCAAAGCGCCGTTCACACTGAGAGTCCCGGCATACACCTTTTCTCCTGGATGTTTTACAACGGGTTTGCTCTCGCCGGTCAATAGAGACTCATCCACCTCAGCCTCCCCAGAAACCACTTCCGCATCGACGGGGATCCGCTCCCCCACCAACACCCGCAACACATCTCCTTTGACGATCTGTTCGACCGGCACGAGAAGCAGGGTTTTACCTTTTTCGACATGAGCCATGCGGGGCTGTAAATAGAGAAGCTGTCGAATCGCTTCTGTCGCCTTGTGGCGATAATGAGACTCAATCCACCGCCCAAGCAGAACAAAAACGATGATAAACACGCTGCTTTCAAAATACAATGGAAGGTGCCATTCAAAAAGCCAGCTCGCCGAGCTCACAGCCCAAGCCGCAGTCGTTCCCATCGCAATGAGCAGATCCATATCGGCGACGCCACTGCGCAAAGCGCGATATGCCCCTTGATAAAAGCTCCACCCGCCGATCAGCTGCACAGCCGTTGCCAAACTCCACTGCAGCCACGCAGGCATTTCAAACGGGGATCCCAAAACCATGGAAACCATCTGCAACAGAAAAGGGAACGCCAGAAGAGCCACGGCGATCAGAGTCAACCCGCTGATCGCATGGTCGTGCGCTTCCGCATGGCTGGCATGTCCCGGTGGATGAGCGCGATAGCCAGCTTCTTGCACAGCTGAATATAAAAGATCCTGCTTTAAATGAGCTTGCACTATAACAAGCGCAGCGCCTGTCGCGCCATTGACATGTGCCGATAAGACCCCCTGCACACTCATCAAAGCATTCTCTACCCGCTTGGCACACGCCTGGCAATGCATTCCAGTAATTTGCAATTCAATTTTCAAGTTTTCTTTGCCCATAAGAACCTTTACAAAAAATCGGATTGTCATCCATCATGCTATACAAATATATTCTATCCAAACAATAGGTAAATGTTTTATGGCACAGCAACAGCCTCTCACAGAAGGTCCATCGATTTTGAATACCGATTACTTGGCGGAGTGGGTGTCCCATCGCATGCAATACATCATTTATGGTTTAGTGGGATTCCTCGTGATTCTTGCGGCAGTCTATTTATTGACTAATCGCAATACGAAACTTTCTGAAAAGCAATACCAAGAAGCGTCACAAGCGTTCACTCTCTTCGCAAAACCATCCACGGAAGAAGCAGAGCAAGCAAAAGCACTTAAAGACCTCTCTGCCCTCATGGCGAAACACGAAGATTTGGAAGCCACTTACGGGGGAGCCGTTGCACAAATTCTGATCAACCGCGGCAACGCGACAGATGCCATTTCCCTCGCTCAAGAGACGCTCCGAAGAACAGCAAAAGACAATCTCCCTTTTTACCACCAATATGCAGAAACCACTCTGCTGATCGTTAAAGGAAAATACCAAGATGCTCTTGCTCAAGCGCAACAGCTCCAACAACTGATTGAAGAGGAAATCAAAACGATTCCCAACTGGAGAAGCCGCTCTTTTGGTGCAGAACTCTTTCCACTCAATCTCTTTCGCATTGCGATGCTGCAAAAACAAACTGGAGACAAAGCAGGTGAGAGAGCGACTTGGACATTATGGAATCAGTATGCAGGACTCGATGGGCAACAAACACCGCCGCTTTCAGTCGATAGTCGCATTTTCCACGCCGTAATCCAACAACTTGCCGTGGGAACGACATCTTTGCCCGACTATATTAAAGAACGGATGAGAGATAATTAAATTTTATTTTTGTATTATTTGTCGAATTTTGGTAATTGTATATTGAAACCCGACTTGCGATCAACGGTGACGATGAGACGCAAGTTTGGTTTGCACATCCCAAAAGCGTGGAACGCCGGAGCAACAAAGGAGGTGACAGAGGTCGGTCGATTGCTCGAAGCCACAACAGATTGGGAGATTTGGAAAAATAGAAATAGGACTCGACTCCGAAAGGATGTCGAGATGAAACAATACACGAGAACGCCAACTCGTGAGGTGAAACAAAAGTGTAAACAAATTGTGGAGCAACACGGTGTTGTGACGTTCTTCGCTAGTTACCCAGTTTAGGGTAAGTGGAGAAAATCATTGTGAGTCCAAAATATAGCTCACTAGCCGTTGATGAGAGTTTCAAAGAATTTGACAACGAAACTGCGTTGGAAGATTCGTTTGAACCACATTTAGAAGTGATCGTCAACGCGCACTTTGGCAAAATTCCATCACCCTCAGCGACATCATCCGATGTCCTGAATGTGACAGGAAGAATTACCGTATCTTTCTAACAAAAAAAGATACGAAGCACAAAATCGAAGCGACCATCCTCGGATGGTCGCTTTTTTTATTGGTTTACTCCCATGACTGAAACTGAAGCTTTTGTCATCTTATCCTCTCTTTCAGGCCTCGGTCCAACTAAGATCCGCAAACTGATCGACCATTTTGGTTCTGCTCAAGAAGCTATTGAATCTGCTTCTGCTACCATTTCATCGCTTTCTGGATTTGAAGCGATTGGAAAGCAATGGGGCTCTTGGGAAAAAGATTCAATATGGCGCGAAGAAATTGTGCTTGCTGAGAAAAATCATATTTCATTCCTCCCTTTTACAAGTCCCCACTACCCAAAAGCTCTGCTCGCGATCCCCGATTTTCCTGCGCTGCTTTATGTGAAGGGGGAGTTGCTTCCACAAGACACACAACGTTCCATCGCCATTGTGGGAACGCGCAATGCCTCTATTTATGGCCTTGAAATGGCGGAGAGATTTAGCAGAACACTTAGCTCATCGGGTTTTACAATCATCAGTGGACTTGCCCGTGGGATCGACACCGCAGCCCATCAAGGTGCCCTCACAGCTGGTCGTACGCTCGCTGTAATCGGTTCTGGCCTTTGCCACATCTATCCACCAGAAAACCGCGAATTGTCCGAATCAATTACAAATCGGGGTGCTCTCATTTCCGAGTTTTCGCTCAAAACACCACCAGACCGACAAAACTTCCCACGCAGAAATCGCATTGTCAGTGCCTTGTCAACAGCTACTTTGCTGATCGAAGCGCCGATCAAAAGCGGCGCCATGATCACCATGGAAAAATCTTTCTCTTACAAAAAGAAGCTCTTTGCCATCCCCGGTCGCATCGATTGTGAAAATTTTCGCGGCAATCATCTTCTCATAAAAAATGGAAAAGCGCATCTTGTCGAAACGGCCGACGACATCATTTCCCATTACGAAAATTTGGTTCCATCGCTACTATCCCAACCCAAAATCGGGTCCGTCTGCACTTTGGATCCAGACGAAAAAAGACTGCTCTCCATGCTACCAGAACAAGAACTCAACATCGAATCGATCGCTACTCTTACACACATTCCGATGGCACAGCTCAACAGTTTGCTCATGGGTCTGCTGCTCAAAAAAAGAATCAAATCCTTCCCAGGACAGTTTTATAGGGTCATCAAAAATTGATCGCATCGACTTGTGGAAAAAGAAAATATTTTCACATTTATTAAAAATTGAGATGCGAAAAATGCGACAACAGGCAACAATAGAGGTAAGAGAGCTGACATATATATTGGTCAATGAATGTTCAAGTTTTATTGAAATGCCTTCACAACTATATGAAGGCTTGTTTTTAATACATTTAGGTTGAAATGGGTAAATCGTTAATCATCGTGGAGTCTCCCACGAAAATTAAAACTCTAAAAAAAATCCTTGGAAACGACTACGTATTTGAATCGTCCTTAGGCCACATTCGCGACCTCCCTGCAAAAGAATTCGGCATTGACGTTGAAAACGACTTCACTCCCAAATACGTCGTCATGCCAGAAAAGAAAGAAGTGATTGCCCGCCTGAAAAATGCAGCAAAAGCGTGTGACATGGTTTACCTCTCTCCCGACCCCGATCGGGAAGGGGAAGCGATCGCTTGGCATATCAGCGAAATTTTGCCGCCCAAAACAAAATTCAAGCGCGTCACATTTAACTCCATTACGAAAGAGGCTGTCCTAAAGGCTCTCAAGAACCCGACAGAAATTGATCCTGCCCTTGTCAATGCGCAGCAAGCGCGCCGACTGCTCGATCGGATTGTCGGTTACAAAATCTCTCCACTCCTCAACCGCCGTATCCAGCGGGGCAAAGAAGGTTCAGTCTCAGCAGGTCGCGTGCAATCAGTTGCCTTAAAACTCGTTGTGGATAGAGAAAAAGAAATCGAGACATTTATCCCAGTCGAATATTGGAACCTCGCATCCGTTCTCAAAACCGCTGACGAGGATAAGCACTTTACGGCCGCCCTTTATTCAGTTGATCAAGCGCGTGTGGAAAAAGAGGCGAAAGAAGGGAAAGAGATCACGACGGTTGGCGATAAAGAGACGGCTCAAAAAGCCGTCGAGAGAATGAAAAAGACTCCCTATATCGTTCAAGAAGTCGAGCGCAAAGAGAAACGCCGCTTCCCAGTTCCTCCCTTTATCACCTCTACTCTTCAACAAGAAGCAAGCCGCCATTACGGATTCTCCTCTTCTCGCACCATGAGCGTTGCACAGTCTTTATACGAAGGGATGGATTTGGGCAATGAAGGAGCTGAAGGGTTGATCACCTATATGAGAACAGACTCAGTTAGAGTAGTTCCAGAAGCCATTGAGGAGCTGCGTAAGCACATCGAGACAGCGTTTGGAAAAGAGTATCTGCCACCAGAACCGAAAGTGTACTCTACACAAAAAACCGCACAAGATGCTCACGAAGCGATACGCCCCACCAACCTAAACCACCCTCCCGAAATGGTGGAGCCTTACTTAAGCCGTGATCAGTTCCTTTTATACCAATTGATTTGGCGCCGCTTCATCGCTTCCCAAATGATGCCAGCCGTCTACGATACTGTTGGTGCTGATATTATCGGAGGCGACAAGGGGATCATCGTCAGAGCCACCGGTTCCGTCATCAAATTTCCCGGCTTTCTGGCAGTCTACGAAGAGCGGCTCGATGATGAAGAGAAGGATCCCGAATCTAAAATGTTACCCCATTTGGAAACAGGGATGGCCCTTACCCTTCTCGATGTCACAGCCGACCAAGCGTTCACGCGCCCCCCTCCTCGCTATACAGAAGCCTCTCTCGTCAAGGAGTTGGAGAAATCGGGTATTGGTCGCCCCTCGACTTATGCGACAATCATGAACAAAATCCAAGGACGTGAATATACGGTGAAGGAAAGTGGACGGCTTAAACCCACCGAAATTGGACGCGTCGTCGTACTTCTCTTGGAAAACAATTTTAAGCAGATCATGGACATCGGATTCACCGCAGCCATGGAAGATGATTTAGAACAAGTCGCCGAAAATAAAAAAGATTGGAAAGACCTCCTTAAAGATTTCTGGACCCATTTTATCCCGACACTCGAAATGGCAGAGAAAGAAGGTTTTGTCCCCAAAATCATGACGGACATCGACTGTCCAACTTGCGGATCAAAACTCCAAAAAGTGTGGTTCAAGTCGAAATATTTTTACGGATGCTCTCGCTATCCCGATTGCACCTTCTCTTCGCCAATCGAAGATGTTCACTTTGACAAAAACGATTACGCACCCGATTTTGACTGGAATCAAAAATGTCCAAAATGTCAAGGTGAGATGAAGTTAAGACATGGAAAATTTGGACCATTTTTGGGATGTTCAACATATCCTGCTTGTAAAGGAATTGTGAATATCCCTAAAAAGGGAGAAGAAGTAATTGATAACTCGAATATGCCATCCTGTCCCGCCATTGGATGTCCAGGGCACTTGATGGGAAGGCGTTCGCGTTTTGGAAAGATTTTTTACTCTTGTTCCACATATCCGGCCTGTGACGTCATTGTCAACGACCTGGACATGTTACAGGAGAAATACCCGAACCACCCGCGTACACCCTACGTCAAGGTGGCGAAAAATAAGGCCCAAAAATCAAGAACAAAAACAACCATAACCAAAGGAAACATTATGGCAAAAAAAGCAGCAGCTAAGAAAACAGCTACAAAAAAACCTGCTAAGAAAGCCGCTTCTAAAAAGAAGTAGTTTGAATGAAGGGTGCTCTAGGTAACTAGAGCACTCTTTTTTTTTTACCCGTCTTATTTACAATTCACCCAGAGCTCCCTGACGGTCGCACTGGGCTGTCAACAATCGTCCTTCGCTGGCGCTGCGGACTCTCGAACAGTTCCAATGTCGTTTGCTTAACCTACTAAACACTTAAGTTGCGAAGAGCCTCAATAAGGCCTGTTCTATCCCTCACACCTTCTCACTGATCTCACTGGGCTCAGTGGTGAGTTATGCAACAAGCTCTTTTTCTTGGCTGGTCTCTTTTAATCCTTGTACAGACAACATCGAAAGCACAAATCCGATCAAGCACATCCAAAAGAGAGGCACATAATCGCTGTGTGCATAGTGTGGAATACCATCGACGTACAACCCGTCCCAATTGAGATCGACCAGCAAGCCAGATAGCGGTTGAGCTAACGCCGCCAACCCCATGATCAAAACGGCAGCAACTCCCATAGATGTTCCTGTGAGCTCTTTGGGATTATTTTCCGTGATCAACGGATACCCAAGAACCTGGGTACTCGAGAAAAATCCTAAAGCAAAGAATAGAGTGGCAAGCACGAGAAAGGAAAGATGGGAAGAAACGATCAATAAGACCAACGTCATCGAAGAAAATAGGGCTCCGACCATCATCAAAAACCGCTTCTGCTGCATCTGATCGGACAAGCGACCAAAAAAGGGCGACCCAAAAAGAGTTCCCATGCAAATCAAACCGGCGACAAACGAAGCGCGAGACAATTCCAAATGGTGCACTTGCGAAAGAAACAAAGAGCCCCACACCGCACCGAGAATCATAACTGGAAGATTCATCAAACCTGTATAACACCCACAGAGAATATTTTGCCGATTGAAAATAGACAATTGGAGACCCTTCCAAAAGGGGATTTCCTTTGCTTTCTGCTTTTCTACATATCCATCAGGGGCATCTTGAACAAACATACCGATTAATGTAAGGAGAATGCCTCCCACAAAAGCATCGATTAAGAGAGCGCTCCTCCAATCAAACATCTCAGCCAACAGTGTGAATGGCGTTTGTGCGACAACCGCTCCACACATTCCAACTGTTACCACAACTCCAATGACAAAAGCGTGTTGCTGAATGGAAAACCATTTTGAGATCAACACGATGCAACTCAAAAAGCAAAACGCATTTCCAATTCCGGAAAGAAAATGGCACACACAGGCTTGAGGCAACGTCTCTGCGAATGCAAATCCCACCGTTCCCAAGATGCACAAGGCAAGCGCAGATAAAATGACTTTACGCGTTGAAAAATGGTCTAGAATAATACCTGCGGGCAACAAAAAGACCACATCAGCGAATAAATAAGTCGAACTCAACAACGCAAACTGCGTCCCATTCAATTCCAAATCTCTCAAAAGGTAGGGAGAGATCGCATTCATCATATGCAGCTGAACAAGCTCATACGAGAAGAAAAGAGCCGCCAATAAACAGACCGCCCATGCTTTTAGATTTACGAATGACATACAGTAACTCCTAATTCTTTAAATGAGGGGACCCCTTCTTTGAAATGGTATAGACATGTTGACGTATAGCATTCATTGCCCCCTACCTGAATTTGATTTCCTTCGGTTACGGGAGCGCCACTCGCATCGATTCGCATATTCATTGTAGCTTTGTGCCCGCAATGGCAAATCGTCTTGATCTCAACCAGCTCCTGTGCCCAGGCGAGAAGGTATTTCGATCCTTCAAATGGAGTGCCTAAAAAATCAGTGCGAAGACCATATGTCAACACAGCAATATCGAGCTGCGTAGCAATTTCTGTCAGTTGAACAACCTGCGCTTTTGTCAAAAACTGTGCTTCGTCGACCAATACACAAGCAAGATTCTCTAATTCACGCGCTTTCTTTTCGGTAAACGCATAAAAATCAAACTGATCGTCAAAGCCCGTTGCATCTTGTTTCAATCCAATGCGCGAGTGGATCATCGGCTTGCCACAGCGTGTGTCGAGCTGTGGTGCAAACAGCAGCGTTTGCATACCCCGTTCAGTGTAGTTGTGGTGCGATTGCAGAAGGGATGTGCTCTTTCCAGCGTTCATGGCTGAGTAGTAGAAATACACTTTTTTCATCTGGAAGCTCCTTGACAGAATGGGCATCATAGCTTTTTGGAAAAAAAGAGACAAGAAGCTTTGGAAAGCCTTAGCAGCAGACGCTGCTAAGGCAAGACTGATTCTTACATTACAGTCGCTCTAAATACTATCCTCATCCTCATCTATTCTCCTATTTTGTATCTTAGATGCTATCTGGTTGATGTTCTCGTCTGCTGCTTTGTCTATTATTTTAAAATCATAAAATTTTTCTTGGACCAGTTCTTTTGCCTCGCTGACTTCGATTATGTCACCGCTTGGCCAACCAATTGCCCGCCAAAAGTTTTCGAAAAACGATTCAAATTTCGTGACAGGCTTAAAAACCCCGGGTATAAAATCGGTCTTTGCTGGAGTGTTCCCTATCGGATGGTCACCATCAACTGTTCTTCCATACAGTTTTCTATGCAAGGTATCTGCGACATCATAATTGCGTTCCATTTTTAGCGCAGTGAATCGAATGTATCGATGCCCGGCTTGCTCCTCTTGTTTAAATAATTTACTCCATCCTTGAAGGACTCCTATTCTTTCATTTTGTTTGCTTTTATCCTCAAGCGGTTTTTCTATTATATTCATCGCTACCGTAGCATAATATCGGACAGTTCTATCTAACATAACAACCTCCACATAAAACGACTTATTTTTAATAATAAGTCATATCAACACTTATTATAACATTTTTGACAATATCGATAAAAAAAATACTATATAACTTAAGTAATTAAATAAGAGCGTGTTATGGGGTGACTGTTTTATTGGCCAGAGGACATTGGATTTGTTCGAGAGTCCGGAGCCCAGCGAAGGACTCTAGGAAGATGAGAATGGATAGCAAAAAAAGGCCTTAGCAGCGAAGCTGCTAAGGCACGAAATAAAAACTTGGCGGCGACCTACTCTCCCACACTCTTGTGTGCAGTACCATTGGCGATGAGGGGCTTGACTTCTGAGTTCGGAATGGGATCAGGTATTTCCCCCTCTCTAATGCCACCAAGAAAAGCTTTAACGCCTCGAGGAGGCTTTCTTGTTGTGCCTCTTCGAGAGCCTTCAGGATCTTTTCGCCCGTTTTACCGCCATCCCCTCTCATCCATATACAAGCGCATATGGATTTCGAGACGATGGGGTAAACCGGTCTGAAAATCTCCAGAACTCTCTCAAAGAATTCACAACGAGAAAGCCTCTT
>Ga0207139_1001_pt1 | contig 92173 bp, 72 predicted proteins | sample Alteio_BWMinHeat_7_FD_153585 | JGI IMG/M metagenome (GOLD analysis project Ga0207139, IMG submission 153585) | Enriched cells from forest soil in Barre Woods Harvard Forest LTER site, Petersham, Massachusetts, United States -... | ecosystem: Environmental > Terrestrial > Soil > Temperate forest >... | reverse complement strand
GGAAGCTGACTATGTTATCCCAAGTCTGCATGGTCAACAACCCGAGAAACTAGAAACGCTTGCAAAATCTCTAGAAAAAACTGCAATAGAATCTGTAACTTACAAGGCAGGAGAGAACTTGAAAGCCGTTCTTAAGGGTGTAAATGATAAGCTTACCCCAAAAGAACAGAAGCAAGTGGCGGCCATCTTAAAAACCAATTTCTTTAATATCGAAGATTTAGAAACTGCCTTTGCCACTGCTAAATCCATTTTGGCAAACAACCCTAATCTCCGGCCAGTACACCTCAAGACTCCCCTTTCTTCACCAAATATCAACGTCACTCAGCGCGGGACACCTGTGGTTACACCTCCGGGCGCAAAACAGACAATGGAAGTCATGAACGCAGCGGATCAGATCGCTTATATCCGCGCCGCATTCGAAGAATCCTTGCCCCCAAATCTTGCTAACTACTTAGCAGAAGCAACGCAAGCAAAAGAGGCAGGTAGGCCTTTATCACCTGAGCAAAAAGAGCTGCTTCCCTTGGCATACAAAATATTGAACCGCCACGACTTGAATGCCGAAGAAAAAAAGGCTCTTTTCAAGTGCGCTCAAGAGATCTACCGATTCAAACACACAGAAGGGAAGGACGCAAAAGGCTACAAAACGACCCTCTATCGCGCTCTTACCCCAGAGAACAAAGCGGTTGTCGATCGCTTTATGGAGAAACTGAACCGGGGCGATATGTACCAAGGGGCTGTGCGGGCCCATCCCGGACATCCAACAACAAATGTCCATACGCTTTTACTTGAGGATATGAAAAAAGCAACCTCTGCTATGGGACCAGTCTACGCTTTAGACCTAGTTGGAAAGGATCTCAAAGCGGCAATCGTAGTTCTTGCAGGGAATGATACCTCTATCAAAAACAACCCGAAATTAAATTCAGAACAAAAGAAACAGCTTTTAGAAATCAAAGAAACCCATTTCACAGATGTCAAACAGTTGGAAAAGGCGATCAAATTCGTGAGAGATCTCGTACCTGTTCTAGATCCACGTAAAGTGGGCACGGGAGGGTCAGTGCTTGCTGCGGTGGAACAACAATTTAAGGATAATTGCATCCCACAAAGCTTGCAATCATTGGTGTTGAATCCCCCAACCAAGCCTACAGCAGAAGAGAAGGAGTTGTTGGGGCTGGCCGACAAGATTGCCGACCGACAAGATCTCCTGATTGACCAGAAAAATCAACTCTTTTTGGCTGTAAAAGAAGCTGTCCATCTCAAGCATGAAAAAGCGATTGGTTTATACGGACAGGTCACCACCGCCCATCAAAACCTATCCCCCGCTCGCAGAAAAGAGATCGATCAGTTCTTAGAGCGCGTCAAGGAAAGCCATCGATATGCCGACGCTAAAGCACTCAATGCCGACCTCCAAAAGGTTGACGCTGCTCGGAAAGAGCTGAAAATCCCAAAGGCAATACAAGCTTACATGGATCTTTGCGTCAAAATGGCTGGAAAATCCAAAACTGGCAAAATCGAAAGTCCTGTAGCTGATATCTTAAAAATGGCATCTAAAATCGCCAAACGGGATGACTTAGATGATGCTGAAAAAGAACTTCTCTTCAAGCGTGCAAGAGCTCTTCACGAAATGAAGCAAATTAAGGCTTCTGATGCGGATGGTAGTTCTACAACGCTTTACGAGCTATTAGCACCTGAGAAAATGAAACAAGCAACTGATCTGCTCCAAAAAATCGAAAAAGAAATAAAATTCAGTAGAACAGCTACAAGAGATGAATTCAGTCTCTTATCTACGACAGTATCAACAGGAATTACTGACGCTCTAAAAACCTATGCTAACAATCACGTAAAACATCAAAAAGGACCAATTCCAACTGTTGAAATCGAAGGGGTAAGAGAACTTAATGTTACTTCCGTGAGAAGACGATAACCTCTGTTTTGCTTTTTGCCCTCAGAGCACTGTCCCTGGTGCACAAGCTGCGACAGAATGCTTTAATGCACTCTGCATTTTTTTCGGGCGCGGGCACGAAAAGATAGGAGCGGAAATCTGGGTAATTGTGTATCCTTAAGGGCATGAACGCGATTTTCCTGATGCTACTTTTTTTGGGATGGGCAATGCCGCAAGCGGCTGCAAATGAATGGGAAAACCCTTCTTCGCCTCAACTGAAGATGCTCTACAACAGTCTAGACCCAACGTCGATCCCGCAGCACCTTGCCTTCTATGAGCTATATGGACAGACGTCAGAGGGGCAACGAGCGCTCGACGACGCTTGCACTCTGCTCTGCGGCCAAAGGGGAATGCACCAGGTACGCTCCATTTTACAGCACAATCTGGAAGGCGCGGTAGAAGGCCTTGTCGCAATCGTCAACAAGCCCCCAAATGAAGCCTCCTTGGAGCTCAGCAACGAACAACTGGCCCTAATCGATCAATTGGCAAGCCATTTGCCTAATCGGCGCTTAAAAGGGTTTTATGCAAAAACGGAAGATGACGTGCTCCGGCTCCCTCCTGAGGAAATCGACCTCGCTAGAGGTGTCTTGTTGTCTCAATTGGGCGAAGATCCTCAAGCGTTGAGAAAAGCAAAAAGTTACGAGGCTTCGATCGATCTAATGGCTCTGCAGATTTTGGCTCGCCTTCCAGAACAGGCAAGCCCGCGCGCCAAAATCCGCGCAATCAACCACTACATTTTTGAAGAACTGGGATTTCGCTTTCCTCCCCACTCGACTTTCGCTAAGGAGATCGATCTGTATTCGTTCCTCCCCTCTGTCCTCGATTCGAGGCGAGGGGTGTGCTTGGGGGTATCCATCCTTTATCTGTGCTTGGCACAGCGCTTAAACCTCCACCTGGAAATCATCACGCCTCCCGGACATATCTTCGTGCGTTGGAGAGAGGGGGACAAAACGATCAATATCGAAACGACAGCGCGCGGCATCGAACTGCTCGATGAGGAGTATTTAGGGATCGACACGCGCGCCTTGCAAGAGAGAAACATCAAAGAAACGATCGGCATGGCACATGTGAACCAAGGCTCCCTTTATTGGGAAACAGAACAATACGACCTAGTCAAAAAAGCGTACGAAAAAGCCGCTCCCTATCTCCCAGAAGATAAGCTACTGACCTTACTGACAGGCTATGTCAACGTGATTTTGGGAAATGATCAAGAGGGAAAAAAACAACTCTCAGAGGTTGCAGATTATATTTCAGAAGAGGCCGTCTCGAAAGAAACAGGCCCTGAGGACTATCTACAGGGCAATTGTTCCGCAGAGAGCCTTAAAGCCATTTTCTTGCGCGTCGACAAAAAGCGGGAATCTTTGCTAGAAAAGAAAAAAGCTCTGGAGACGGCTCTTGCAAAATACCCAAAATTTCGGGAAGGATTATTTAGCTTAGCGGGAACATGGCTTCAACTACACCGCACCCAAGAGGCACTTGCCTGTTTGAATCAATTCCACGCAATCGATCCGAATAACGCAGCAGTTGAATACTATCTGGCAGCTATTTATGCTGAAAGACGGGACTATAACCAAGCTTGGCACCATCTTCATCAAGCAGAGACGTTAGTCCGTGCAAGAGAACACTTTCCCAAATCCCTGAGTGAACTCAAAAGGGAATTGGCCACCTTATCACCGGAGTGAGCAAACAGTGAGAACAGCAGATTTGGGGCCCGGCTCTACGCCGGCATGCGTAAAGTGGTTCCTCATTGTAGCTACGGCTGCTACAATTTGTACAGGCTTACTGCAGGGGATCTTGGTGCAATTCCACGTCTTCCCTGGGCCGCAAGAATTGCTCAATTTATCGTGGTGGGGCTTATCCAATGGCTTTATTTGGCAGCCGCTGACCTATTTCTTCTTAGAAGAGCTTCCCGATCACGACATGACATTTTCAGTGATCTTGACACTCGTTTTTCACCTCTATTTCTTCTGGGTGTTAGCAAGTGCCCTAAACGAAACTCTCGGCAACCGCTCATTTGCACGCTTTTTGATCACCTGCTCCGTTTTATCCGGGTTGATTGCCGTTGTGCTGCTACACCTCTTTGGACTCCACACACTGCTGGCAGGCCTGCCTGGGGTCTTGATCGCCGTCTTGACAGCTTGGTCGATGCGATTCCCAAATACGCCGATCTTTCTCTTTTTGCTGATCCCCATTAACAGCCTCTACTTGGCAACAGCGTTGACGTGTTTGATGCTCTTTTATGCCCTTCTCCACGGAGAAATGGGGAACGTCGTCCTTTTTCTAACGACGATTATGACCGCTTACCTCTATAGCAGCCTCGCCTGGGGACTTCCCTCCCCTTTTCCTGCCATGGCTCCTTTAGATGAAAAGCTCAAAATCGTGCGCAAAAAACTCTTCCGCACCTTTGCCCCCAACCAGACAGATTCCGATGAAACGACCATCATCGATATCGACACGGGCAAGCCCCCTCTCGACGATAATGCCTTTGTCGACGCCATGCTCGACAAAATCGCCAAATCGGGCGAGGATAGCCTCACCTGGCGCGAAAAGCAGCGCCTCCAAAAAATCTCCTCTCGCCGCACAAAATCATAACACATTCATTTTCAACATATTAAATATCTATATAAAGTAGATAGTAGTATAATTTTATATTTAATTGTATAATTATAATGAGTACAATTAAAGGTAATTATGATTCAATTTCCAAACATTTTTGGTAATCAATCACCACTTCCTTTGCTTCCCGAATCTTTGAAAACAAGCGACAAGTCAAGAAGTAGAATCTTCCCGTCGTTAACGCCTCAAGCTGTCCAAACAGGAAAAATCCTCAATGTGCTCTCCGCTCTTTCCAAAGCCGATGTGCAAGCACAACTCGGCGAAGAAGGGGTGGCAAAACAGATCAAAAAGATTGCCCATTTATCAAGTGAAATGATCACACCCAACAACGCGGCGGTCAATGGCACAGTAAAGCAAAAACTGCAGACTCACACCAACGCATTTCATCGACTCATAGAAAAGGCCTATCAAATTTCACTATCCCCTTCCGAAGAGGAGATAGAGGACCTGGAGGAATCTTTGCTTGCACCCAGTGTCCTTGACAAGCATCTGTCCCAAGGCTCCAAATTTATCCCTTCATTCTTCTCCACGGGCCGGTCACAAAATCGGCAGCTGCATCAAATCCAAGTAAAAACGGAAAACGGCAACCACTACATCAGCTCACAACCCGACATGATAAAGGACAGCAAAAAACTGCTCAAAGACATGCGCCATTTTACAAAGACGTTGGAAACTGTTTTAAAAGATAAAACCATTTCAGAAAGCAACCAAAGCGATATTCGAGCACTCGTCAAAGAAATTGAACTCCTAGAAAAGGAGATCCATGGCTCGATTCAAGAGGTTCATACGCAAACAATTCACTCTCTAGAATCTCAATTAATAAACGCCGAAAACGCACCCACCTCAAAAGCCCGAGCACGCTTAGAAGCTGGCGAACAGATCAAGGAAGTGATCCGCTTTGCCCTTGCACCCGATTCCCCTCTTAAGGGATCGCTGACAAAACTATTCGGAAGCGGTTCTAGCGATAACAGGGAAATTAAAAAAATTTTAAAGATGAATTTCCTCGAGGGGGAACCGCATCAGCTCCGGTTTGCCCTCGAAGTGGTCGATGACGTGATCCGAGAAAGAGCTCTCCAAGGGAAGCCAGGAGTCAGTTTGGAATATGCACAGATGCATCAACAGCAATACCCTGAGCTGGCTGCCATTGCCGTGCAACTACGTTTAGCGCATGAAAAGTGCGAAGCCACACAGTCGGAAAAAAACCAGGGCCTCGCTCACGCCGTTCGGATCCATCAGGTCAGCTTCCAAGCAGAAATTGCCTCAAAATCGACAGATTTAGGCTTACTGATCGGTGAGTCGCTAAGGAGTCTTCCACACAACGCGCCAGGCGTCGCAAAATTGGTCGCCGATCTGAAGGCTATCCCTCTGGGCCGCAATGCAACGAGTTTTGATGAGCTCTTCCTCTCTTACCAAAACGCCATCAAGTACCTGATGGAAGCGGTGAGAAACAACCCCCCTCTCGCAACTTCAACTACCCCCATTTTGAAGGCTCTGGTCGAGCGGTTGCACAAGATCGCACAACGGCCTTGCGACAATTTTGGCGATGATCTTAAAACGTACGGCCGCGTGATCGGTTATCACCATACGCTCGGCTCAAAGCAGAAGGAGCAGCTCTTTGAGGCCCTCGTCAAGCTCCACCACATCGAGTGCGCTCCTGTCATTCACAAGGGTAAAAAATTCGCTCTTTCCGCGCTCGATTTTCCTGGTGGTGAAGAGCATGCTGATCATCTATTGAGGATTCTCCAATTACTGGAAAACGATATGCCCATCACTAAAGGTGAATTCAAACAAATCCTGCAACAAATCGAGGCTGCGACTCAACATGCGCTCGACAACTTCGATACTGTCATATGGGACAAAGTCCAATATGGCCCAAAACCCGACTATCGCTCTTTTTTCGGGCACGGGCTCGTTCACGAAAAGATAGACTAACTCTGCAGTAAAAACCAGACAGCCAAAACGCTTCTTCCTGCTTGACGAAATGTTCCCCTGTCGTGTAAAAACGAACTTTGACGCATTACCAATAGGGAGAACTGACTGTGAAACAAATCAGCACTATTTTATTGACCTTTCTGACCATTCCTTCTCTTCTGCTCGGCGCACCAGACATCGACACCGAAGACATGGGATCAGTGCAACTCCCTCCGCCAGAAGCTCAAAAATCCTCCGAAGAGCCATACTACTTCGAAGTGTTTGGCGATTACGTCAACCGAGCCAAAGTGCGCGATTGCCCCTATTATGGTCACGTCCAATATTCCACCACTTACGCTAACCTGAACCGCGTCGTCTACTACAACCCTTGCTATGAGGAGGGATTCGGCGTGGGTTTGAGCTACCAATGGAACCATCTCAAACTCGAACACAACCCTTTCTTTTCTCAACAGAATATTAACACGGTTAGTTTGAGCCTTTCCGCTTTTACTAAGCGCGCTTGCAACTGGAAATGGGACATGCAACTGACGCTCAATTTTGACAACGTGGAATATTGGAATTACAAGCAATACATGAACTACGATCTGGTCGTTTGGGGCCGCTATACGCTCTATGAGAATGTGGGCGTTCACCTCGGCTTGATTGGTCAAACGGGGATGAAGATGGACCGCGCCTATCCCATCTTCGGGTTTGACTGGAAAATCAATGAAAATTGGGTCTTAAATCTCGTTTTTCCCCTCAATATTGCTGCCATCTATAACATCAATCCGCAATGGTCAGTCTCTCTGGCTGGACGCTTTTTTGACCAAAGGCACCGGGTAAACAAGAATGATGCCCTCTCTAGAGCCCTATGGCGCTACCAAGCCTCAGGGGCGGAATTAGCCATCAATTATAGCCCAGACAAATGGATTTCTGCGAATATCCATGCCGGCTCGACCTTGGGCGGGCTACTCAAAATCGCGAACCAACACTATGACGGGCCTCGCCTACGCCTTAAATTAAATCCTGCGCCTTATGCAGGAGCACAAATCATCATGACTTTTTAACCCCTTTGTGGTACAATAACCGCGATGACAATAATATTTCGCATACTTCTTTGCACATGGTCTGTTTTCGGGCTGAGCCAATCAGCAGTTGCGCAGGCAATTTCTTTTGAGGAAGCGTATCAAGAAGTGTTCTGCCAAGCGTATGCCATCCGTGCGGCTGAAGAAGGGGTCGAAAGCTCACGCTCGAGCAAATGGCAAGCAGGACGCTTACCTAACCCTCTGTTGGCCTTTGGCGGCCAAAACTTAGGCCCCAATCACAGCGATAGCGACGACAACGAGCTCTTTGTCGCGATCACACAACCAATTGAGTTAGGCGGGAAAAGATCTGCACGCGTCAACCTGGCGGAGGCAACGGAGTGTGTCAGCAACTGGGACCTCGCGATCGTCAAAAACGCTCTCGCTAATGATCTACTCCATGCATTCATCTCAGTTGCCGCTGCTCAAGAGCGACTCACGCTGGCTTCGCAACAAGCTCAATTTACCCAAGAAACACTCGATCACATCAAAGTGAAAGAGGAAGCGGGCAGAAGCCCTAGCCTCGAAATCAAGAAAGCAGAAATTGCAAAAAACACCGCTCTGGTCGCTATCTCTCAGGAACAATCGGCTCTAAAACAAGAGCTGCGTCAACTGCGCGCTTTCTGGCCCGACCGAACGACATTTACTTCCGTAGAGTTTCCCTTGTACACCTTGCAAGAACCTCCTACGCTAGAACAGCTAACCTCAGCCCTCCCTAACAACCCCATCGTGGGAAAAGCCCAAGCAAGCACAGTGCAGGCTAACCGCGTTGCGGCCTTAGAAAGTTCTCAGCGCATTCCCAATGTGGCAGTCCAGGTAGGTGTCTCGACAGAATCGTGGACAAAATACCCTGCATTAACCGTTGGAATTGACATCCCGATCCCCATTTTCGACCGCAATTCTGGGAATATCGACAGCGCTAGGCATGACTATTACCGCTCACTTTATGAAGAAAAGGGTCTTCAACAAAGACTGCTAGCAGAACTCGAAGTGACCTATCACGAATGGATCGCTGCTTACTTTCAAGCCCTCACATTGAAAAACGAGATCATTCCAAAAGCGGAAGAAGCACACACCTTTTCCAAAGAAGGGTTTCAAGAGGGTAAATTCAATTATCTCGAGTTTCTCGACGCTCAAAAAACTCTCCTCGAAGTGAAACAGCAATACTTAGATGCCGTTGAAGCGTACCACCATAAACGCGCGGACGTACTAAAACTTTCGTATGGAATCTGTCAATAAAGGAAAAAAATATGTATAAAAAATTAATCCCCTTTGTGCTTGGATTCATCACCGCCGCCATCATCATGTCTCTATGGACATTCATTCCGCATCACCACCACCATGATCACGATCACGACCATGAAGAGGGGGGAACATACGTACAAATGAGCCATGAGCAGATGCGCAAGTACGACATTGCAATCGCCGAAGCAAAAGAGGGAGTTCTGCAACACACCATCCAAGCCCCAGCTCAAATTGCGATCCCCGCTGACCAGATGGCGCATATCTACCCAAAAGCCTCTGGGGTTGTTCTCAAAGCGTACAAAAACTTAGGAGAACCGGTAGAAGCCGGTGAGCTGCTCGCGACGATCGAAAGCCAAGAAGTTGCAGAAGCCAAGTCGGAATACTTAGCCGCTCTTAAAAGGGAAGCTTTAACCGCACGAGAACTCGAGCGGGAACAAAGACTCTACAACAGCAAGGTGGCTTCAGAGCAAGAATTTCACGCCACTCAACACACTGCTGAAGAGGCGCAAATTGCTCTAGAACTGGCCAAACACAAATTGTACGCCTTAGGCTTTACCCCTGCAGAGATCGTGTCACTCCACAACGCTCCCTCAACGGATTTGAGCGTCTACCAAGTGAGATCCCCAATAAAAGGAACCATCATTCACAGGGATCTTGCAATAGGTGAACTGATCGCTAAAGAGCAAGAAATCTACGAAATTGGGAACCTGGAAACTCTCTGGGGGCAGATCGACATCTATCCCCAAGATCGCCATCTCCTGAAGGAGGGGCAGCCTGTTACCCTTCATTATGGTCATGACTTAAAAGAAATGGGAACAGTTCTATTCCTAAGTCCTGTCATCAATCGGGAAACACAAACGTCGCAAGCCATTGTTCCTATTGATAACCAAGATGGGCACTGGCTTCCTGGTACGTTCTCCACAGCGATGATTGTCACAAAAGAAACTCCCGTTGCCCTCCTCGTCCCCAAAGAAGCCCTCCAAAACATCGATGGCAACGACTCGGTTTTTGTTGCCTCTGGCGATGGCTTTGAAGCACGCCCCGTCACAGTGGGGCAACAAGACAATACCTCAGTAGAGATTCTTTCTGGCCTTGATCACGGAGATCAAGTGGCTTGTAAAAATACGTTCCTTCTGAAAGCCGAACTCAAAAAACATGAAGCCGAGCACGTGGATTAAAAATGATCGATAAAATTCTCAAATTCTCCATTTTTAACCGCGTCATTATCGTCATCTTGACGGCGGCCGTCGCTGGATACGGTTTTTATGCATTAAAAGAATTGCCCATCGATGCTGTTCCTGACATCACTAACAACCAGGTGCAAATCAATACCGCTGTTCCGAGTTTGTCTCCCAGCGAAATCGAAAAACAAGTCACCTATCCGATCGAAAATGCCCTCACAGGTATCCCAGGACTGGAAAGCACCCGATCACTCTCGCGCGATGGATTTTCCCAAATCACTGCAATTTTCGAAGAAAATGTGAATGTCTACTTCGCCCGTCAACAGATCAACGAGCGCTTGGCCGAAGTGAAAGACTCTCTCCCTGCTGGAGCTGACCCTCAAATGGGCCCCATCTCGACTGGATTGGGAGAAATCTACATGTGGACAGTGGAATTCGCCCACCCCCAGGGCAAGGGTGCAGAGATCATCCCAGGCAAACCTGGTTGGCAGCCCGATGGAGCCTATCTAACGTCGGAAGGGCAAAAGCTGCACACGCCTGCTGAGCTTGCTTCTTACTTGCGCACGGTCCAAGATTGGGTGATCAAACCGCAGATGAGAGGGATCAAAGGGCTTGCGGATGTCGATTCGATCGGAGGCTTCGTAAGAGAGTACCACATCGAACCGAATCTCGATAAAATCCGAGCTCTTGGCATTACCTTTGATGACATTGCTCATGCTTTACAAGAAAACAACCAAAGCATTGGGGCAGGGTACATCGAATACCAGCAACAATCGTACCTCGTCAAAGGGGATGGACGCCTGAATAACCCACAAGAGATCGAAGATGTGGTCGTTGCTACCCGTAAAGGCGTCCCCTTCCATATCAAAGACATTGCCAATGTCTCAATTGGAAAAGAGCTCCGCACAGGAAGCGCCAGTGCAAATGGGCAAGAGGTGGTGATCGGAACAGCGATGATGCTGATTGGTGCCAACAGCCGCACAGTAGCCCTTGCTGTCGATGAGCGGATGCAAGAGATCAGCCAAACGCTCCCGCCCGATATCGAGGCAAAGACCATCCTCAACCGTACAAAACTGGTAGATGCCACGATTTCTACCGTGACAAAGAACCTCGCAGAAGGCGCTCTTTTAGTTATTGCTGTCCTCTTCCTCATGCTTGGCAATATCCGCGCCGCCCTCATCACAGCCTGCATCATCCCCCTCTCCATGCTCATGACTGCGATCGGCATGGTGCAGAGCAAGATCAGCGGCAATCTGATGAGCTTGGGAGCTTTGGATTTTGGACTAATTGTCGACGGTGCTGTCATTATATCGGAAAATTGCTTGAGAAAATTAACCGAAAAACAGCATGCGCTCAAGCGTTCCTTATCCCTCTCCGAGCGGCTCGACGAGGTGTTTGCTGCTTCAAAAGAGATGATCCGCCCCACCGTTTTTGGACAAGCGATTATTCTGACCGTCTATCTCCCCCTTCTCACTTTCTCCGATATCGAAGGGAAGATGTTTGAGCCGATGGCCATGACTGTGATTTTTGCTTTGATCGCAGCCTTTATCCTTTCGTTGACTTTTACACCTGCGATGATCGCTCTTTTTGTTAAACCAAAAGGGGAAGAGAGTGATAACCGCCTTGTTAGCCAAGCTAAAAAACTCTATATCCCTTTCCTCGATAAGGCCCTACGCTACCCTGAGAGGGTCATCGGAGGAAGCGCGCTCATCTTTGTTGCCTCTCTCCTCCTCTTTACGCAGCTTGGCCAGGAATTTGTCCCGACACTCGACGAAAAAGATATAGCCCTTCACGCAGTGAGGATCCCGAGCACATCGCTTACACAATCGACGCAGATGCAACTCGAGGTGGAGCAAACCTTATCGCAATTTCCAGAAGTCGCCTTCGTGTTTTCGAAAACCGGAACCGCCGAGGCAGCTACCGACCCGATGCCACCGAACGTCTCCGACACTTTCGTGATGCTCAAACCAACACATGAGTGGCCCGATCCCGGCCTTGAGAAAAATGCACTCATCGAACAGTTTGAAGAAGCCCTTATAAAGCTTCCTGGAAACAACTACGAATTTACACAACCGATCGAAATGCGATTTAATGAATTGATCGCCGGGGTGAGAAGCGATGTCGCAGTGAAAGTCTATGGCGACGATTTCGATAAGCTCCAATCGACGGCAGAAGCGATTGCACGCACGCTCCGCACAGTGAAAGGGGCTGCCGACGTCAAGGTAAGCCAAACGGACGGCCTCCCTGTCCTCGAAGTGCAAGTCGATCGCGCCAAAATCAAACGCCTTGGTCTCAATGTCAATGATGTCCTTTCTGTGGTCAACAAAGCCGTTGGAGGAGATCGTGTCGGGACGATTTACGAAGGAGACCGCCAATTCGACATGGTGGTCCGCCTCCCCTCTCAGATCCGCGAAAATCCGCAAGCCTTAGGCCAGATCCCGATTCCCCTCCCCCCAGGTAAAGAGGAGGGCGATGGCGTTTCTTTTATTCCGCTTAAAGAGGTCGCTGCACTGACCATGACCGAAGGGCTCAATGAAGTGAACCGGGAAAATGGGAAACGGATTACCATTGTCGAAGCAAACGTCCGAGGAAACGATTTAGGTTCTTTTGTCACTGCTGCAAAGGAAAAAATTGCCAAGGAGGTCAAAGTACCTCCCGGCTATTGGCTCGAATGGGGTGGACAGTTTGAAAACCTGATGTCAGCGCGCCACCATCTTTCGATTGTAGTGCCCCTTTGCCTAGGCTTGATTTTCTTGCTCCTCTACATGTCGCTCCACTCGATCAAAGAATCGCTCATTGTCTTTAGCGGGATCCCGTTGGCGATCACAGGGGGAATTATTGCTCTATTTGTCCGCGACATGCCCTTCTCTATTTCGGCAGCCGTTGGATTCATCGCCCTCTCGGGGATTGCGGTGCTCAACGGGCTTGTGATGCTTACCTATATCAACCAGCTTCTAGAAAGGGGATCCAATCTCTACGATGCCATCCACACAGGCGCCCTTACTCGCTTGCGTCCCGTCCTGATGACAGCCCTCGTTGCCTCCTTAGGGTTTGTCCCGATGGCACTTGCTACAGGCACCGGCGCCGAAGTCCAAAAGCCAATCGCCACGGTCGTCATTGGCGGGCTCATCAGCTCAACGGCCTTAACGTTGGTGATCCTGCCTGCCCTTTGCTTGCTGACACTCCAGCCAAGAAGGGAAGAGCAAGCCGCCGTTTAAATTTTTCACGCAAATCTTACTTGATTTTAATTATTAATTAATATACGATCGCTTATTAATAAAAAAATGGGTTTGTAATGAATAAGATTCGCGAGTATACGAATTGTTGTTTAGAGTTAGCCGATTTTGCCATGCCTTCTATTTTGATCGGTACAGCGGGCAGCCTGTTGGCTAATCGCATTTTGAAATACTCACCTAACGTGTTTGTCCTAGCGGTTGCCTTTTCTGTCTCACATCTGTGCAATCGTTATAAGTACATGGACCTAAAAGAACTAGCTAAGGGAATTAAACATATAACAAAAAACCCTAAAGACTTTGTTTCTACATGGACGATAAAAAAATGCGATGCATCCGCTCAAAAGGCCTTGATTGGCATCACTTCATTAAGCATTGCCTCTTATGTGACGGGAAGTATTTTACGCTTGAGGTGGTCCACTTTAAATCCAGCAGCCCTTTCGCTCGCAATTTCTTTCAGTGTTATTGCAACTTGCACTTTCACTTTTCCTCCTGACATTGTGACGAAAGAAAAAGTTCAGAGACATCCCACAAAAGCGTGGACCTTCATTAGCTCTGCTTTCCTCTCCTACGAACTAATTAAGCGGTGTTTTTCTAAGATTTAACTTTTGGTTTCTTCCCGGATGGAGCCACGGTAGAGAGGGACTTCCATCAGGTAGCCAAAGGCCTCGTCGATGAGCTTGAGAAAGGCTTCCGCTCCAAATTGCTTCTGAGTCGACTCGATCAACCGAATGACACTTGCCATGCGGTGGAATCTCTCAGGCACCATGAGGCGCTCCCTATACAAGAGAGCCGGTGCATAGATAATCCAAGAAAGATAGTCCATGTCATCGCTGCTTAAGTTGTCTTGATGGAGCAATTTCATGAAGGCAAAGAGCTCGGCAGAAAATGCACTGGAAACGTCGACTCCATCTTTGCAACAAAACCCAACGATACCCGGCTGTGCCGTATCGACAATTTTAAAGAACAAAAAGAGATTGAAGAGTTCGATAAAATCGAGTCGATGCTCACGTGTAAGCGTATTGCGCGACGTAAAGAAGATCCGGTGGATCGCATCGAGTGTGCACGCATAAAACTCTGTATATTTCCCCTTCTGAGCAAACTCCTCTGGGATCCAATACCCTCCAGAAGGATCTTTGAGCTGCTCCTTAAAGAGCTGGATAAACTCTTGCGCATGGTGGATCTCTTGATAGGGTGGCTGTTGGTAGTAAAATTCGGTATCCTTTGCAAACGTGGCAACAGAGACGACTGGAGCAAACTCTTCGGCCTTGCCCAGTGCTTCTATCGCTTGCGAACGATAGAATTCCTTCCAAGTCAAACGGTCTTGCAAATTCACTAGCAGGCAATTGTTAAGCGTTCGGTTGGCTTTGAGATCGCGCAAAAAGCCTTTAAACTCATCGCCAAGAACGGCCTTATTGATGCTCTCTTGAAATGTTGGCGATGGCCAGCGCGCAATTAAATACCGCTTTTCACCATAATACACTTCATAATCGACTGAAGGTAAATGGCCTTGTTTAAGCGGATCAAATCCGTGCGATTCCCCATTCTCCAAATGCGATAAAATTTTATTGATCGGACCGCTGGCATGCCCTTTAAGTTCCTTTGTCATCGCAGCATAATCGGCTTCTAAACGATCCCAACACCCCTTGACATGCGCGTGATCGGGCGAAACCGTTTCCTCGGCCTGATGAATCAGTTGGTGAATTGGCCCTTTCAACTCGACAATTCCGCATGTTTGACCATACAGAGAACCACAAAAGGCGTGGATGAGATTGAGAGCAGAGATGGACCAGTGGTTTTGCTTATTGCTGGCATACATCACCATCTTCTGATAATCAAAACAGTGAAGCGCTTGTCCTAAAAAAGTAAGAAAATCTGTCAAATAACCAGAACAATCCTTGATCAACGGATCGCGATATAGATTCGTGGAGTTTGCCGCCAACATCAGGGCCATGATCGCTTCATTCATATAAAAGACAAGATCGTGATCTTTTTGATTCATCGCGCTGCGGCAAAACTTGTCGATGAGAACGCGGGTTGCGGCTAAAACCTCTTTGGCAGCAGCATGTGAAACCCGTGCTCGCCATACCTCTATGCCCTCTAGAGGATCAACAGGTCTTTCTATGCCGAGGTAGGAGCCGAAATCGCTGACTAATTTAATATTGCGAATCAAGCGTGGGTTAAAGAAGCGAGTCCCATCTTCTTTGCGCATAAAGAACAGTTCGTAATCGGTATCTTTTTTGACGGAATCGAGGTCGACAAAGACGTGTTGAATGGCATCTGGTTCTCCCTGTTCAACTTGTCCCGCACCTCTCAGTTTCACTTTAGACGTTTGTCCGAGAGCGCCCTTTTTTTGCGAAAGAGCCAAAATCCAGCGTCCAATCACCCCATCATCGATGGTTCTTGCAACATGGGAGCGATAAAAATCTTGCAATTCGCGATACTCTTTTAAGTCCGTGATCGGTTCTTCGCGCGTTTTGTAATAGAGTTTAGTCAACCTATCGAGTTTCTTGGCAGCCTCGCCAACGAGAAGCATGATCGATTTAATCTCATCAATGGCATACGGATCGTGTTCGACTGCATGCTGATCGCTATAAAAATTTTCCAAGTGTTTTAAAATAACTTTAAAAATCGATTTGATTGCATGTGTTGTTTCTGTTGCATCATGCGTCCTTAACCACTCGATCGTATGCTCTGCGAGTGAAATCCCTTGAAAGGTCAAAAACTCATCGCCCAGTTCGCTAATCGGGTGTTCAACATCGATCTCCGCTATGTGTGAAAGCGTTTCGACAGCTTCCATGAGGGAAAAGGGCGATTCGGAAAACCTGTTTTTGTCTTGTGTACTCATAAACACCTTCTCGTTAACCCGGTTATTAACCTAAGCTAACTATTAGATATTATCTAGAGCCCTATATATCCATAGCTTTATTATCTCATAACAAGATATTTAGGCCAATTTATAGGCCAAAATAATTAAAATAATTATTTTGCAATAAATAGGGCTATTGGGGTACAATTTTCCACCCATTTTTTTAGTAGAATTCTTTAGGGAAAAAAGCTATCACTACGCTTTTGCACATTATTGAACGGAAGCTTGCCTTATGTCTATGTCCAAACGCATCTTGTTGCGCACACTGACACTTGTGGGGTTGACCACTTCCCTATTTGGTGCCGACCCCCTGGCACATCCAGAAACGACTGGGCAGCAATACACCTATCTGACTCCCATCAGCAAATACAACAATGAGCGTTTTAGCCAGCAAATCTATAATGCTGTGCGCCCCTGGATTAAACCGTGCACGACATTTGAACCCGGCTCTTTTATTCAACCGTGGTTTCAAATTGAAAAAGGGGTCAATACCTCCAACAACGACCACAAAATGAATGGCGTTAAAAACGACACGCTAGACTTTGTCTTGGGAGCACACATTCCCTTTGAGAATTCAACTCTGATCGGGATTGCGCTGGCCTATGACGATGGCAATATCCATTTCAAAAACGGCGGCGGTTCAAGCACACTAAAGGTGTGGCAAGGAGCCCTCTATGCAGCTGCTTCTCAACCTGAGTTTTATGCTTTCGGCGATGCGATCTTCGCTGGCAGCAATGGGCATAGCAGACGGCGCATCCAATACGATTTAGTCAATGAAACCGCTACAAGTTCACCTTCTGCGCACCATGGAATGGTCTACGCCGAATTTGGCCTCAACAATTACAGTTTTAATGCCCTCATCCAACCATTTATTGCCTTTGAATTCGGATGGAATAGATGCAATTCGATTACAGAAAGTGGCACCGGCTCTCTCGATTTGCAAGTTTCTGATAAAACGACAAAAATCTTCGACATTTACCTCGGCTCCCATTTCACGACGCTGCTCGGAAAAACGGTCTCTATCAGCGCTGATTTGGCTTGGCACCACCGCTACGGGACCAATACGTTTAATATCCAAACCCGCTTCCTTTCAGGGGGGCCTTGCGCATTTGTCAAGGGGACCGAGATTGGAAAAGACGCAATCGAAGGGGCGGTGACCATTTCGACGACACTATGCAACCAATTCACTCTCTTTGCGGAACTTGCGGGAGAACGATGGTCAAATTTTTCTGCGATTAGTTTAGACCTTGGAGTGAGTTTATTGTGGTAAAATCGACTTCATACAATTTTTCCCTTATCACACTCCTTTGCGCTTCAATAATGTCCCTCTTCCATCACGCAAAGGCCGAAGCTGTACAAGCCATTTGGACTGCTCAAGCTCCAGGAAACCAAGACATGACGATGAGCGCCAACTGGGGCGGCACCGCCCCCGCTGGCAATGACCTAGTTTTCGATGCCCACCAAGCCACGCCCCAAACAGTTCCACAGCTGGCCAACCCAGCCACTCTCAGTTCCACTTCAATAACCTTTGCAGCGACTGTTCAATACACCCTGGACATCCAGGGCCAATTAACGATCACAAATTTCTTCAGCAATCCCAGCACTCTGACACAAATCATCAACCTCAACAACACTGCAGCGCTCCTCCATATCAATGGCGCAGCGAACTCCGATGTCAATACGATCAATCCGATCAACTACAATTTGAACACGACCGGTTCAGTGCTTAACATTACAGGCCCATCCAGCGGCAATTTCGGAAGCTTTTCTCTCAATCCCGGAACTGGCTTGGGTCTGGATACGACCGGCGGAGACATCAGCCTAGGAGCTCTCGCTGCTACCGTCAGCACCTCAATCGCAATGAATAACGGGAATGTCTCAATCGGAGGGCTCAATACAAACACGACTGTTTCCGGCGTCATCAACGATGGGGGCCCCAGCACAGGTCTTTTGACAAAGATCGGCACGGGAACCCTTACGCTCTCAGCTATTAATACCTATGGAAAACCAACAGTCATTACCGGGGGAACCCTCCAAGCAGGCGTTGCCAACACGATTACCTCAAGCGGAGCGCTGACAATTGGCGCAGCGGGAATATTCGACCTCAACAATACCAATAATGAGATCAATAATCTCAGCGGCAGTACTGGCGGTCTCATTACTCTTGGATCCGGTGATTTGTTAATCAACCAAACAACAGGCTCTCTGATTTACGGAGGCACGATTTCAGGTAGCGGTACTGTGACTCTCCAAGGCGGCTCCGATATCACCTTCGCTGGAGTTAACAGCTATACAGGCGGTACAACCGTAACAGCTGGTACCCTGATTGCGGGAGCGATCAATACGATCGAATCGAGCTCATCACTGACGCTCAATGGCACGAGTATTTTCGATATCTCGGCATTCAACAACGAAGTCAGCAACCTATCAGGCGCTCCGGGAACAACCATCTTACTCGGCAGCAAAACCCTCACCGTAAACGAAATTAGCTCGCTCACTTTTTCAGGAATACTCAATGATAGTACGAACGGGGGAAAACTGGTCAAAATTGGGAGTGGAACCCTCACTCTGGCTGGTGCAAACACTTATACTGGCGGAACGACCATCTCTGCTGGTGTTCTGGAAGGAACGACCACCAGTCTCGTCGGAAATTTTCTCGATAATGCATCTCTTGTTTTTGACCAAGCGGCAAATGGTGCCTATACAGGCATCATCTCCGGAACGGGAACGCTCACAATCGATGGGGGCGCCACGATCAACTTTAACCAAGCGCAACAGTATACAGGTGCAACCACCATCACAAATGGGACGTTGCAAGCGAGTGTTGCAGATGTGATCAAAACGAGCTCTTCCGTATTTATCGATGACAATGGCCATTTCGACCTCAATGGCTTTGACAACCAAATCACAACCCTCTCCGGAGCAATTGCTCCAGCCGCGCCCTCGTCCATTTTAATCGGTAGCAATCAACTCACGATCAACCAACTTGCCAATGGCGCTTTTGATGGGGTGATTACCGGTACACTCACTGGAAAAGTGGTGAAAATAGGATCCGCGATATTAACTCTTACGGGTGCCAATAGCTACGGCGGCGGAACCACTATAACAGATGGCGCACTAGTAGGAACGACGACAAGCCTCCAAGGCCCTATCGAAGATGATGCAACACTGATCTTTGACCAGAACTTTGATGGCTCCTACACAGGTGTCATTACGACAGCGCTTACTGGCGGCGGGACATTAGAAAAAGCTGGGACTGGAGCTTTGACTTTTACCCATCAGCAACAATACCAAGGGCCCACTTTTATCCTCGATGGAACGATTAAAGATGGATCTGTGAGCGGGAATATCATTTCAAACAATGCCTCTCTAAACATCCAGACAACCGGAACATTTGACTTAAATAACAACAATAACCTGGTCAACAATTTATCCGGAGTCGCTGGCGCCTCGATTATACTCGGATCGGGAACTTTGACAGATGTTGAAAGTTCTGTGAATATCTTTGCTGGAGATATCACGAGCGGGACTGGAGGGGGCTTTACAAAGGATGGCCCTGGATTGTTAACGCTCGAAGGGGCTAATACCTATAACGGCCCCACGTCAATCCTCAATGGAACATTGGTAGCAGGCGCTACCAACACACTGTCCTCCGTATCATCGATGACTATTTCTGCAACTGGAACATTGGCCCTAACCTTTCCCAATACCATCGGCCCTCTCACGGGAGCCACCGGCTCAAAAATTACTTTGGGAACCGCTGTCCTTACAGTGAGTGAAACATCTCCAACCGTTTTCCATGGAGTGATCTCGAGCACTGGAGCTGGCAATGGCTTGATCAAAACTGGACTCTCTACACTCACCCTATCTGGTGTATCGACGTATACGGGGCCGACAACAATTAACGGCGGGACCTTGCAAGCAGGCGTAGCAAACATCATCCAAGCAAGCAGTGCACTCAACATCAATGGGGGAACATTCGACCTCAATAATTTCAATAACACGATTGGAACACTAAATGGTCTTTCAGGAGCCATCACACTCGGAAGCGGCGCCCTGACCATCAACCAAACAGCAGCTGGTGCGTTCGGAGGTGTCATTTCTGGTTCGGGAACCGGCAACCAGGTGACCAAAAACGGCACCGGAACGCTCACTCTTTCGGGAATTAGCACCTATACGGGACCAACCCTTATCAACACTGGCACGTTGCAAGCGGGAGCTGTCAACATCATCCAAAATAGCTCTTCCGTTCAGATCGGCGCTCAAGGGACGTTTGATTTAAATAACCACAGCAACCAAATCAACACGCTTTCAGGAAGTGCAGGCGCTAAGATCACGTTGGGAACATTGGGTTCCACAAATCTGACCGTTGTCCAAAATAGCAACCAAACCTTTGCTGGGGTGATCTCAGGCGGGGGAGCTCTCTTCAAAAATGGCCCTAGCACGTTAATTTTGACGGGTGCCAACACCTATGGCGGAGGAACTGCCGTTTTCCAAGGAAATCTCCAAGGAAATACCACCAGCCTTAGAGGCAACATCGTCGTCTTTTCCGGGGGAACGCTCACGTTTGATCAACCGACCAGCGCGGCCTTTGTTGGTCAGCTATCCAGTTCTGGAAACGTCGTCAAACAGGGCATTGGCACCCTGACATATAATACAGACCAAAGCACATTCACTGGCTTGACCTCAGTAAATCAAGGATTGTTAGTCGTCAGTTCCACTTTAGGCGGCTCAGTCAACGTCGGCAACCTATCGTCTCTCGATGTCGAAGGAACTGTCTCGGGAAATGTCACTGTAGGAAGTGGTGGCCTCGTGATAGGAAAAGGAACCATCGGAGGAACCCTCACAGCAAATTCGGGTAGCAATATCCGCACGGATTCCCCTTTTCAAACTCTCACGATCAACGGGGATTTCCATTCCCAAGCAAACTCGATCTACAATGTCGAAGCAAACTTCCAGGGCAATAATTCCCGTTTAAACATAGGAGGCATGGCTTTCCTCGCGGGTAACGTCCAAGTCAATACCGTCACTTCCACCATCAACACGACGATTCCTTACACCATTTTGCACGCAACGGGAGGAATCCAAGGGGAATTTGCAAACCTAATAGTCACGACTGGGACGTTGATTAAACCCACCTTGACCTATGGAACGAATGACGTTTTCTTGCGTTTCACGAGCAATCTCGTTGCAGCTGCAGCGACAACCAATGAACTAAACGTCGCGGAACAGCTCGACAGCATCGCTAATCCAAATCCGGACGAAGCGCTCATCCTCAACATTCTCGTCAACGAATCACATGAAGAAGTGCGAAACGGCCTGAATGCGATGTCAGGAGAACAATACACCTACCTGCTCACGACAAATATTTACAGCAGCGAACGACTTACCCAGCGCCTTTACAATGCAGTGCGCGCAATCAATTTCCCTTGCTGGTGTCAAGATCAACGCGCAACGCTTGAACCTTGGTTCCAATTTGAAGGAGGCAACAACTACGCTCTGGGAGATATCAATAGCCAGTCGATGACTGCATCTGCCCTCAGTCTGAATCTCGGAGTCAACGTCCCTGTGAACCATCAGATCATCGTTGGTGCTGCTGGCAGCTATGAGCAAGACCGCGTCAAATTCGAACAAGGGGGCCGCACGATCTGGAACATCTGGCAAGGCAGTGTCTATACCCTATTAAGAAGCAAAAAACTCTATCTGTTTGCCGATGCCACAATCGGCGGTGGCTGGGGTGAAATGCGTCGCCATATTCAATTTAGCACCATCGATCGGATGACAAAAAGCAGGCCCCGCATCGAGCACGGCTATGGCTATTGCGAAGTGGGCTACAACACTAATTGCAACCATATCCTGATCCAACCCTATATTGCAGCCGCTTACGGGGTCTACCACCAACACAAAACAACAGAGACAGGAGCCGAAAGCCTCAATCTCGTGAATTTTAACAATACGACAAGCTACCCAAGCAGCTATTTGGGAAGCCACTTCACCACAACAATTGGAACGCAACTCGATCTCAATTGCGACTTAGCATGGCACCACCGCTATGGGAATAACCACATCTCGACTTCAAATGAATTCACCACGTTCGGCCAAAAGTTTGGAATTAAAGGTTCTCGAATTGGAAATGACGCTGTCGAGGTATCCTTAAATGCCACGTTTACCCTCCGCGATCGTCTCACTCTCTTTGTCGAATGTGCGGGAGAGTGTTGGGTGGGTTGGTCGGCCTATGGGATCGATGTCGGCATTAGTTATTGGTGGTAACGCATGTCTCAACATCACTACCTTACCCTGCTCGAAACGATTGGGCACACTCCCCTCGTTGCTCTGAAGCGGATCAATCCCAATCCCTTGGCAACTCTCTTAGCAAAAATCGAGTATGTCAATCCTGGAAACAGCGTGAAAGATCGGATCGTCTTGCACATCATCAACGATGCAGAAAAAAAAGGTCTCCTGAAACCTGGCGGCGTGATCATTGAAAACACATCGGGAAATACAGGTGCCGCCGCAGCGATGATCGCAGCGATTCGCGGCTACCGCGCTATATTGACGATGCCAGACAAGGTAAGCAAAGAAAAGCAAAACGCTCTGAAAGCGTATGGAGCCGAAATCGTCATCTGCCCAACAAGCGCCCCTCCCGACTCGCCAGAACACTATGTCAATCGAGCCAAACAGCTTGCTGAGTCAACGCCCAACAGCTTTCGAATCAACCAATACGACAATCTCAAAAATCCCGAAGCTCACTATTTGACGACAGGACCAGAGATCTGGAATCAGACGCACGGGCAAATCGACATCCTCGTTGCAGCAGGAAGCACCGGAGGCACTGTCAGCGGCACTGGCAAATATCTAAAAGAAAAAAAACATACCGTCAAAGTTGTCATGCCAGATCCGATCGGGTCGATCTTTTATCCCTTTTTTAAAACGGGAAAAATCCCTCATGATGCTAACTGCAATTACCTGCTCGAGGGAATTGGGGAAGACCACATGCCCAAGGCGATCGATTTTTCTGTGATCGACTCGGTCGTCCCAGTCACCGATCGCGATGCCTTTCGGATGGCGCGTCGCTTAGCTAGAGAAGAAGGAATTTTAGCCGGCGGATCTAGCGGCGCAAATGTATGGGCGGCGATAGAAATTGCCAAAACAGTGACTGAGCCCACCTGCATTGTCACCATCATCCCCGATGGAGGGGTGAAATACTTGAGCAAATTCTACGATGACGACTGGATGCAAGCACATAAACTATAGAAGAGGAACATGAAATTAGAAACACAAGTGATCCATGCTGGGGGAGAATCTGATCCCAAAACGGGGGCAATCATGCCTCCGATCTACATGACGTCGACCTTTGAACAAGATGCCCCCGGAGAGTGCCGCGGCTACGAATACACGCGCGCCGGCAATCCAAATTTCACCATTTTAGAGTCAGTTCTTGCCGCCATCGAGGAGGCAAAATACGCCACCGCGCTCTCCTCTGGTCTAGGAGCTCTCACCTCGCTCGTGAGCCAACTCTCGACTGGCGATCGGGTCGTGGCCCTCCATGGCCTTTATGGCGGCACTTACCGCCTATTTCACAAAGTGTTCAATCGCTATGGAGTGGAATGCCTCACTCCGCCTCTCTCAGATGCAAAAACGTTGGAAGCATTGTTTATCAAGAAAAAGCCCAAGTGGCTTTTCTTCGAAACACCCACAAACCCACTTCTCGATATCTACGACATTAGCGCTCTCGCTCGCCTCGCCAAAAAACATGGGATCTTGACGATCGTCGACAACACGTTTGCAACGCCCTGCTTCCAACAGCCCTTAAAACTTGGCGTCGACATCGTCTGGCACAGCACGACAAAGTATATCGGTGGGCATTCTGACGTGATTGGCGGCGCTGTGATGACAAACAACAAAGAGATCAAAGAAAAAGTGGATTTTGCCCGCATGGCGCTTGGCCTCAATCCAAGCCCTTTTGACACGTGGCTGATCAACCGCGGGATCAAAACGCTCGCGGTGCGGATGCAGAAACATCAAGAGAATGCGATGGCCGTCGCCAAATTTCTCGAAAAGCACCCTAGTGTCAAAACAGTGCACTATCCTGGACTCCCCTCTCACCCGCAGCATCAGATTGCAAAAAAGCAAATGAGTGGCTTTGGCGGCGTTGTCACCGTCGATTTCAACCTCTCGCCGGAACAAACAAAAAAATTGCTAAGCTCTTTTGACCTGTTCACACTTGCAGAGAGTTTGGGCGGTGTCGAGTCTTTAGTCAACCACCCGGCAATCATGACGCATGCCTCCATGCCAAAAGAAGAGCGGCTCGCCTGTGGCATCACCGACACCCTGGCTCGCTTTTCCGTTGGTATCGAAGCGATCGAAGACCTTCTGGCAGATCTCAACAAAATCCCACAAAAAAAACGATGATCAAGACACCCCTTGCCAAAATCGCCATCGAGGCTTCCCAAAAAGCCGCAGAGTGTATCATCAAAGGCATTTCCACGCGCTACCAGATCGATACAAAAACGAATCTTCAAGATCTCGTTACCGAATATGACACACGCGCAGAAGCGATCATCATCGACACGATCCGCAAACAGTATCCGGATCATCACTTCCTCGGCGAGGAAACGGGACATACCGGAAAAGGGGAACGGCATGTTTTATGGATCATCGATCCGATCGATGGCACGATGAACTTCGCTCACCAATTTCCTTGGTTTGCGATCAACATTGCTGCTATAGTGAAAGGGCAAGTCGAGCTAGCCGTCACACACAACCCCTTAGGCGATGAACTGTTTGTCGCGGGGAGAAAAAAAGGCGCTTTTCTCAACGGCAAGAGGATTCACGTGAGCCAAATAGATACACTTCCTCAAGCTCTCCTTTCCACGAGCTTCCCCTATGGAACTGGCCGCTTGCGCAACAAGGCGATCAAGCAGTTTGGCACTTTTGCCGAATTGGGCAATCCGATCCGGATGATGGGTTCGGCAGCTCTTAGCCTCGCCTATGTGGCAACTGGAAAACTCGAAGCACATTGGGGTTACTCCTTAAAACCGTGGGATGTCGCTGCAGGAAAGCTACTCATCGAAGAAGCGGGAGGCACCATCACGCTTCTCAATGGCGATCCTGTCGATATCTTTGGCGTCTCTCATGTTCTTGCAACTAATAAACACCTCCATTCAAAACTGCTCTCCCATCTGTCATGAACAATTCTCCGCTGCTAGCAATCAAAAATCTCCACGTTTCGGGACTGCTCAAAGGCGTCTCTCTCGACCTCTTTCCAGGAGAGGTGGTCGCTTTGGTGGGTGTTTCGGGCAGTGGAAAAACTTTGACTGCGGCGTCAATCATGGGTCTTCTTCCTCCACAACTCCAGATCACAGAAGGTGAAATCCTTTATCAAGAACGCGCTCTTCACACACTTTCTCCACAAGAGTGGCTGACGATCCGGGGGCCACATATCGGGATCATTTTCCAAGATCCCTTAACCCATTTAAATCCCACCCGAAGCATTGGAAAGCAAATTGCCGAAATGTTGCGCTTTCACGAAGGGCGCTCCCGCAAAGAGGCTCGACTCGCTGCCTGCGATCTGCTCGAAGAAGTGGGCCTTCCAAGCAGCCGCTACGACGACTACCCCTTTCAACTGAGCGGCGGGCAGCGGCAACGGGTGATGATTGCAATGGCATTGGCATGCCGTCCTGCACTCCTTTTGGCAGATGAACCGACGACGGCTCTCGATCCAGAGACACAAAAACAAATCCTCGAGCTCCTGCAAACGCTGATCAAACAGCGCGGCACAAGCCTCCTGTTCATCACACACGATTTGCGCATCGCAAACAGCATCGCAAACAGGATTGCCGTCATGCACGACGGCACCATCGTGGAAAGCGGCCCAAAAGAGCAGCTCTTCACATCACCTCAACACCCGCAAACTCAAGCACTCATGGCTCAGTACCGGCGGATGTTAGAAAAAAAACCAACAGAAGCGCGATCACTCCCTGCGATAGAGTCCCCATCCCTCTTCCCCATCGTGCTTGAAAACGTCGGCAAGACGTACCCACAGAAGCGACGGCACCACACAGCCCTTCACGCAATCAATCTCACCATCCATCCTGGAGAGACAATTGCCATCGTCGGCGCCTCTGGAGCTGGCAAATCGACTCTCGGCAGACTCGTCGCGCAAATGGAGACCCCGACTTCCGGTCACCTCCAGTTTGGAACATTTCCACCCCGCGATAAAAAGGGATTCCGCAAAAAAGTGCAGATGATCTTTCAAGACCATACAGACGTCCTTAACCCAATGATGAGCGTGGGCGATATCGTTGCGGAAGGTCTCGACATCCACAAAATGGCAACCGGTGAAAGACGCACAAAACAAATCCACGAGCTGCTCACAGCCGTTGGGCTGCCCATTGAGTTTATGGAACGCTACCCCCATCAACTAAGCGGTGGTCAACGGCAGCGCGTCGGCATTGCAAGAGCTTTGGCAGTCCAGCCAGAATGCCTTGTGTGCGACGAACCATTCGCTGCGCTCGATCTGTGCACACAAGAGCAGATCCTAATCTTGCTCAAACAACTCCAACAGAAGCACAATCTAACGTATTTGCTGATTACCCATGATGCCGATGTCGTCGAGGCTTTCGCCGACCGCATCTTTGAAGTAAAAGAGCCTTGAGTAGCTTAGTGGACTCCATTTTTTGGACAGGTAATTTTGTCATCAATTGGGAGATTTAGATCGATTTTTTTCCAAAAAAAATGAAATTTTCTGGCGAAAAGGCAATTCTAGAACACTCAGCTCGATTACCAAGATGCATTGATCCTGTAGAGATATGCCGCCCTTTCAGGGCTCATCTCTTGGGTGTATGTCTAACCCAGGCCTCCGCTTCGCTCCGACCTGGGCTATAAGATGACGGCCCGTTGGGCCTCACAACACGCTCAATTGGTTCTGAAGCTACTGTTAGAAGCCTTATGTAGTCTGCTGCTGAGGCCCAACGGGCCGGTATCTCATAGCCCAGGTCGGAGTGAGCGCCAGCGAACGGAGGCCTGGGAAAACACGTACCCAAGTGACGAGCCCTGAAAGGGCGACATATCACTATAGGATCTTTGAAATTGTCTCTCAGGATTCTCTCAGAGTTTCGGTGATGGCCTGGGTGAGGTCGCGTGGTCCCCAAAACTGGATCGGGCCTGGGTCGAGATAGGCATCGTCGAGGACCCAAGCTTGCCGCTGGGCGGCAAAGGCTTTGAAAACGGGGCCGTCGAGGGCGACAAGAGTTTTTTCGATGACGGGGACGCGCTTGCCCATGCGCGTTTCAAGCCCCATGAGCCGCACGATCGGAATCGCCCCGCACTGCCACTCCTCAACCGGCTTTGCCAATCCTTGTATCGCACAGATATACCCTGTCTTCCCGGCCCGAATTAACAACGCCGCAATATTTCCTAAAGCGTAGCAATAGTTCGCATCGAAGCAAGAAGGGAGGCACGAGCGCCCTTCATACCCGCAAAAGATCGGCTGTGGAGCAAATTTACCCTTGTAGGTGCCTGCTTGAGTTTGTTTTTTGAGAACCGCTTCAACCATGTGGATCAACATCCGCTCCGATTCAATTTTCGACACTTGCACATTCCCATGTGGATCGCGCCCGAGAAGCAATTGCACTTGCGTGTCTAAAGGGAGCGCCGTAAAACAGGCTTGAGAGGCAGTCGTGAGCAATGGGACGATCAGGTTGACTTTCTCTTGCGCTGACTTGCACGCTTCCAGTTGTGCTGCATGGGGTTTTTCTTTGCTGAGCAACGCATTTAATTCTCCAATGAGTGGTTTGACATCAACGGCAAATTCGATCAGCCCTTCGGGCACCAGAATCACTCCATACTCTTTCCCTTGTTGAGAGCGCTTCACAATGAGATCGGCAATCGACTCCACAACCTGAGCGAGGGTCATTTTTTTCGCCGCCACCTCCTCTCCCACCAGAGTTAGATTCGGGTGCGTTTGCAAGGCACACTCAACCGCAATATGGGAAGCAGAGCGCCCCATCAGCTTGACAAAGTAGTAATATTTTTTCGCAGAGAGCGCATCGCGCAGTAAGCTTCCGATTGTTGCGGAGAACGTCTTGCACGCAGTATCAAATCCGAACGAAATTTCGATCCCATGCCCCTGAAGATCGCCATCGATCGTTTTGGGAACGCCAACGACACGCGTTTTTACCCCTTTACTCAAAAAAAATTCGGCCATCAGGGCGGCATTGGTATTGGAATCGTCGCCGCCGACGATCACGAGTCCATCGAGCTGCAGCGCTTGCACGACCTCTGCGGCTTTGAGAAACTGCTCGGGCTTTTCAATTTTGGTGCGCCCCGATCCGAGAAGATCAAATCCCCCTTGGTTGCGATAGGGAGCGATCACATTTTCGGTAAGCTCAAGCGAACGAGATTCTAAAAGACCGCTTGGACCTCCCAGAAATCCGATAAGGCGACTTTCTGGATTGATCTTGTTTAACGCATCGAATAACCCCGCAATGACGTTGTGTCCGCCAGCAGCCTGCCCGCCAGAGAAGAGAACGCCGACGCGAAGCGGTTGAGAAGGTAAAGAGGGATTTGAGGTTACCTGCAACGGCTTTTGTGCCTGCAAATGGGGAAAAAGAGAAGCAATCTCTTGCGTAAGAGGTGGAAGTTCTCCTGAAGATTCGACAACGGTTAAGCGGCTTATAGCGGAGAGCTGCTTAGGAAGATCTGTCGGCTCACCTTGTCTTGTGCGTTGTAGATAACTCAGCATGTCTACCTCTACAAAGGGTTTGGCAATACCAATCACAAGTTTCGTCTAACGCTTTGGCCTGCTCTTTCAGATTTGAAAAATCGTGATCGCTATTGGGGTAAAGGACAAACTTGCTCGTCGCACTGCTATGGGAGCGGTATTCTTTAAATTTCTGGGCATGCCTGCAATCCACTACATCATCTTTTTCTCCGTGCAAATTCAACAGGGGGATTTGAGCGATGTGTTTTAAATGGTCTTCCATGCGAATCTCAAACAACTCGTGAAAGAACGGATAGCCAGGCACTTGTCCATTGATGCGCATCATCTCTGTCTTGTGCTCTTCAGAGAGTTCAGAAGCGTGCAGCAAATGCCACTTATCGCGCCACTGGTGCCCATCGTACAGCGGCGCCCAGACAGCGATGCTGTGGATGCTAGGGCATTTTGCCGCTGCCATGATCGCAACTGTGCCACCGATCGAACGGCCAAAAATGCCGATCCGCTGTTTATCGATAAAAGGGAGTCGTTCCAGGTAGTCCAATCCCACTAAAGCGTCGCTTACCTCTCCGTTGATGGTCATGTCGGAAAAATGCCCTTCACTATCTCCTGAGCCTCTAAAATCGATGCGCAACGAAGCGATTCCCGCTTTAGCAAGTTTCTCCGCTAATAGGACGTAAAGGCGAAACTTTCCGGTTTTATGCCCCCCTAACCCATGACACATCAAAACGACGGGCATTGGAGCCTTTACTTTCGGTTTGTGGAGGATCCCAAATATTTTCTGTCCGTGATTCAATAAAACAACGGCTTCACGCTCTTCAAACTCGCTCATACAACTCCGTAGAAAGCTGTCAGTTTAGCATTCGGGAACGTTTACCGCAAGACCGCCCAGCGAGGTTTCTTTGTAGATCGATTGCATGTCGTGGCCAGTCTGTCGCATCGTTGCAATCACTTGGTCTAAGGAGACGCGGTGCGTACCATCTCCTTGCAAAGCTAGCAACATCGCATTGATCGCTTTGATTGCACCCATGGTGTTGCGCTCAATGCACGGAATTTGCACTAATCCTTTGATCGGATCGCAGGTCAAACCTAAATTGTGTTCCATCCCAATTTCAGCTGCGTTCTCAATCTGAGCGGGCGTCCCTCCCATCGCTGCCGTCAATCCTCCCGCAGCCATCGAACAGGCCACACCCACCTCACCCATGCACCCCATTTCAGCAGCCGAAATCGAAGCGCCTTCTTTATATAAAATGCCAATTGCTCCAGCTGTGAGCATGAAAGTGACAATCCCCACTTCATTGGCCTCTGCGTGCATTTTCTCGTAATAATGCATGACCGCTGGAATCACTCCAGCGGCTCCATTCGTCGGAGCCGTCACTACCCGTCCACCAGCGGCATTCTCCTCATTGACTGCCAAAGCCCACAAACTCACCCACTCCATCACTTCCGCGGGCGATTTCTTCCGATGCACATCGCTCAATGATTTGTACAACGCAGCAGCGCGCCTTTTTACGCCTAATCCGCCTGGCAATACTCCCTCTTGATGACACCCTCTCTCGGTACACCCTTTCATCACGCTCCAGATGTGCAAGAGCCCTTTCACAACCTCTTCGCGCGAGCGCCACGTCATCTCGTTGCGCATCATCACCTCATCGATCGCCATCCCTGTGTCTGCGCAGATTTTCAACAGCTCCGTCGCAGACTTGAAGGGGTAAGGAAGCGGGTGTAATTCCCCCTCGCCCAAGTGAGCATCGCGACTCGCAGAGGCGTGGTCGACGATAAACCCGCCTCCCACAGAATAATACACATCTGACTCAACCTCTTTTCCTTGAGCATTATAGGCGGTAAAACGCATCCCATTTGGATGGAATGGAAGCACCTTATCTTTGTGGAAAAGCAACTGAGACTCTTCTGCGAAGGGGATCGTGTGATGATGAAAGAGTTTCAATTTTTTCTCTGACCGGATCCGGGCCACCATCTGGGGGATCGCATTGGGATCGATCCCTTCCGGGGTTTCGCCAGAAAGCCCCAATAAAATGGCAATATCGGTTCCGTGCCCCTTTCCCGTCAACGCAAGCGAACCAAACAATTCAACCTTGAGTCGCTCTGCGCTCTCCAACAATCCCTTCTTTTCCAGCGTCAGGACAAACTGCCGCGCGGCCCGCATCGGACCTACTGTGTGGGAACTCGAAGGCCCAATCCCTATCGAAAAGAGCTGAAAGACACTGATCGCCATATATCGAAAAAATCGCTCATTTTCTACTTCTCGTCAACCTAAACATCATAATTTTTAATAGACAATTTCTCAAAATCAACTTATACAAAAATTATGGCAACACCCACACTCCCTTTGCGCACAACAGCCGACATGAGCGAAAGCGAGCGGCGCATCCTCACGCCCGACGCGATCGAATTTTTAAACAAGCTCCACCACACCTTTAACAAACGGCGGTTGCAGCTGCTCGAAGCGCGGGAAGAGCGGCGCGTGCAGATCGATGGCGGAGCTCCCCTCACATTCCTTTCCGATACGGCCTCGATCCGCAACGACCCCACGTGGAAAATCGCTTCCATCCCCGACGATCTACAACGCCGCTTAGTCGAAATTACGGGACCGACAGACGCCAAAATGATGATCAATGCCCTCAACTCGGGTGCAGATGTGTACATGGCAGATTTCGAAGACTCCAACGTGCCGACGTGGAAAAACCTGATCGAAGGGCAAGCCAATCTTACAGAAGCTATTGCCGGCACACTGCGCTACACCTCTCCTGAAGGGAAGACATACAAACTCAATGAAAAAATCGCCACGCTAATGGTGCGGCCACGCGGCTGGCACCTCGATGAGAAACACCATCTGGTCGATGGGGAACCCATTTCGGGCTCCCTCTTTGACTTTGGATTGGCCTTCTACCACAATAAGGGAATGGCCCCCTATTTCTACTTGCCCAAGTTGGAGAGCCATTTGGAGGCGCGCCTTTGGAATGACGTTTTCAATTTTGCCGAAAAAGAGCTTAACCTCCCACAAGGCACCATTCGCGCGACTGTGTTGATCGAGACCATCTTTGCCGCTTTTGAAATGCATGAGATCTTGTTCGAGCTCAGGCAACACATCGCAGGGCTCAACGCGGGGCGATGGGATTACCTCTTCAGCATCATCAAAACATTTGCAGAAAATAAAAAGCTGATCTTGCCTAACCGCTCTCTCATTACGATGACCGTGCCTTTCATGAAGGCTTACACCCGATTGCTCATCGATACGTGTTTGCAAAGAAACGCACAGCCGATGGGCGGCATGTCCGCCTTTATCCCCGATCGAAAAGACCCAGAGCTCAATGCGCGGGCACTGGCAAAAGTGGAAGAGGATAAACTGCGCGAAGTGAGTGAAGGTTTTGTCGGCACATGGGTCGCACACCCCGACCTCGTTCCAGTCGCTCGCCGCGTGTTTGAAAAAGGGCTCAAACATCAAAAGCCACATCCCAATGAAAAGACAGCCACTACGCCAGAAAATCTCCTCGATTTTGCAATTCCAGAGGGAGCGATCACAGCGATCGGACTGAAACAAAATATCGCCGTTGCCATCCACTACATAGCAGCGTGGCTTGGCGGCACAGGGGCTGTCGCTATTTTCCACCTGATGGAAGATGCTGCCACGGCAGAAATTTCCCGCTCGCAGCTGTGGCAATGGATCCACCATGAAGCCAAGCTCGATGATGGCACTCCCATTACATTAGCCTTGTACCACTCGGTCGCCGATGAAGAGGTGCGCACGCTCAAAACAGCGATGCCGCAACACAGCCGCAACATCGACAAAGCACGGCAACTCCTCGACGATCTCATCCAAGCAGAACCCATTGACCCGTTCTTCACTTCTTTGGCATACGCTCAAATTTCGTAAGAGGCACCACAATGTATACACAACATGAAATTGCAGCGCTCGAAAGGGAATGGGAAACGAACAAGCGCTGGAAGGGGATTGTAAGACCCTACTCTGCAACAGAAGTGATTAAACTCCGCGGCACGCTCCAAATCGATTATCCACTTGCGCGTCTTGGCGCGATGAAACTGTGGAGCCTCCTGAGCCATGAAAAATACATCCGTGCGATGGGAGCGCTGAGTGGTAACCAAGCAGTCCAGCAGGTGCAAGCAGGTCTAAAAGCAATCTACGTCAGTGGGTGGCAAGTCGCTGCAGACGCAAACGATGCCCTTCAAACGTATCCTGACTTAAGCCTCTACCCTGTGACTAGCATGCCAACGCTGATCGCAAGGATCAATAATGCTCTCATGCGCTCCGACCAGATCGAACACCTCGCCAACGAAACGTACACCGATTGGTTTGCCCCAATCGTAGCCGATGCGGAGGCTGGTTTTGGAGGCCCCCTCAACACATTCGAGCTCATCAAAGCAATGATCCTTGCCGGCGTTGCGGGAATCCACCTCGAAGATCAGCTCTCCTCCTTGAAAAAGTGTGGCCACATGGGTGGCAAAGTGCTCGTCTCCACATCAACTTTCATCGACAAATTGATCACAGCACGCTTGGCAGCTGACGTTCTTGGCATTCCCACTTTGATCATTGGCAGAACCGATGCCGAGTCAGCTAGCTTCATCCGTTCAGATGACGACCCTATCGACACGCCCTTCTTAACAGGAAAGCGCTCAATCGAAGGGCATTTTGAATTGAAAGCCGGTGTAGAGTGTGCCGTAGCACGGGCCATTGCCTTTGCCCCTTATGCCGATGTCCTTTGGTGTGAAACCTCAAAACCAGACCTTGGCCAAGCGCGCGAATTCGCAAAAGGTGTGCATGCAAAATACCCAGGCAAGTGGCTTGCGTACAACTGCTCCCCTTCCTTTAATTGGAAAAAACATCTCGATGACACCAAGCTAGATACCTTCCAAGATAAACTCGGTGAAATGGGATACAAGTTTCAGTTTATTACACTGGCGGGCTTCCACACCCTTAACAGCGCCATGTTCGAGCTTGCCAAAAATTACGCAACAGAAGGGATGGCGGCCTATGCCCGCTTTCAGCAGCACGAGCTCGACCTCGAGAAAAAGGAGGGGTACACCGCCGTGAAGCACCAAAGCTTCGTCGGCGCTGGCTACTTCGACTCCGTCATGGAAGCAATCACATCCGGAAAGCACTCCACCCAAGCACTAAAAGGCTCTACCGAAGAAGAGCAATTTAAGTAATAGCTATTCCACTAAAACTATTTAATCCCACCAAACAAATTCGAGAACCAAGATCCGGACTTTGCTTGAGGACGCTCAGATAGACCACGTGGAATTACGTACTGTTGTTGCTGCTGTTGCTGTTGAACAGGACGTACAGAAGGTCCAGTCGGGGTTGCAAGTTGGATGGAGCCAACTGGTCCACCAAAATCTGCCATGTCCATTTCTGGCAGACCATAAGGAAGGAGGACATTGTTTTTGCGCGGGTTATGCTCGAAAGAGAGAGAGGTATTGGCATTAATCATCACCCGAACCCCCGAGCTTATAAAGAGAACCTCAAAAAATGCGAGTTCATGCGGTTCCACAAATAGAACATTGCCCTTAATCAATCCTTGCGTGGTAAAGCCAGCCATAAGTGCATGTTGCATTTCACTTGGATGACTGTCGTCAGATTGGTTGATCGCGTCAACTAGACGGGTTAAATCAGCACGCATCTCTGGGATCTCTTCAAAAAAGCCATAGAAAACGAAAAAGTTCTCCATGCCTCGCGTCAACAATCCCTTTAGATCTGCAATAGCAGCTTCGTAATCGGCCGGATCTGGGGAGCCTTCTTCCGGAATCAAGCGATCAATCACTTTATTCACTGGGTGGTTTAATGTGTTTTGTGGGAGCATGGATCTGTTCGCGGTACGGTTCATCATAGATGCATCGGGTCTAAAACCCGATATGACTGCAGAGGTGGACTCGGAAGGTTGTCCTGAAAGCTGATGGATCGGGTGGTCGTGCAAATTCGGAAGTGCGGCACGTGGAAGGGAAGGAGGAGCAACGAATTGTGGGTTCGCTCCACCAGCTGCTGCTGGGGCAGCACCCGTTGTAGGAGGTGACAGGAGCACAGAATGGAAAGATTGCTGCGCTGCTCCAGCCCCGCCCTCCTCATCGTTTTCTTCACCATCAGGACGACGGTCTGGTCTTTGAGCAGTTGATCCTGGGGGAACATGCGCGGGAGAGCCTCCCTCGGGGAACATTCCAGAACGCGCATTAAAGGCTCTAAGAGCTGCTTTTAAGGGAGTAGTCTGAGGGATCCTTTGATCGCCTTCGCTCGAGTCGGGGGTAGCGGATTTCAAACACTGGTAGACGAAGAGGATCGCTGTCGAGGTGCCGGCAAGGACGAGGGGGAACCAAGGTTTTAAGGTTGAAAGCTGGACAAAGCGGCGTGAGAGGAAGCAGGAGGATCCTGCAAGAGCGGCATCGATTGCCAATGTTGTTAGACCACTCTTTAGGTTAGAGATCAATTGCCCTTCCCCTTTTGGCCATTTGTACTCGACCAAGCCGCGTGCAAGAGCAAAGGCAAGAGAGGCAGCGACGGCGATGCGTGGCAGAGAATCTGCTGTGAGCTGGCTAATTTTCGGTAAATGTTGATAAGCTGCATAAGTGATTGTCTTCGCAATTGCGTGTCCAGTCAGCCAATTTGCCGATGATCGAATAGAATTCATAAATTAGTCTCCTCAAAATTTTAAATGATTTTCACTGTATCAAAAAACGCTATTTCAGTTAAGTAAATTCGCAGCCCCTATTCTTTTCTAGCTCTGACAACTTTGATATCTGAATCTTCAAAAAGAGCCTGATAAAAGTCATCATCAAGAGGTCCCTCTGTATGAACGGTTGTTCCTACTGCTAACTGCCCTGTAACCAATTTCCCTAAAAGATATGATTGAAATGGGGTGATACCAGGCATAATTTCCCCACTACTTTGATCCATAGATATTTGAACCATCAGCTTCAATAATTTGAGCACCTTAGGACGAGAATTCTCATTTTGAGAATCGAAGTAAAAATTTCTCAGCTTAGCAAAATTGTTATAATTGTCGTTGATTTGACTATATAAGCTTGTCACTACCTGATGATATCCCTCGCTCGTGTCAAGGTCTTCGATATTAACAGAGCTCAATTCAGTCAATATACCTTTCATACTGGCCTCATTACTTGATGACGCTCCCTTTCCAGCAGGCGTAGGAGGTAAGTTTGTGAGCTTCAAGCTTTTTTTTCGCCTGGTAGCGCGGTCAGCTTGTTGTAGCTCTTGATTCTTCAGTTTTATCCTCTCTTCACGCGCTCTAATTGCCCTCTTTAAAGGAGAGTCTGGTACGTAGCAAAACTGTCCGACAGGTATTGCAGAGTTAATTGCAAACGCTGAACCCCTTGGGTGTTGATCTACTTCGAGCTGTAGTTGCACAGGCGTACCTGCAAACAGATTAGTCACCGTGTAAAACTGCATTTCTGCCCTGTTGCAAGTGAGCAACAGCTGTTGTTGATTGGTATCGCTGCCAAAAATCGACTCAATCAAGACGGATTGGATCTGAGAAATTTTGCCCTCTTCACGGGGTGACAGCGCTAAGGCGCGCTCGAATAGCCGCTTGAGAAAATCGCGCTCATCAGGATGCAGTTGATAGTGCGTTGTAAAATTAGCAAGCTTTGCCGGATCTTTCATCAACATTTCAAGCAATGTTTCCGCTTTTGTATCAGTTAATTCATCCGTTGCTTCTCCAATCGGCTGAGGTCTCGCAGCTTGCCTTAGCATCATTGCCCCTTGTCCCTCTTTTAGCTCTTCTAAATCAACGTAACTAAATCGTACGTGACCTTTGTTGTGTTGCTCGATTGCCAGAAAGCCGGCAAGTTCTCTTTTAGCCTCGTCGTCTTCTTCGACGTGTAAAAGCAACCGGACCTGTGTGCCTTCAAAGAACTTTGTCGCGGTGTAAAAATTGAGCTCTGATTGGATGCAAGGAATCTCATATGCCGCGTTCGAATCAACAGAATCTAAACACAAAATGTATTTGATCACGTCTTGTTGCAGCTGACATCCGCCGCTTTCTAGGTGTGTTGATTTTTTCAATGCGGTGGCGATCAAAGCGTGAAGATCCGGTTTTGCTCCCTCTGAACATTGATCATATCCACTTGCGAACCCTGTAATTAAATCGGGACGTGCCAGTATCTTATCAGCTGCTGCTCCGATGGCGCTCTCCCTTACCATCATCGGATCTGCTGGCAAGCTAGCGGGATCATTGTTCGTAGGAGAACGTCTAGAAGGGTGCTGCGGCGTTGCCACACTGGCTGAGTCTGCAGAACTTGTTGACCCCGACCCCGTCCTTCTATTTATTTCAAATCTTTGTTGCCCAGAGGGCTCCTCTCTTGACATCTGCGTTCCCCCAGCTGGTTGTGGGGCTTCTGGGCCCTTTGGAGGTGGAGCGGATTTAAAAAGCTGAGAGCCCATCAGGAGGAGCGTTGAGGTGATGGCAAGAGCCACTTGCATCCAGGGCTGCACGGGAAGTTCTTTCACGTAGGTATTGTACCCTCTGTAAAGGCCCCACAGAACAGCATCGATCGCAAGAGTGGTTGTAAACGTCTTAAGCCCATTGAGCTTCCCATTATTGTTCTCGCTGTCGAACCGATTTAAGAGCACATTGGCTCCGACTGCTGCAATTGCCGCAAAGAGGGGTTGCGATTCCGGTTTTATCCATGTGACTTGGGGCAAGCCTCTCTGGTAAGCGACATGGGTGATCGCCTTTGCGCAAACATGTGCGGCCGTCGAAAAATAGGAAGGGGATGGAAATAATCTCATCTGTCAACTCCTTATAACTACATAGAATGAGTGGGAGAGTAAAATAAACTGGATTTATCATCAACTCAAATTGCTACTTTAAACTAATGCAATATAATTTAAATTCGATTCTTGATAAAAATAAACGCATATTTACCTTGCAGATTCCGATAGGATGGCCTATACTTTTACTTTTCATAAACGAGTGGAGAGATCTATGTTGACGATCAATTTGAAAGGGAAGAAAGCCTTTATCGCAGGAGTTGGCGACGACCAGGGTTACGGTTGGGCAATCGCCAAAGAACTAGCGGAAGCGGGGGCAACGATCTTAATCGGAACGTGGACGCCGATGATGAAAATTTTTACCATGGCTTTAGAGTCGGGAAAATTTGATGAGTCGCGCAAACTTTCGAATGGATCTCTGATGGAAATTGCAAAAGTGTACCCTCTCGATGCCGCATTTGACACGCCTGAAGATGTCCCTGCCGACGTATTAGAGAATAAGCGCTACAAAGACGCTGGTGGATACACCATCTCCGAAGTGGCAAAATCAGTTGCCAACGATTATGGAAAGATCGACATCCTCATCCACTCGCTTGCCAACGGTTCAGAAGTGCAAAAAGAGCTTCTAGACACTTCTCGAAAGGGTTATCTGGGTGCGATCAGCGCTTCGGCCTATTCGTTTGTGAGCTTGATTAAACACTTTGGGCCCCACATGCCGGCAGGGTCTTCTGCTCTCTCTTTGACGTACCTGGCTGGAGAGCGAGTGGTCCCTGGATATGGCGGAGGGATGAGTTCTGCAAAAGCCGCACTCGATAGCGATACGCAAGTATTGGCCTGGGAAGCGGGGCGACGCTTTGGCATCCGCGTGAACACGATTTCTGCAGGACCTCTGCGCAGCAGAGCCGCGCGTGCGATCGGCTTTATCGAACGGATGATCGAATACTCAAAAATGAATGCTCCGTTGAAAAAGGAGTTGGAAGCTGCCGAAATCGGGGCAACAGCTGCTTTTTTGGTCAGCCCCTTGGCCTCAGCTGTGACAGGCACGATTGTCTACGTCGACAACGGCCTCCACGCCATGGGCGTTGCAATGGACAGCCCGACCCTCACACAGTAGAGATTTTTCACCACTGAGCCCAGTGAGATCAGTGAGAAGGTCTGAGCCAGAGAGAGTTTTCATTAACAATTTAGAGAATGTAGTGATTGGGAAAAATGTGTCAATTGAGTCTCTTTGCGTCTTAGCGCCTTTGCGTTGAAAAAATCCCATAATTTGTTTTCATGACCCTTGAAGCTTATATTTTGCAAATGACTATCCTTCTATAGTCCTCACAATTTAAACGCAAAGACGCTAAGACGCAAAGAGATACACATGTAAATGGAGATTTTCTCGGCTTCGTGGTCTCTCACTGATCTCACTGGGCTCAGTGGTGAATATTGGATATTAGTTGCCGGAGAGGATCACTTCGACGGAGTCGAAGTACTGATCGGCGAACAGGAAGCGGCGGCGGAGTTGCCGTTGTTCGGGATCGGCCATGTCAAGGGAATGGAAAAAATGGCCAAAGAGGTAGAGATATTCTAGCAATTGCTTGGTTGTAGCGGTGATGATTTCGGGGCTTACTTGCCCCAAGGCCGCTCTTGTCAGTTCAATCTGCTGTGTTTGTCCCAAAAAGTCTTGCAGATGCGCTTTTGTGTCGTTGATGTCGAGTTCGACATCGTGGGTGTGCCCATTTAAATCTCGTGCCTCAACCCATTGGTGAAGCTGTTGAAACACCTTTTTAAATTTATGGTACCGCTGGAGATGCTGCCGGTCGTCAGCAGGTTTGATGATCTGCATGTGGATCCAAAAAAACTCGTGAAAGCCAGTCACGTCGTAAAGCACGTGGTATTTCCAATCGATCCGCATCAGCTTGCAAAGGATGCGAGAAATGTAATCGACATCGCGCTGATGAAAACTGCCTATCTCCTCAATGGTCTGTAAACCATGTAAAATGGCCTTGGCATGCCTCTTGAGAAGCTCTCTGGAAGCCAAAGGCTGCCCCATCTCGTGCAAGTGCTGCGTGATCTCTTCCGCCATCTGGACCGTGAGGCGGCTCTTTCCCATGTCCGCTTTTTCCAAAGAGGCTCTGAACTGTTTGCACTGATGACCGATCTGCTCATTCTCTTCAATCAAGCCAAGCAACGCGCGCGTCTGTCGCGTCTCCCGCTTTCCAATCCAGGTCAGAGGGGCAAACTGCCGCTCGGAATTGGTCTTCAAAAGAAAGTGGCGGTACTGTTGGATCGTTGTAGCTAAACTCTGAAGCTCGGTTTGTAAACCATGCAGTTGCTCTCCAATGACGAGTTTCGCCTGCTGATCGACAAAGAGATTGCCAAGCTGTTTCTTGATCAAACGGCTCTTATCAAAGAGAGAGAGACGAATTGCAGAGGAATATTCCTTAAACACTTGGAAAATGGTCTCGTACGAGGCTAAACCGCGTACGGCTCGCACGGTTTCTCCGCGCGGTAGCGTTCTCGCGGAAAAGTTGAGTTTCCACAACCGGAGTAAAAAGAAGATCTTTTTGTATTTTTCTTGCACAGGGATGTCGAGCCCGGCTAAAGCGCGGTATTGGGGGACCTTGCGCAGAGGCTGTTCAGCATCGTCGTACAGCTCCAAATACCCTACATACCGTTCGACAAACTTCCCATAACGAAAATTGAGAAATTTCAAACACTTCTTGGCGGTCGATTCTAAAGAGCGGTCCAAGAGCGTATTCCAATAAGAAGACAACATGTGCCACACCTTAAAGCGCTTGCCGCGCTTCATCACACGGTAATGGCACTCTCCCAACTCCCTCTCCAAACGTCTAATTCCCCAAATGACGTCATCCAAGCGGTGGGATAGATCGTCTTTGATCAGAGTGGCGGCTTCTGAAAGATCGACGGTCCATTGCTCAAACCCAATCTGGTCAATCTGTTGGAACAACTCAACTAGCGACCCTTCAATAATTTCGAGATAACTCCACAAGGCCTCGTTGATCTGCGCGAGCGCACTTTTCCAATCTTTTGGCGAAAGCGCAACATGCGGAAGTGTGGTCAGTCGCTTGACCCTCTTGATCACATCATCCACGGCATGGTTTAACCGATAGCCGTCATCATTTACAGCCGAAAGCTGCGGGGGGATATGGGGAAAGGCGTGTATCGCCCCTTCTAAGCGGTGGCTCGTTTCTATCTCTTTGTTTGTCAAATAATTAGAAAGCTGATCCGCCATCGATTCCGTCAGAGTGGCGGCTTGTAGATGCTCGCACGATTGCCAAATCATTACTCGATCTCCATATTCAATAAGGATATCAAGATCAAGAAAATATGTATAGAGTCTTTCCTGCTTCATCATTTATTTAATCTTGCCATCAAGAGGGGGCAAAAGATACAATGGAGTTACTATGTCAGAAAAAGAACAAATGCTTCAGTTTAAGTGCCTCTCGTGCGGAAGCGATGTGGGTTTTTCGTTGTTTAATCTCGACGAAAAAATGCCGATCGACTGCCCCGATTGCAAGAGAAAATACCTCTTTAGCGATCAGAACCTGATTCGCCAGGTGAAAAAGTTTGCAGCTCTTTGCAAGCAGATCCGTGAGTCAGAAGAGATCTTGGGACATGCCAATATCGGGATCGACGTTGGCGAACACCATGTCAAAGTCCCTTATAAGCTTCTCCTTTCGCGACTGAATTCGAGCTTAGATCTCAGCATTGAGGGAAAGACCCTCTCCATTCAATTTCGCGTGGAACCCACAAAACTCCAATCAGGAGCTTCATCATGAATAAGCTTGAACAAATCCGCAAGATGACGACGATCGTTGTCGACACGGGCGATATCGATGCGATCAAAACCTTTCATCCGACCGATGCCACGACAAATCCCTCTTTGATATCTGCCGCTGCTTTAAAGCCACAGTACCAAAACCTGATCGAAGATGCGGTGGCTTATGCGAAAAAACACGGCACGACCCCGGGACAGCGTCGAGCGCTACTCTTGGATAGGCTTTTTATCAGTTTTGGCGTCGAAATCTTAAAAAATATTCCAGGCCGCGTTTCGACCGAAGTGGACGCACGCCTCTCCTTCGATGTAGAAGCGAGCATCCAAAAGGCGCGCGAGCTGATCCGCCTCTACAAGGAAGCTGGCATCGACAAAGAGAGGATCTTGATTAAATTGGCTTCGACTTGGGAAGGCACTCTTGCTGCAAAGGTGCTGGAAAAAGAGGGGATCCATTGCAACATGACCTTGCTGTTCAGCCTGCCGCAAGCGATCGCCTGCGCGGAAGCAAGAGCGACCCTGGTCTCCCCTTTTGTAGGAAGAATCCTCGACTGGTACAAAAAGCAAACAGGAATCGCCAGCTATCCTCCTCAAGAAGACCCAGGCGTTCTTTCCGTGACTAAGATCTACAACTACTTTAAGAAATTCGACTACAAAACGGTGGTCATGGGCGCTAGCTTCCGCAATGCAGATGAAATCATCGAGCTGGCAGGTTGCGATCTTCTGACGATCGCTCCTCCCCTCCTCCAAGAACTTTCCTCAGCTGAAGGCACCATCACGCGCAAGCTCGATCCTGCCAATGCCAAAGGGCTCCCCATCGATAAAATCTCTCTAGATGAAAAAGCATTTCGCTGGCACATGAATGAGGATCCGATGGCAACTGACAAACTCGCCGAAGGGATCCGTAAATTTGCTGAAGATGCTGTGAAGTTGGAAAACACCATCGTGGCAAAATACAACGTGTAGGTTAAGCATGATCTGGCATCCAGACGTTCCCAATCTTCCGATCAAAAAGCCGAAAAAAATCGAAGATATCGAACAGATGGATCCCACGTTTCTCAACTCTTTGCCAGGCACGGAAGTGCAAGAGATGGTCGACGGTGCCGCCGAAGCTGTGGCAAAAGCTTTCAAACAACAAGTGCCAAACGGTACCCACGAACAGTGTCTTGAGATCGTTTCTGTGGCTCTCACCATCACAGGAAGCGGCATCGGCGGCCAGGTCGGCAATGCGATGATCTCCCAAGCAGACAAGAATGCAGAAAGGGTGGCAAGCCTGTTTTTCCCTGAATGACAGGGACAAGGGACGTTAGGGACCTGTCCCTTTACTCTGAGAGCACTAGCTTTTCTTTGGCGAGGATATGCACAAACAGCCTTGTTTCTGCGATCACTACGCCAGAGAGTGCGCACAAGCCAATCAGGTTGGGGATAGCCATCAGGCCGTTGCAGATGTCGGAAATTTTCCAGACGATATCGAGCTCCAGGATAGCCCCTGGAATCACAATCAAGGTGAATAAAAAGCGGTAATAAGGGATGGAAGAGGCTCCAAAAAGATACTCGATGCATTTCTCGCCATAATAGGCCCATCCCAGTATCGTCGTGAAGGCAAAGAGCAGAAGTCCGATTGTGACGATGTATCCGCCCCATGAAAAGACGGAATTGAACGCGGCTAGGGTTAGCGTTGCTCCATTTATCAATTTCCCATCGGCTCCAGCAGTGCCAAACACATCTGTGACAGCTAACACGAGGCCCGTGGCGCTGCACATGACGATCGTGGCTAAAAAGCAACCGGTCATCGAAACGAGAGCTTGCCTTCCAGGAAAATCGGTCCTAGCTGCCGCAGCGGCAATCGAGGCGGTTCCAAGCCCGGCCTCACTGGTCATCAACCCTCGACTCACGCCGACTTGAATCGCCATCAAAACGCCTGCTCCCATGAAGCCGCCAACAGCCGCCTGCCCGCTAAATGCGGATAAGACGATCATGGTAAGCGCGTCTGGGATCCGATCGATGTGGACAATTAAAATCGCACCGGCACCCAAAATGTAAAAAATCGCCATGAAGGGCACTAAGACGCTTGCCATCTTACCAATGCTCTGAATGCCACCGAGCAACGTTAATCCTGTAATGATCGCAATGAGTGTCCCTGTGATCCACGTCTCGATGCCAAACATGCTCTTCATCACATCGGCGACAGAATTCGCCTGCAACATGTTGCCGCCCCCAAACGCCCCAATTGCCCCGAAAATAGCAAAGCTGACCGCCAGCCACTTCCAGCCTAGGCCATATTCAATAAAATACATGGGGCCACCGCACATCTCACCGCGATCGTCTTGCCTGCGAAACTTCACAGCCAAAATCGCTTCGGCATACTTGATTGCCATCCCTATCAAAGCAGTCATCCACATCCAAAAGAGGGCTCCAAAACCACCGACAGTTAAGGCTGTGGCAACGCCAGCAATGTTCCCAATGCCAATCGTAGCCGCTAGTGCGGTCATCAGCGAGGCAAAATGGGTAATATCCCCCTCTCCATCTCCCGTCTTCTGGGATCCAAAAGCGAGGCGCAACGCGTAAGGCAGATAGCGAAACTGCAACCCTTTCAAAACGACCGTTAAATAGACCCCGATGCCGATGAGCAAAATCATCAGAGGAAGTCCCCACACCCACCGGTAGAGGAGATCGAGTGTCGACAGAATAAATGTATACGTTTGAGAATGGTCCATCATTCGGGAAGAGCTGGGGCTTTTTGCCGTGTTGACTTGCCCTTTTCTTGCTCAATTTGATGGAGGAACACACGCGTTTCAGCAACAATCACGCCAGAGAGTAAAATCAAGGCAATTAAATTGGGAATCACCATAAAAGCATTTAAAATATTGGCAATGTGCCAAACCACTTCCATTTTTAAAGCGGCCCCTGGAATGATCAACAGGCAAAAGAGGATCCGGTAGACAATGACAGCTCGATCGCCAAAGAGGTATTCAAAACACTTTTCTCCGTAGTAGGCCCAAGCAACCACTGTCGAAAACGCAAAGAGAATTAAACCAATCGATACGATGTACTGTCCCCCTGGGACTGCAGAGTCGAACGCGGCGATCGCCATCGTGGCTCCCGTAAGAACCTTTCCAGCCTCATCGACCTGGCCCTGCACCCCTGTCAGCGCCAAAACAAACCCGGTAATGGAACAAATAATGACGGTGGAGATCAGCGCTCCAGTCATCGTAATCATCGCTTGACGCCCAGGACAATCGGTACGCGCAGCAGCAGCAGCCATCGAGGGGATTCCCAGCCCGGCTTCATTGGAGAAAATGCTGCGCGCCATTCCGGTTTGGATACCCACCATCACCGTTGCACCCAGAAAGCCTCCAAATGCCGCTTGCCCTTCAAAAGCGCTCTTCACAATGAGCATAAACGCAGCTGGTAAGTGCTCCACATTCAACACCATGACGACTAGCCCAGCAATCAAATAAAAAGAGGCCATAATCGGAACAAGAACGCCTGAGACTTTGCCAATGCTCTTCACGCCGCCCAAAACGACAAAAGCGGCCAGCACACACAAGACAAGCCCAGTGATCCACGGGTTGACATCCCATACATTGTCGATCGCTTCAGCAATGGCGTTCACTTGAACTAAATTGCCAGTTCCAATGGCTGCCAGCGCTCCAAAAATAGCAAAGAGCACGGCCATCCACTTCCACCCCACGCCCTTTTCGATGTACTGCATAGGGCCACCGCACATTTCCCCTCTTTCGTCAAGCTGCCGATACTTCACTGCTAAGAGCGATTCTGCATATTTCGTAGCCATTCCAAACAGAGCTGTCACCCACATCCAAAAAATAGAGCCAAGGCCCCCAATTGCGATGCCGGTAGAAATGCCGACGATAGTCCCAGTCCCGATCGCGCCGGCTAAAGAGGTCATTAAAGCTTGAAACTGACTGATATCGCCTTCAGCGGAATTTTGAGGTGGCAGGACGGTCTGCTTAAGAGCATACCACAAGTAACGGAACTGCATGCCACGCAGCAGAACGGTCAGGTAGATGCCCGTCCCTGCAATGAGGATGAGCAACGGAGGGCCCCACACCCAATTCATCACTTTTTCTAAAAAACTTTCCAAAATTGCGTTGTATTGTTCCATCAAACCGCCCATATTAGACAATGAAGCATTCTACTCGATCTCTAGTTTCGGAACAACGTTTTTTTATTTGAGCCTTTCCCGCTGTGCCTCTTCGACGATCCTCTGAAATCTTTTCGAAGAATTCACAGCGGGAAAGGCTCATTTTTTAGCATAGAGCATGCGAAGAAAGAAAGGAGGGACCAAAGTCGTGACAGCGATGACAATGATCAAGGCTGCATAGAGAGACTCATCGAACACTTTTGTAGCTAAGCCCACGCCAGCAAAAATCAACCCAACCTCACCTCGTGGAATCATCGCGACTCCAATTGCTGTTTGTACAAAACGGGACTCCTTGAAGAGGCAAAAACCAGACAACAGCTTGCCCAAAACAGCAACGACGATCAATGAGCCACTTAAAAGCCAGATGGTTCCGGATGACCAATCGATCTCGCGCAGATTCAGCGAAAGCCCAATAGAGACGAAGAAAATGGGGGTAAATAGATGCACAATGGGGCGCATTTGCTTTTCCACCCGCTGGACAAATTCCTTGGAGTCATTGAGCCAAGTCCCAACGGGCAGTTTGAACTGACGCGAGAGGGCCAGTCCCGCAGCAAAGCCGCCCAAAAGCTCTGGCGCCCCTAAAGAGTAAGCGACCCAGGCAAACAATAAAATGAGGGAGACGATCATTGTCGGCAAGAGACCTGGAATGGTGCTGTTCTCATCCCATTTTTTTATCGACTTTGAAATCAGCTTAGCTGCAATCGGAGCCAGGAGGAAAAAGAGGGCGATAAACAAGAGCACCCTGCCGGCATTCCAGGCATGAACGGAACCGCTGGTGGCAAATTCGTACAAGACTGCCAAAAAGACGATCCCAATGATATCGTCGAGGACAGCTGCGCCCAAAATGACTTGAGCTTCTGGACTTCCCTGTTGCTTCAAATCGTGAAGCACGCGCAAGGTAATGCCGATGCTGGTCGCTGTCAAGGTGCTTCCGATAAAGAGGCTTGTCAAAAGTGAAAGATCAAAGAGTGCATAACTAACGGCAAACCCCAATGCGAATGGGAAAACGACACCGCACACAGCCACAATTGCCGCTTTAGAGCCAGCACTCACCAAACGGCCGATGTCCGCCTCTAACCCAACTTCAAACAACAGGAGAATAATCCCCACCTGAGCCAATAGCACGACGGGATCGGACAGTTGAACGATGTTTAAAAGACTCGGGCCAATGATGATCCCAGCCAACAACTCTCCAATAACGGAGGGTGCTTGAAAATAAGCCGCAACTTCCCCCATGACACGTGCAGAAAAAAGGATCAACACGAGTTGAATGAGAAAAACATGCCCTTCCATGTGTGATCCTTCCTAATAAATTTATGCAAGAGACGTGGTAATCAGCTTTTTTAGCGATTCTTTATCTCGTATGCCAACGACGCGGTTGACTTCTCTTCCATCTTTAAAGACGATAATCGTTGGAATCGACGTGACGCCCAGAGACGAGGTCGTTGCCTGTGCCTTTTCTATGTCGAGCTTAGCGATCGTCGCCTTTCCATTCATTTCAACCGACAGCTCGTCGATGATCGGAGCGATCATTTTGCAAGGACCACACCAATCTGCGAAAAAGTCGACAAGAGTGACTCCCTTGCTGATCGTTTTTTGAAAATTTTCATCGTCTAGATATACAAGGTTACCTGCCATATTCATCCTCAAGTTAAGTGTGCTTAAAACCTCAACTTTACCAGGGAGAGTTCTTTTCTGAAAAGAGAGATTGTGTTATAGTCTACACCTTATCGAAAGGGATCAGATCATGTCAGAAGAGCAAAAAAATTATTGGATATTAGCTTATTACGGATTCCACCCGATTGCCGATCCGCATGCAGAAGTCGCACGCCACAAAGCTTTCCTTGAGCCACGCGATGTCACGTGCCGCATCTACATTTCAGAGGAAGGGATCAATGGGCAAATGAGCGCCTTGCATACCCATGCTCAAGAATACATCGATTGGATGAAATCGCGGGATGAATTTAAAGAGATTGCCTTTAAAATCCACGCGCACCACGAGCAAGCCTTCCCACGCAAGACGATCAAATATCGAAAACAGCTCGTCGCAATCGATGCTCCCGTCAACCTATCACAACGGGGCGAACACGTTTCTCCAACGCGCTGGAAGGAATTGCTCCAAACAGAAAAAAACAAGATTCTCCTCGACGTGAGGAACGAATACGAATGGAAAGTAGGGCGCTTTGAAGGGGCCGAGCTGCCACCTTGCGAAACTTTCCGCGAATTTGTCGCTTACGCCGATCAGCTCAAAAAAACGGTCGATGCCGAAAAGACCCCCGTGATGATGTATTGCACCGGGGGGATCCGCTGCGAACTCTACTCCTCAGTCCTCAAAGAACGGGGATTTAACACGGTTTACCAACTCGATGGCGGCGTGATCGGCTACGGCCTCCAAGAAGGGAATGCGCATTGGCTTGGCAAGCTCTTCGTTTTCGACGACCGCCTCACAGTCCCTATCGATCCCCATGCAGCTGCTCCTGCGATTGGCACTTGTCACCACTGCAATGCCTCGAGCGAAAGCTACTATAACTGTGCCAACATGGACTGCAATACCCTCTTTTTATGCTGCCCAGAATGCTTGAAGGCAAACAAAGGTTGCTGCTGTCAGGCGTGCCTAGAAGCTCCACGCGTCAGGCCACACCACGCTGAAAATGCTCATAAGCCCTTTAGAAGGTGGCAGAAAGGCCCCTAATGAGCTCCAGCATTTTCTGCTTGGTGCTGTCGAGGACCACTGTCAAGCCAGGCTTGACACCCCGTTCAGAGAGCTCAAAGGCTTTCATGGTGTTGCAAATGCGACCATCGAGCCTCACGCCAAGACCGCGAATTCCCACCATGTTTCCCCAATCGCCAAACATCTCCAGCGTCATTTCGCAAGCTGTGATGAGAAACAAGACCTGGCGTCCTGGATTGGCGTGGACGATCTTGAGGATCTCAGCACCGATGTAGTGGATTGTGGGGATCAGCAAGGGAACCACGCGCTCTTTGGGAAGGGCGTGCATGCATTTGCCAATGAAACACTGTTGGCAAACGGGATGGTTGGAATCGGCAATACACTGATCTGTGAAGCGTCCTGAGGGGCATTCAAAAGGTTTATGGCAGTACGAAAAGCCGATCACGAAGATGGCATCTGGATTCTCTAATAGGTGCTTAAAGGCATCGACCGATTCGACGCCGTACAAAAAAAAGTCGCCTTCGCGGGTGTAGGGTTTTGTTTTGAGGGCTGATTTGATAAACGCACAAAAATAGCGAAGAGGATGTTTGAAAATTTGCTTAAATACTTGCATCCCATGGTCTTTCGTGACCATCCACTTCAAACTCTTCCATTTGAGATGCTTAGCCGTTTCGGGGGTGATTCCTGGCATTTGTGGCAAGGTAGTCAATTCTTTCAGGGGATGGGTCTGGCGCGCCTGGCGTGCAGAAGCCTCCCAGGAAGCCTCATAGCTTTCCCACGACTGCCCCTCTTTCCATAGCTTTAACTTCGACATTCCGCTCTCTATTACTCTGAGCGAGAGTCCATATCGAGCTTCTTCTCAATGATCTCTTTGGCTGTGGCCTTCACGGTGGCTAGCCCTTCTGAAAACCCCAGTAACCGCATGAGGTCGTCACAGTAGCACACTTCTGTGCTCAGCTGATCATTAATAGACTCTAACATGGCTATTCTCTTGAGCAACTGTGCTTTAGTCATGACTCCCCTCCTTTGGTTATTGGTTTCGGAAGGAATCGAGCAAGTCGCATGCCAAGTGCCGTGTTTTGACCAAATACATTTTAATATACTGATTATCAATATATTATGAATTTGTAACCGGCAGCCTCTACTCTCGCAGTTTCAGGCCCATTCTGCCATATTTTTTGGTTGCCGTCGATCAAATAATCGCTTATTGTGACTCGTATGTCAAAACTGTACAAAGCGTATAAGTGGAAAAATGGGATTCCCTATGGGATCCAGCCGTTCGAAGGGCAACCAGAAGGGCCCTCTTACAAAGTAATTTCAGATCCTTATTTCAAACGGATTTCAATCGAACAATATGATAATGAACATTTTACAAAAATTATCTACGATTCGGCTCTTTTTGACTTCAGGCACCTTCGGGCGACAGAGCAAATCGCTTGGGAAAAACGGGAGATCTCTCCAACGGTAACGGAAATTCGAAACCAGGACGATCGGCTCATCTTAGTAGAAAACTACACCTTTGAGGAAAACCGTTGCCGTTTGTGCGAGATCCGTTCCCCTCTTGGAGTGCTGCTAGCAAAGCAACAAATGCTCTACACTGCCTTAAACGACCCGTTCAATGGAGTTGTCCTCTTTGATATAAATGGACAACCTGTCATCCAAAAAACGTACGAGCTCGACGAGACAACGGGAGAATTCACCCGTCTTCTCGCCGAGTCGTGGGACATTGCCTTATTTAACTACAGCGCGGTTCTTCGTGAGGTTAAAGTCGTTCTCTGAAATGGGCGATCCCGTGTAATACCAATCGGTTTTTACCGTATCTCCCACGTAGGTAGTACTAGGACCGTGCAAGCGCCCTTCATGCCAAGACACCTCTTGAACGATCTCGTTTCCATCGCGGTAACGCCTTTCCACACCATGCTTTTGACCATTGAGGTAGGGCACTTCAGTATATTTTTCCCCGTTTTGATAGAGTGTTGTCATCCCATTCTGCTTGCCATCCGCCCACATTTCGACGCTGTGCGGTTCGCCAGCGGGATAAAACGTCTTCTTTTCGCCATGAAACGCACCATTTTGATAGGAGATAGATTCACGTGGAGAACCATTTGGGAAGTAGGTTGTGCGCAAGGCGAGTTGCCCCCCGCTGATCGCATCTGTCGAAAGCAACTGCCCATAGTCGTCGCGGATCAATCGGGTTCCTTCTGAATTGTCCACTGTGGCATCGCGCTGGTTATTGATCGTAAAGTAGTCCCCTTGCAGGATCAATTCTCCACTTTTTTGTTCGATGCTCTTTGGCGTTCCATTCAGGTACCAGTTCGATACGGCATTGATCCCAGGAGCTGTTTCGAAAATCGTTTCCTGTTTTGGAGTGCCATCGAGAAAATACAACACTTCTTTTGCGACGGTGCCATTTTGATACGTTTCCCTTTTCTCGATTTGCGAGCTATGGGGATAAGAATAGGTCGTGTCGCCCTCTAAAACGCCTGCATTGTACGATTTTGTCACTACGACGCCATCGGCCAACGTGGTCACGACTTGACCATCCTGCCCAGAAGATGCCCAAAAGTCACTAGGAACAGCAACGCCATAGCGGTGCACGTAGGTGGCATTAACAACAGGAACTTCCTCCTCACAACACTGCTGACCACAGCTAACTGCCAACACGGCAAGTGCGTAGAGACTTATTATTTTCATGCTTTTCATCATCTTACCCTCGTTCATTTTGGAGCAATCGACGCAAGCATTCTAGCATGCTCGACATCGACAGTTCCCTGTTCAATTGTTTTACTTTTGTCTCGATAGACAAAGCGAATCGTAACATTCTTCAACCCTTTTCCCAATTTGTCGCTGCGGTAAATATCGCGGACTGTGACCTTTTCTAACAAAAGAGAAGCGGCCTGTTTAATCTGGTGCAACAAAGCGTCAATCTGTACATGGTCTGCGAGCGTTAAAGTCAAATCTCTCTCAGAAGAAGGGAATGGACAAATCTCCTCCATCAGCTCTAAGGGAGGACACTTGCTGAATAGGTCGTGCAGGTTAATTTCACCATAATAGATTGGTTGAGGGACGTCCAACCGCCTAACGACTGACGGATGCACTTCTCCGAATGAACCGATTTTAAGCTCTCCTGAGTATACGTCCGCTTGTCTTCCAGGGTGCAAGGAGTGAAGCGCTCCCATTTTAAACTGTACATCAGGCACTCTCAAGGCTGTGAGCAAATTCTCTATGATCCCTTTCACATCGTAAAAATCGTAAGGAACAGCCTTGCGCTCCCAATGCTCTGGACGCGACATCCCACTTAAGACAATAGCGACAACGGACTGCTCCCGATACGCTTCTCCATCTTTAAAATGAATCCGCCCCACTTCAAACCCGGCGATGTTATGATTCTGGTGATCCCAATTGTATTTCACAACACCTAAAAGACCTGGCAAAAGGGACGTGCGCAAGATCGATTGTTCAATCGATGTGGGGTTCAGCACCTGGACCCACCCCTTCTTGGATGCCTCTGTTGGTTGAACGACATTCAGCAGAGAAGGACCGATCAAATCGCAGTTAAGAAATTCTTGAAGCCCTTCGGCAATCAACTGATTGCGCACCTTTCTTTCAAAAACAAAGATAGGGGCATGGGGAATCTGGGAGGCTGTGTAGCGGCAATCAGAAGTCGAAATATTGCCATACCCATAAATGCGGGCCACTTCTTCAATCAGGTCTATTTCCCCTTGTAGATCGTTCCGGTAAGTAGGAACGGTAACGGAGAAGCGGTCACTGCCTTCCAAGCGGCTTTTGAACCCGAGCCGACCAAACATGCTCTCCACCTCGCTCACACCCAACTGAGTTCCCAATAAGGCATTGATCTTGCCTAAGCGGCAAAACAGTTGATGTTCTGGGAAGGGGCGTTCAGACACCTCCACAACCCCTTTAGCCAAACGGCAAGGTGTGACCTGCTGAATAATTTGGCAAACCCGGTCTAATACTACACGAATCGCATTCGGATCGGTGCTGCGTTCAAAACGGCGAGACCCTTCTGTCATCAAACCCAAGTGCTTACCTGTTCGACGGACATAAATGGGGGAAAAATAGGCACATTCGATCAAGACGTTCTGCGTCACATCACTCACCTCTGAATTAGCGCCCCCCATCATGCCACCGATAGCGATCGGCTTGCTCTTGTCGCAAATGAGCAAATTCCCCGTATCGAAGATCCGCTCTTTCCCATCCAATGTAACGAGCTTCTCCCCCTTTTGCGCCTCGCGAACGACGATGTGATGCCCTTCGATCTTGTCGTAATCAAAAGCGTGTAGAGGATGCCCATATTCGAGCATGACGTAGTTCGTTGCATCGACGACCTGATTGATCGAACGGATGCCAGCGGCTTCTAGACGGCGCTTTAACCATTCAGGAGAGGGGCCGATTTTCACCTCTTTGAGGAGGCGACAGCCATAGCGCGGACACCCTTCTGGAGAGAGAACGCTTACAGCGATCTCTTTTGCGATCGGCAAAGTTTCGTCTTCCACCACGACCGGAGGCTTTAATTTCACAGGCAAGCCTGTCGCGGCAGAAAGCTCGCGGGCTACACCTAAAAGACTTGCACAATGCCCCAGGTTAGGGGTCAAAGAAATTTCAAAAATCTCATCCGCAAAAAGAGAATTTACGTCGATTCCGACTTTTACCTGCTCACCTAGCTCAATGATCCCTTGAGAATCTTCCCCAAGACCCAACTCGTCTGGAGCACAGAGCATCCCACACGATTCCACGCCGCGGAGTTTGGTCTTCTTAATTTTAAACTGCTTCCCATCGGCATCGGTCAACGTCGCATCGATGCGGGCAAACGCTGTTTTAAGACCGGGGCGGCAGTTGGGCGCTCCGCAAACAACTTGAAACTCTTGCTGCCCATCAAACACGGTTGCAACGCAGAGCTTATCGGCTTCAGGGTGTTTTTTCGTGTCGCGCACCTCTGCCGTGACAACGCCGCTAAAACTCATCTGGGAACGCTCGATGCCATCTACTTCCAACCCAGCCAGAGTCAAAACCTTAGCAATTTCGGAGGAGGGCATCCGAATATCGATGTACTCCTGCAACCAACTCAATGGAATTTTCATAACATCAGAAACCTTAAAATTAATGGGTCTAAGCATACGAAATCCCCAATAGAACGCAAGAAAAATTGTCAGAAGGGACGGCAGGGACCTTTTTTCTCTTTTCAGCAAAAGACTCAATAGGGTACAATGCTCCTCATTAAGCCTAAACTGCAGGAGACATTCTCATGGCAAAAAAACGTGAAAAGATTAAGATGAAGAGCTCTGAGAGCCCTTACCACTACTACACAGAAAAAAACAAGTCAAACACTCCTGAGCGTATTGCAAAGAGAAAGTTCGATCCTCTCTTGCGCAAGCACGTAGAGTTTAAGGAATCTAAGTAACCCGACTTGCACCCAACGAAACGGAGGGTTATAGATGTTCGAGCTGTCCATTGCACGTCGGTATCTGTTTCCCCGTTGGCGTCAAATTTCCGTTTCAATCATCAGCATCCTGTCTACCCTTGTGATCGCTTTAGTCGTGTGGCTGATCGTCGTCTTCTTCTCTGTCAAAGACGGCCTTGAGTCTGGTTGGATCAATACCATCGTTGCGCTCACGGCGCCTGTCCGCGTCACTCCAACTGAGCACTACTTCAAATCGTACTACTACTTAGCCGACACGATCAGCAACAGCTCAAACTACACAGTCAAGACGCTTGCAGAAAAAAAAGACGCGCCCCTCACCGATCCCTACAACCCCGAAGAAGATGAGGAGATCCCCTCGTTTTGGCCACATCCCGATCGCTTGCCAGACGGCTCTTTGATCGACCCTGTCAAACAGGCCTTTGCTCTTGCAAGCAGTTTGCCCGGAGAAAGCCGCCTCTCTGTTTCTGACTACGAAACGGCTGTTGCAAACCTCACTATCCATTTAGACGCGCTCCATGCGGTCACTTCCAATACGGCGCAAAGACAAACGCTTGAACAGGTGGTTTACCTAGGTAGTCTAGATCCTTCGGCTCGCGCCGTCTCCCGCATTTTGTTGCCCCCTGCCGCTCCTGATGTCGCGCATATGCTCAACCAATTGTTGGCCACGCACCCTTCTGCCGAACAACTATTGGCCTTTTTCAACGCCTTTCAAATTACAGAGCTCCAAACACCCACAGCAGGATGGAAGCTGCCTCCACTACTCCTCCCCTCTCAAGCCCGCTGGAAGGGGATATTTCTCCCTCATTACAGAGGAGGCAACAGGCTCTTCGTTCCCGTAGAGAGCAATAATACCCACACCCTCCTAATCAAATTTCAAAAGAGCGGTATCGCAGCAGAAGCAGTCGATATCGCAATTGAGAACGGACAAGTTTCTTTTGCAACTGCTACAGAAAACTTCAAATTTTCGATCAACGACATTCCCCTTTTTCTGGAAGGAGATGTGACGATACCAGCCTCTATAGCGAAAGAGCATCTCAAAGAGACCTCTCATCTAGGCGACATTCCCGTCTCGGCCAAACTATTAATCCAGGGAAGCGAGCTCAATGGAGAAATTCGCTTAAATTCCCTCCCCATTGCAGCAATTGTGCCAAGCCGTTCAAACGGCTGGAGTGGGATTGTCAATGTCTCGCCTAAACAAGAAGCTCTCCTTTGGCCCAGCAACAGCTCGATGACCTCCCCCATCTTGCTTCCCAAAGTCTTTAAAGAAGCGGGCGCTCTCATTGGCGATAAAGGCTATTTGACCTACTACTCACCAACCCCTAGTGCTGTGCAAGAGCAAAGAATCCCCGTTTTCATCGCAGGCTTCTACGACCCAGGAATCATGCCGATCGGCAGCAAGTACGTCATCGGCCCTAAAACGCTTGTCTCAGAAGTGCACGGCGCTATTCCCAACGAACAAGCCACTTTCAGCAATGGAATCAACATCCGCTTCGATGACTTTAAAAATGCCCCGCATGTCAAAAACCAGCTCAAAGAAGCGTTTGAGGCCGCAGGCATTGCTCCCTACTGGAAAATCGAAACTTACCAAGAATTCGAATACACAAAAGACCTCATCCAACAGCTCAGCAGCGAAAAAAACCTCTTTTCCCTCATCTCGTTGATCATCATCATCGTCGCATGCTCTAATATCATCTCCATGTTGATTATCCTCGTGAACGATAAAAAAATTGAAATCGGGATCCTCCGTTCAATGGGAGCTACGTGGGCACATATCGCCACAATCTTTGGATTCTGCGGCATGGTCATTGGAGCCCTGGGCAGCCTGATTGGCATCGGAGCTTCCATTTTGACGCTGCACTACATCAATGAACTTGTCGATTTCTTAGGTCGCCTCCAAGGGTACGACCTATTCAATCCAGTTTATTACGGATCGGTCCTGCCCACCCAACTGAGCGTAGAGGCGTTGGCTTTGGTATTTGTCGCAACGGCGATCATCTCCCTTTTGGCAGGAATGGTACCGGCGATTAAAGCCAGCTTACTGCGTCCTTCAGCCATCTTACGAGCGGAGTAGTGATGAAAAAACATCCCCAAATCCTCCAAGCGTGCAACATCCACAAACGGTTCAAAAAGCCTCTCGATCTTTACTTACTCAAAGGGATCGACCTGACGGTGAAACGGGGCGAATCGGCAGCGATTGTCGGCAAATCGGGGCAAGGAAAAAGCACCCTTCTCCATATCCTTGGCACGCTGGAATCCTCGACCACTGGAGATCTTCTCATCGGAGGAGAAAAGGTCTCCTTCATCAACAAGAGTCGCATTCGCAACAAGCAGCTCGCGTTTATTTTCCAATCGTTCCACTTGTTCGAAGATTTCTCCGTTCTCGACAACATTTTGATGCCTGCTAAAATCGCTCGTCAGGACACGCATCCTGGATCAGACGCGCATCAAAAAGCCATGGAAGACCTAGTGGCAGTCGGCCTTGAAAAACGTGCCCATTTCCATGCGAAGCTGCTGTCTGGTGGAGAAAAGCAACGCGTCGCTATTGCTAGAGCCCTTTGCAATGATCCAGACTTAATTTTTGCAGATGAACCTACGGGCAATTTGGACGACGAAACTTCCGCGCAAATCCAAGAGCTGCTCCTTAACTGTGTGAAAAAAAACAACAAAGCACTCGTAGTAGTTACCCACGACACCGCTTTCGCTAATAAGTGCCACACCTGCTACAACCTGGAAAATGGGATCCTGTTGTAAGAGTCTTTCCTTTTTTCTTTCCTCGAAATCTCTGAATCTGCTAATGTTAATACTTCCTCACGCGGTATCGGAGCATAGCGCAGTTTGGCTAGCGCGGCTGCTTTGGGAGCAGTAGGTCGGGGGTTCAAATCCCTCTGCTCCGATCCTTTTTTATCCGCTCCTATCTCCGTTGGGATAGGAGCTTTTTAATGAACCACTTAATTCCACTTTCTTGGATCTATTGGGATCCGCCCAAAGAAGCTTTTACCATTCCAGGGATCAACCTTTCCGTTGCCTGGTACGGCATCTTATTTGCGGTTGGTTTTTTGCTCGCCTATTGGATGATCATCCCGATCTTTCGGCAGTTTATCCTGGAACATCACTCTAAACTCTCTCGACCAGCTGCAACCGCTATGGCGACCCAGGCAGCTGACACCCTCATGTTGTACGCTGTCATTGGGACAGTGATTGGGGCGCGATTAGGGCACATGCTCTTCTACGATTTCTCACTCTTCATCCACCATCCTCTCGAATTTTTTATGATTCGCCATGGAGGCCTAGCCAGCCATGGAGGTACTGTCGGGGTGATGATTGCGATCATTTTCTTTTTAAAACGGATCCAAAAGAAGTCTCTACCCGAGCTGACTTATATTGACCTTCTCGACATCATGGTCATCCCCACCGCAATTGTTGCGTGCTGCATCCGCCTGGGCAATTTTATCAACCAAGAGATTCTAGGAACGGCCACCTCACTGCCTTGGGGGATCATTTTTGGTCATCCCGGCGATGCCTCCACACCCATCCCGCGCCACCCTGCCCAGCTGTACGAAGCCCTTCTCTATGCCGCAACATTTGCGATCTTGTTCACTCTTTGGTACAAAGCTAAAGATTCTTTGAAAAAGGGGACCCTCAGTGGTCTTTTTTTCATCTTTGTGTTTGGAGGACGTTTCCTGATCGAATTCGTCAAGGAACCTCAAGGAGGTATTTTCGATGAATCGTTCCTCCAGGTTGGACAATACTTGAGCATCCCCTTCATCCTGCTCGGCATCTATCTCCTGTGCTTACAACCAAAAAAAACTCTCCGCTAATCAAAATGCAACGCAAAGTTTCAAAGATGCAAAATCGTAAAGGCGCAGACTCACTGTATCGAATCCGCTTGAACTATAAGAAAAATAATTTACAATAGGCCTCTAAATTTCATAGAGGAGCGCCATATGTCTGTCCAACTTAACAATTTTTCCATCTCAGCCGGACTTAACTTTTTTGCCAAGCAGGCTGTTCATGCAGCAGACAGATTAACCGAGCTTACCTTTCATGTTCTAGACGGGACGACAACGAGCCTTGGACGATTGGTGCCCGATTTCCGACCAAAGTCGGTGGGGGACGTGGTGCTTCAAACAAAGAACACCGGAAGCGCTTTGTTCGACACCCCTGAAGGGGATGTTTTGATCGAGATCACCCAAAATGAACAAGGACGATATACGTTCCTGGCGACAGGAGAGGATTTAGAGCCGGTAATCTTTGCTGAAGGAAAAAAGAAGACAAGTCGTGCTGTTTGGGAAGTGATGGTGTCAACCTATTTGCAAAAGATTGTAGGCAGCTCATCACGGGTTGATTATGGGGTGAGTGCCAGCCGTTGGACGGGAGAGAAGTTTGCGGACCTTAAGGAGAAATATTCGGCGGAAGGCCTTTTGCGCAAAAAGGGTGACGAGGTGATACTGAAATTGCCTGATGAACCTTTGATGACTTTCAAGGGTCCTCAGGCCAACTTGAAGGCTAAGATTGTATTAAAGCACTTCTATCAAAGTCGAAAAACACCAATGGAAGAGGAGCAATCGAAGCATTGGGATTTTCTGAACCGCTTGTTTATCGGTTACCTTTATTTTTCTGGATATGCGTTAGCTCCTTGGGTAAATGATCATGTCCTGCTACCCCACCAAAGAACCCAAATAGCAGAAGAAAAGGCGCAACGGATGACTGCAGATGGTTATTTGGATGAGCATGAGTTGAGGGAAATGGCGCAAAACCCAATATTGCGCCAGCATGTGACTGACATGGCAGAGGCGCAAGCAGATGGCGGTGATGCCACACTTCTTTCTCAACTAGAAAATGTCACCTTTCAACCAAACGGCTACACACAAACTTACGAATACGATGGAAAAAGTTATAAAGATAGCCATGCGTTTTCAACGGAAAAAGAGACTCACAGCCGCAAGATTTGCCCAAAGGAGGGCTATTGCGAAGAGTTCATCACAGAAAAAAGCAAAACCACTCTCACCTATACGCAAAAAAAATATGGCGAAGACAAAATCGACGTACAAACAGCGTCCTTCAAAAAAGATGGAGATGAATGGAAGTTAGTCAGGAAAGAGGAATATGAGGAAGCCCGCGTCTTTAAGCTAGCCGATAGAAGTTTTGCATCGACAATATTCGAGCAATCCAGGCAGATTGCTGTCAAAACTGCGACGGCATGCGTTGCCGCAGCATTGACAGGGCATAATCCAAAAATAGCCGTGCTCGCTTCCTTGTTTACAGTCGTCAGCCGTTCTCGTGGGATTGCTGTGCTACCACCCGTATCAGAAACGCATCAAGTCAAGGAAATCAAGTCTGGTCCGGGAAATTCCATGATGAGAAAAACCGCGCCAATCACCTTGCTCAATCCTTTGCCGAACCTTTCCGTTGAGCCGGGTTCCGCGCTTAATTACCTCATCAATTTACCGTCCTATTGCCAGCTGTCCAGCCCGAATGCAAACCTAGAGCTTTCAATTCAACAAGCAAGTGGCGCACCGGCCCCTAGCTGGATTTCAATGAACATGGGTGACATTACGTTTGATAGTTCGCTGTATTTGGGTCCGCATACTTCTTATAATGTCTATGTTTCAGGCAAATATGCTTATGTTGGAACGTCTGGTGGTATTATAGTTGTCGATATCAGCAATCCAACTAGTCCTTCAGCAGTGGGTTCATTTCCGTTGACAGGGGGGCCACAACTCGTATTTGTGAGTGGAAATTATGCTTACATAACTAGTGTAGGACAAAGTTTCTCGTATGTGGTTGATGTCTCAAATCCCTCAAATCTTACTTTGGTAGATACTGTCAATGCTGGAAGTCATACTTTTCAACAAATGTCTGGCGCTGGTAATTATTTGTACTTCGCAGAGGAAGATATCACTTATCGCTCTAGTTTAAATATATCGAGTCTTAGCAATCCGGTATCCCCGGCTCAAATTGGTTCATTGGGCGGTCTTGTTTTCAATAGTCCAATACTGACTGTTGTGGGTGATTATGTTTTCCTAAGTGTACTACAAGACGTAACCGTTTTACCAGCTTGTGCCATGGTTAATGTCAGTGTACCATCAAAACCTGTTCTGATTACAACAATTCCACTAACAGGTGATTTTAGCTCAGCTTCCATGAAAGGAAATTACCTTTTTATAACAGCACAGGGGGTGTTAAACATTTACAATCTCACTACCGTTTCTAATCCCGTCTTAGTTCAAAGCATTTATGTTCACTCAATTGGTGCAATGCATTTAGATGGAAATTATCTTTATATATCGGGATATCCAGGCGTAACAGTCATCGATATCACAAATCCGCTTATGCCAAAAATAGTCAAATCTATTTCCACTCCTGGAGGTATTTCTAATGAATTATTTGTTAGCGGTAACAACATTTTTGTTGCGGATAATCTAGCAGGGCTTACGATTTTCAACGCACAGCAAAGAGTTTTATCCGGAACGCCACAAGCATCAGATCGCGGTTTGTTGCTTTTGAATGTGACTGCTACGAATGATGTTGGCGATACCCTTGTGGATTCGATAGCCGTTCATGTGGGCGATATTAACGTTGCCATACCCATACCCAACCAGCAGGTGTATGTGGGTAATTCGATCACGCTCACTCTCCCTGAAGGGACATTTGAATTCCCCAACGCAAATTTCACCTATTCTGCCGGATTAGCTGGAGGATTTCCATTACCTTCCTGTATCACCTTTGATTCAGCCACGCGCACATTCCAGTGCACACCGCGCTCAGGAGATCAGAATACATATGTCATACAAGTAGCAGGTGATGATGGCCATGGGGGAATAGTTTCGACGACATTTGGTTTAACCGTAATCGATGGAACGAAATACGCCCCGGTCGTACTCAATCCATTACCCGACGCGCCCGCAACCGTTGGCGTTCCATTTTTTATGCAAATTCCGGCGGACACCTTTAAAGATCTCAATGGTGAGCAATTGACAATCACCGTGAACCAAGGTGGTGGTATGCCGCTTCCTCAATGGCTGAAATGGAATCCGAAATTGCTAACTTTATCCGGGACACCAGGTCCTTTCGACACCAACACGTATGCGGATCGAATAGTCACTATTAACGTATGGGGAAAAGATAATGATGGTAGCGCCAAGACCAGTTTCACAATCTCTGTCGGAGGTGAATCCTTTTGGGCAGCATTTATAAAAATTGGATTTGGCACAGCATCAGCAGTGGGTACTGCTTATGGGCTGTGGAAGGAAAGAGCGTTGATTTGGAATTACCTTTGCAAGAAAAAATATAGAGGTGAGCCTGAAAAAGCCATTGTGAATCAACACTATAGCCATGTAATAAAACTTGAACGCAAAAAGGTGAAAGAGATTACTGTATTTTCGGGCGGCAAGCCTTTGCCACAATTGAAACCCTTACCGGATGGTCTGAGTTATAAGTTTGGTGAGCTAAGCGGCACTCCAACTGATTCTGGCGACAAGCCTTTGCCACAATTGAAACCCTTACCGGATGGTCTGAGTTATGAGTTTGGTGAGCTAAGCGGCACTCCAACTGGTAAAGATTTAGGCCGCTTTATCGTACGTGTCTTTGATCATGATGGATATATCTATGAAGAATTTGATTTGATCATCAAGAAGAGTGAAAGCGATTCTGACCCTGATCCGGAAGATCAGTTCTCTTGTATTGAAGCAATAAGGAAAATGATCTTTCATCCTTTTGTTTCTGGTTCACCAAGGAGAGACGGTGACGAGGAAGGTGGAAAGGGTTGCTTAGGCAGGGTAAAAAAACATCTACCCACAGAATTTCCCATGAGAAATTTAAGAAAGCATGAAAGCGACAATACATAAGGTTAGTTTACGAAAGATCTCTAAATCTAATAGAGGGGTGTCTGTATCATTTATCAATTTTTCCATCTCAACCAGACTTAAACTTTTTTTGCCAAATAGGCACTTAGTGCTGCGGATCGATTGACGCCCACTTCCTCTCTGCGTTTTTGCAACTTTGCATTTAAATCATAATAGTAAATTATTTTTTCTTTTAAGACTCTCAGACACAATGTCAATTTTTGTTTGATTTTTAATTGTCAAATCTAAGAAAATGTCCTCATCATCTTGTCGTGGTGGTTCTTATGCAAATAAAATTCCTGTTTCTCTCGCTTCTGATCGCGACGGCTTCTTTAAGAGCAGCACCCAACATGGATCACCCGCTCACAATCTGCGAACTCGTCGACATTGCCCTGGAAAACCATCCTGCAACAAAAAAAGCGTGGTGGAACGCCAACCGAGCTGCTTCTGCTTTGGGCTCTGCGAAAAGCGCCTACTATCCTCAAATCGATATGAGTGCCGATATCCGCAACGGCGTTGATTTTAAATTCATCAACGGTCCAGATACCTCTTACACCATTGTGGGAGCCAATCTCCTTCTTTCGATGATGCTCTACGATTTTGGTCAAACAAGTGCAAACGTCAGTTCTGCCAAAATGGGTTTGCTTGCTGCTAACTGGCAAAACGATTGGACAATCCAAAAAGTGATGGTAAAGGTCTTGGAAAATGCCTATGGCACTCTCCACGCTCAAGAAACGTACGAAGCGTCCTTAAGCGCTCTCGCAGACGCGGCAAAAGTACTCGAAACCGCTCAAGAGCTGAACCGCGCGGGGTTAAGTCCCATCGCCGATGTGTACACGACGCAGTCGACCTACGCGGTCATGCACATGGACGTGATTCAACAACGCGCACAACTCGAAATTCAGGTGGCAAAACTCGCTTCCAGCCTTGGATTATGCGCTACAACACTTCTAACGCTAGCGCCCTTTGATTCGTTGCCAGCTCCGACGTGCCAACAAACAGAGGCTTTGATCCAGTTGGCATTGGAGCAACGCGCAGATTTGATGGCGCAGCAGGCACGGGTCGCTGCCATGGCTTATAACCAAAAACGAACAACCGCTGCCAACTATCCCACAATTAGTTTTGCAGGAAGAGGCGGAGCAAACCACGCATTTCAAGACAACACAGAGGCGGGTCAATACATGGTCTCCTTGAACTTGGAAGTCCCGCTCTTTACTGGCTTTGAACTCATGTACAACAACCGACAAGCTTACGCGGATACACAGCTTACGTTAGAAGAGTGTGCCGAGCTGCAACTAGACATCGCTTTGGAAGTGTTAACTCATAGCCGAACTCTGCAGGCTGTCCAAGAAATGCTGCCAGATGCAGAAGCAAATTTAATCAGCTCTCAAAAAGCGTATGAAAGCACTTTAGAACGTTACAAAGCCGGTAAGGAAGGTATCGCAGAGGTGTCATTCAGCCAAAGACAACTCGCCGCAGCACGCGTCCGCTACAGCGAAGTGAAAACGCGCTGGCTAGTTTCGTTGGCCAATCTCGCTTATGCTACAGGGACGCTCAATCAAGACATGGAGTCATCATGCAATTAAAACCATTCATTTTTACAGGCATTGCTTGCGTCCTTCTTGCAGGCTGCGAAACTGGTCAAAACGGCCTTCAAAGAGCAGAGCCTCCCGCTATTCCCGTGGTTGCTGCGACTCCATCTGTCCAAGACATCACCGTCTACTTGGAATCAATTGGTACCCTCTTGGCCGCAGCCTCCGTGGAAATCCGCCCCCAAGCATCTGGCATGATTAAGGAAGTGTTTGTCGACGAAGGTCAGTGGGTCGAAAAAGGAACTCCTCTTTTTGAGATCGATGAAATGCCCTATTTGACGAAAGTCCAAGAAGCAGAAGCGCAGCTCAAAAGCGACGAAGCTGACTTGACAGTGGTGCAAAAAAAATTGACTCGTCTCCGCTCGTTAGTCGATAAGGATTACATCTCAAAAGCCGAGTGGGAAGGGCTCGAGGCTCAAGAAGAGAAGGCAAATGCTTCACTTCAACTCAATAAAGCCCGCTTAACCTATGCCAATATCGACCTTGCGCATTGCACAGTCCGCTCTCCCCTCAAAGGCCGCATTGGTGCCATCAACGCACTTGCAGGCGAAATCGTCGCAGCGGGACAAGCGGAGGCTCTCACAACAGTCACCAACATAGATCCATTGATTGTGGAGTTTGCCCTTACCGAAAAGGAGTTTTCCTTGGTCCCTAAAGATCAATTGACAATGGAAGTGCAAGCAACGTGTTCAAAGGAGCCCTGCAAAACGGGTTCTATCACCTTTCTGGACAACGAATTTGATCCCAAAACTGGCCTGCTGTTAGTGCATGGCGTACTTGCAAACCCCGACTACGACTTGCGCCCTGGTCAAACCGTACATGTCAAGATGCCTGTAGCTCTTCAAACCGACGTTCTCCTCATCCCTCAAAAAGCGATCCGCTATAGCCAACAAGGCCCTTTTGTCTATGTCGTGAAACCCGACATGAGCGTCACTGTGCGACAAGTAAAACTGGGCGCCGAACGCGGCTTGGATCAAATCATCCTGGAAGGACTTGAATCCAGCGAACAAATCATTCTAGATGGCCACTTGAGGCTATCAGAAGGCACTAAGGTGGAGTTAAAATGAACTTATCTTCGCCCTTTATCAACCGTCCGGTCATGACCACATTTGTGATGCTCACGATCGTCCTTGCTGGATTGACAGCTCTGTCGCGCTTGCCTGTCAACGACCTGCCGACCATCGAACACCCGCACATCCACATCATGGCAGGATACACGGGAGCCAGCTCAGAAACTGTCCTCAACCAGGTCACGATCCCCCTCGAAAAAGAGCTCACTCACGTGAAAGGGGTGGAGGAAATGGCTTCGAAAAGCTCTCCAGGGATGTCGAATATTTCTCTTTCTTTTGACTTGTCAAAAGATATGGACGAAGCGGTACGCGATGTGCAAGCAGCCTTAAACCGAGCTGAGGCGCATCTGCCTAAAGACCTCGAACCTCGCCCCGCATATGAGCTGAAACAAGATTCGCAAGATCCGATCATGTGGTTCATGTTGACATCGGATGAGAAAACGATTGGAGAACTGCGCAGCTACACGGATGCCTTCATTCTACCGCGGCTAAGCAGGCTGGAGGGCGTTGCTCAAATTGTAGTATACGGCGCCAATAAATCGGTCTGGCTGCGCCTCAATCCTGAAATCATAGCAGCGCGTCAAATCGGATTTAACCAAGTGATGGATACCATTAGACAGCACACCTCGCAAATGCCTCTTGGCACTATCCAAACAAGCATTAAGCGGTTATCGATTGAATTGTCGGGTACAATCCATGAAGCGAAAGAGCTCGCAAACTTGAAAATTGGCAACACGCCTGTTCGGATCAAAGACATTGGCGAAATTTCTGAAAAATCGGCACATGAACGGGAGTTCCATTTCGTCACGCCGAAAAAATCGTCGATCGCACTCATCCTGGGGGTACAAAAGGTAAGCGGTGGGAACACCGTTGCCATTGCAAAATCGGTCAGAGGCGTTTTGGATTCGATCAAGCAATCCCTTCCACCTACGATGCTGCTCCACCTGTGGTTTGATAAATCGGTCTGGATCGAAGAGTCTCTGCACGACGTCCAATGGTCGCTTCTCTTCTCCTTTATCCTGGTCGTGTTGGTCATCTACTTTAGTTTGGGACGCCTTGCGGAATCGATGATTTCCAGCGCAGCTCTTCCCCTCTCTTTGCTCGGAACCTGCATCATCATGTATCTGGCCCACTTCAGCCTCGACCTGCTCTCCCTACTCGCCCTTACCTTGTCGGTAGGGTTTGTCGTCGACGACGCGATCGTCGTATTGGAGAACATTGTACGCTGGCAAGAAAAGGGAAATTCCCCCCGTCAAGCAAGTTTGATCGGTTCTAAGCAGATTTGCTTTACCATTCTTTCGATGACGCTCTCTTTAGTGGCTGTATTCATTCCGCTCCTCTTTATGTCAGGAACGAATGGGCGCCTGTTTCGCGAATTTAGCATTACACTTGCAGTTGCGATCTTAGTCTCGGGCTTTATTTCCCTTTCACTCACTCCCATGCTGTGCAGCCGCTACCTAACAGCACATCGGGGGCAAAACAAGCTCCAGTATGCGATCGACAATGCAAATGCATGGGCGATTGGTTTATATGGAAGAACGTTAAAAATCTGCCTGCGCTATCCTAAGTCAATCCTCTTGTTCGCTCTTTCGTGCATGGCAGCAACGGTTTTCCTCTTCTCGAAACTCCCCGTTAACCTCATCCCACCTGAAGATCGCGGTTTTTTCTTTACTGTCGTCAACTTACCAACGGGGATGGATTCGCCATCGATTGGGGCAAAACAAAAAAAACTGGATCTCCTCGTTCAGCAAAACCGGAGCATCGAGAGTTTTCTTAGCTTAAATTTCGACGGCAATTTGTTGTATCTTGTCCGCTTACTTCCGATTTCCCAGCGGCCGCCTCAACAGCAGATCATTGGAGAGATCCAACAGCTGATGGATGCAATTCCCGGCACGATGACGTTCATTCAGCCCTATCAGCTCATCAATCTCGATATCGACTTTGGCAATGCAGGACAATACGAATTGGTCGTGCGGGGGCTTGATTTCGATACCGTTGAGAAGGCGACAAATGACCTGACCAATCTGTTAAAGACACATCCAGAAGTTACTTTTGCGCAGCACTCTCTCAAACACGACGCGCCCATGCTCACTCTGCATATCAACGAAGACCTGGCACACAAGCTCGGGTTTGATAAACAAAAACTTCAAGGGTTGTTGCAAAATGCATTTGGCCAAGCATCGGTTGGGACGTTGCAAAAAGGGGCAGAACAGGAGAACATTTACATGGAACTCCTTCCTGAATTTCAAAATTACACAGATGCTCCAGGCTCCCTCTACCTGACAACGGAAAGCGGCAATTTCGTCCCCTTTAAATCGTTGGCTACCTGGGAAGAAAAGCTGGGATCGCCTGACCTCGTGCGCAGAGAGCAATTACCTGCCGCAAGCATCCGCTTTTCGCTCTCAGACGGGATTGCTCCAAACAAAGGCTTAGAACTCGTCGAGAACATTGCTCACAACCAATTGCCTGGCGATACTTCAGGGGGATTGGTAGGTTCTGCCAAACTCATCTCATCGACAATTCGCGATACGTTGCTGTTGTTGTTAGCAGCAGCTGTCGTCATGTATATCGTTTTGGGAATCTTATACGAAAGCTTCATCCATCCCCTGACGATCCTCTCCTCGATCCCCTTTGCTGGCTTAGGCGGGATTCTAACGCTCTTTCTCTTTGGCGAGCCTTTGTCGATCTTTAGTGCCGTGGGCTTCTTGCTCTTGATCGGGATCGTCAAAAAGAACGGGATCATGATGGTCGACTACGCGATCGAAGCGCAAAAGGAAGGCAGCAATGCCGTCCAAGCGATTTACGACGCCTGCCTGATCCGATTCCGGCCTATTATGATGACGACCGTAGCAGCCGTCATGGGCGCCGTCCCGATTGCAATTGGCTTTGGAGATGGCGCGGAGATGCGCAGAGGACTTGGCCTTGTGATTGTAGGCGGATTGCTCTTCTCACAGGTTCTCACGTTGTTTGTGACACCCATCATTTATCTAAGCTTTGAACAGCTCGCTGCAAAGCTTGGAAAAAACAAGCAAAGCTTGCCCGAGTTGGAAGGCTAATGAGGACCTTAGCTTCCTAAATATTTCAAATGACTTCCACCACAGAGCCCACAGACTCGGCTTTAGGTTTTTTTGTTCATATAAAAAGGCAAACAGAAAAATTTATGCGTTAATTGTCCATGGAATTTTGATGGAAAATAAGCCTCTTTGCGTCTTTGCGCCTTTGCGTTTAAACCGTAAGACTATAGGAAGACAGTCATGTGCAAATTATACGCTCTAAAGGTCGTGAAAACCAGCTGTGAGTTTTTTTCAACGCAAAGGCGCAAAGACGCAAAGAGACTCAATAGGCTATACTTTACACGGAGAAAATGTATTTTCTAAGCTCTGATAAAACTACCGATCATGAAAAAATTGAGTGGATGAATGGATTTCTCGAGTGGCTTCCATTAAAAAATTACCTAAAGTCGAGACAGAGCGCACAGAGGATAGTGATTGAGTTTAACTCTACAAAACACTCTCTGTGAGCTCTGTGTGCTCTGTGGTGGAAATTGAGACCACCTTCTAGAACGGCATTTCATCCTGATTTGAGTAAGGACCTACACCCACCTGCGCCACTTCTGCAAAACCCGTTGGGGTTGCTTGTGATTGCTGATGTTCTTGTTGAGCGGGACGCTCTTGGCCTCCACCAAACGGACTGAATCTGACGATTTCGGCTGTCAGCTCTAGAGAAACTTGTTGCTTCCCTTCTTTGTCTGTATAGATTTCTGGAGGACGGCCCATTTCACCGATGACGATAAGGGCTGAACCTTTTTTCAGATGTGGTAACAGTTTATCAAAACGGTCGCCCCATAGGGTTATGCGCCACCACACGGTCTCTTCTTTTCCACTTCTCTTAATGGTTGTGGCCAATGACAACGAGGTCACTTTTTGGCCAGATGCTGTAAAACGCGACTCAGGATCCCTTCCTAGCCTGCCGGCAACTTGAATAACGATCATCTGTATCCTCTTGACTTGCTTTGAAACCCGTGATTGATTCAAAGTCAGCCGCTGCACGGGTGCAACGGCTGACATACTTAACCTATGACCAGGGCTTAATCGCCGCGGTGGCCATAGCCTCTGTCTGAACGGCCACCTTCACGACCGCCGCCGCCGCCTCGGAAATCACGACGTGGGCCACTTCCCACAGGTCGGTCCGTACGCTCTTGTGCCAAGCTCACACGCATATTGCGATCGAGGTGGGGCTTTTCATTAAGACCTTCAATCGCCGCATTTGCTTCTTCAGCCGAGCCCATCTCCACAAAGCCAAATCCTTTCGAACGGCCTGTATTGTCGGACACGATTTTTACTGATAATACTTTACCAAATGCTTCAAACACTGGTCTTAAGGACTCTTCTGTTGCCTTCCATGAAAGGTTGCCAACAAACAGCTTATTCTTCATAAAATTAACTCCATAATTTAGAACATTGTTTTTTCAGTGCATATCCTTGTGATATACTTGCTCTCTTGCATGCGATTTTAAAAGGAAATAAATGGAGTTAAGATTCGCAAACCCTGAACAACCGAAGATTTATATCCAACACGGGTGGCAAAGTAGATTTACCAGGCTCCCGATTAGCACTTGCAAATGCTAACAATTACCTCACATAAGACATACACTTGACACTATCATCGCAGATTTCGCAATAAATATCAAATGTTTTCTGAAAATTCTTTTGTGGACAAAAAATGGGGAGAGGCGCTAGATCTTGTGCCAGGTAACTATTTATTTTTAGGAGGTCCTTTTTATGGTATGTCAACAATGTTGTTGTAAAAGAAAAGCGTTGTGCGTTGCAGGGATCATTTTCCTCGTCGTCGCGCTGGCTCATCTCTACCGCATTTTCTACCCGTTTTCCATCGTTATCAATGGCTTTACTGTCCCACACGAAGTGAGCATCGCTGGAGCGATCGTATTCGGCCTACTTTCCCTTTGGATGTTCTTAACAGGCTGCAGAACGTCAAATTCTGGCAGTGGCGAAGGGTGCTGCCGCAAATAACCAAACGCCCGTTCGGAAGTTCTTCTGAACGGGACTTTCTTTATAGCTAAGAGGGAGATTTTGCTGGTTCGAGGAGCTCTTCTGGCTTTTCGACTGCGTCGTTTTCTGGCTTGAGATCAAAGCTGAGTTCTTTGCGCAAAAGAAAAATCCCAACGCTATTGATCAGCAGCAAAAATCCGCCTGCAATAGCCATGATCGCTTGAGCAAGAGTCGTGTCGAAATATGAAAAAAAGATCAATGAGATGCTTGCATACGCATAGTAAATTCTCTTTCCATAAACAGGCATGAGCTGTGCTGCACACTTGAGACCTACGCAAAAATAGGCATTGATCGTAGCATACCCGACCAAAAACAAGAATAAGGGCATGAAGAAATTCATATAGGGGAAGTATTGTGCCAGAGCCGATTGGACGACTTGAGTCGCATCATTGACTTGGTGCCAAGTTCCAGTGATCAACGTGATCATCACACTTGTCGTGCAAATCAAAAAGGTGTCCATGAAGATCTCAAAAATGACCAACAGCGCCTGCTTTTCGGGGACCTGCACACTGCTCTCTGAATGGAGCACAGAGGCATATCCAATCCCAATATCGCCAGAATAGCACCCGCGGCGCACTCCATGGGAAACCGTAGCCATCATCCCGCTGCCGATAAATCCACCAATCGCTGCGTGCTCCGAAAAAGCGGAAGAGATCACAAGGCCAAAAACCGTGGGCAGCTGATCGAGATTTTGAAATAACACCCAAGCGCCCATACTGATGTAAGTGACGACAAACACGGGGATCAAAGCGCTCGCAATCGAGCCTACGCGGCTCACCCCGCCGCTCCCAGCAAATAACACAAGAGCTAACAAAGAAAACGCGACGGTTGTCAAATCCCAACCCCAGTTTGTCGCAATTGTCTTGGTCACAACCCCAAATTGAAAAATCTCGACTCCGTAAACACAGAGTAAAATGCAAACGAGTGCCGGCACCCAAGGGCGGTCCAATGCGCGGCGCAGGAAGAACATGGGGCCGCCGTTATAGCCGCCATTGCCGTTATCGATGCGGTATTTCACCCCTAAATAGACTTCTGAATATTTGACTAAGGAACCGGCTATTGCAGTCATCCAAATCCAAAAAAGAGCTCCAGGGCCGCCAATCTGTATCGCCGTGCAGACTCCCACGACATTACCGACGCCAACGCTCCCGCCAATGCAGGCAAAAAAGGCCTTAAGCGGCGAGATCCCACGGTCGGAAACAGGGTCTTTCTTCAGAAAGGAAATAAACGTCTTCACTGCTGTGGGGAGATTGCGAAACTGAGCGCCTCTCGATTGGATTGTCAAAAAAATCCCAAGAAAGATCACAGTTGGAACGCCAAAGTATCCCCACAAAACGTTCTCAAACGCAAGAACGTAGTCGATAATCGAATCTAACATGTATCTTCCTAAAATTTAAATATTACTCATTAATTATAAATAAAAAATTAATTAAAGTCAATTTCATTTACGGAGAATTTCGATTTCTGCTTGTATTTGCTCATCTTCGACCCGTTTAAACAGGATTTCTGGCTCTAAAAGGGGCTGTCCACTTGGGATTTTCCTCTGGAAGATCTGGTCCCAGCCTCGTTCTTCAAATGAGTCTTTAAACCCTAAAAGGGCCCACACTTTGAGGGCTGTCGCAGGGATGATTGGGTAGGCCAACAAAGCCAAGTTCTTAAGACACTCTAAACAGCACGCAATCGTGGTTTCCATGGTTCCACGGGTCTCCTCGCTCTTGGCATCTGCCCACGGCTTTTTGCTATCAAAATAGACGTTGCCAAGCTGTGCGAGTTCCATTAAAAGCTGGGAGGCACGACGGAGCCGGAATGTGCTATAAGCCTCTTGGGCCTGGCTGACGACGCTATTCATCTGCTCTAAGAAAACACGGTCGACCTCGCTTAAAGTGTCCCTTGGAGGCACTTTCTGCCCGCACTGCTTTTTTGCAAAGACGAGGACGCGGTTGACCAAATTTCCAAACTTACCCGACAAATCGCTGTTGCAACGGCTTTGAAAGTCTTTCCAGGTAAACTCTGAGTCCGCTGTTTCTGGGGCGTTTGCTGCAATGACATACCGGATCTGATCGGCTGTAAAAGAGTGGAAAAACCGGTCGAGGTCGATCGTCCAGTTGTCCGATTTGCTAAATTGACGCCCTTCGAGATTGTAAAATTCGTTTGCAGGAAGTTCGTCGACGAGCTTGTAAGGCTGGTTTTGCCCCATCGTCATGGCAGGGAAAATGACAGCATGGAAAGGGATGTTGTCTTTGCCGATGAAATGGACAAGCTTGACTTGAGGATCACACCAGTACTTTTTCCACAGCTCGGGGTCCCCATGCTTTTGAGCCCACTCGATCGTGGCTGAAATATACCCAATAGGAGCGTCAAACCAGACGTAAAGCACTTTCCCCTCACTCCCAGGGAGCGGAACCGGAACCCCCCAAGTCATGTCTCTCGTGATCGCACGCGGGCGCAATTCATCGATGTACCCTCTTACAAAGTTAATCACGTTTGGCTTCCAATCCTTTGTCTCCAACCACGCTTTTAACTTCTCCTTAAACCGATCGAGAAGCAAAAACCAGTGTTTGGTAGGCTTGCGGACCAATTTTGAACCCGTCAATTTAGAGCGCGGTTCAATGAGATCTGTGGCTTCATAAGCAGCGCCGCACTTTTGGCACTCATCTCCACGCGCTTGGTCGTAGCCGCATTTCGGACAGGTTCCAACGACGTAACGGTCAGCTAAAAACTTGTTTTCAGCCTCCGAATAGAGCTGATCTGTGATCCTCTCTTCGATGTAACCGTTATGAAAAAGGTCTAGGAAGTATTGTTGAGTGGTTTTGATGTGTCCAGGCCACGTTGTGCGGGAATAGTGATCAAATGAGATCTCAAGCTGCTGAAAGAGCGTCTTGATCAAAGCGTGATTGAGATCAACGTGCTGCTGAGGGGTTCTACCAGCCACTTCAGCGCTCATCGTAATCGCTATGCCATATTCGTCAGAACCACAAATATAGAGAACATCATTCTTCATCAGCCGTTCAAAGCGGGCATAACAATCTGCAGGCAAATATGCCCCTGCAATATGTCCAAAATGCAAAGGTCCATTTGCATAGGGTAGAGCTGAGGTAATTAAGATTTTCTTATTCATGAGTTTCCTTTTCTGGAATGGAAAGTGTGATGATCTGAGGCGGTTTTTGCACGACCAATACCTCAAAATCGGTGTCTGGCACGCACATCCACCCTAATAACACCTTCTTATCTAAATCGACGTAGAGAGGGCCCGGTTTCTGATATACGTATTCTGGTTCGACCAGGCGCGGTTGCGGATTAGGCGAGGAAAACTCGGTTTGAAACTCATCGAGAGGCTGGTGGATTTGGCGTAAAATTTCCTGATGCTCGGGCGTTAAGCTCCCCCACGAGACGTAATGGCCAGGATACCGCTTTTGGAGAAACTTCCAATCGACCTCTAGCGTATTGTACCACGTCAAAGCATCTGGAAAAATCCGCCCCGTTTCTCGACAAATGGCAGACTTTCGCACATCGAATAGCCAATTATCGTACTGATGCATGTTGTACATGAAGCGGAGCACCTTCTCAGCAGCATCTGAGGGGATTTCAGACCCGCGCCTCAAGGGCAAATGGGTGTAAGGAGAAAGAGCTTTGCTCCTTCGCATGATCCAAATGTTGGCGACACACGCAGCCACTAACCCAAAAAAAACGATCACCAAAAAAAGTGAAAAATAGGCGAGCTCTTGTGAGGTCAGAGTTGCAAGCACGGAATACATATCATCCCGAATGAGAATCGTTACTCTCTCTCTTTCCGCTTCTTTCTCTCGAGACCTCGTTTTATAGCGGCTCTTTCGGATTCATCTGCGGAACGAGCAGTCACTTCGACATGGTTCAACACCTCTTCTGGAGGCAGTTCGAGAATCTCGTCGAATTGATCTTTATTATTGAGAATTTCATTCAATACTTGGATCGCGCGGCTATGGCTTTCCGTTTTCACTCGACAATCGCGTCCCGTAGAAATCATGTTAGCAGCAAGCTTAATGGCGTAATTGACCATTTCAAACTGACTCTTAAATCGCTTGCGCACCTTTTCACTGGTGATATAATCCTTCAAATCCATTCCAGTCTCCTTGAATAAATAATATAGATGACGATATTCTATCTGATTTTGTGTTCTTCTGCAATCAGAATGCTGCGCAAGGCTTGATAAGCAATATTTAAATCGTCATTGACGATCCGATAATCGTAGTGTTCCTGGGCGCGCATCTCCTCGTGCGCCCACTGCACTCTCTGTTCGATCATCTCTTTGGATTCGGACTGCCTCATGAGGAGGCGCCTCTCTAATTCCTGGATGGAAGGGGGGCTAACAAAAATGGTCGTGGCGTCAATTTTTCCTTTGAGTTGCATGGCCCCTTGGGTATCGATCACCAAAATCACGTGTTTCCCTTGATGCCGCTGCTCTTCGATCCACGTACGGGATGTACCGTAATAAAAGCCATACAAACGGACATATTCTAAGAATTCCCCCTTGGCAATTTTGTGGGCAAAATCCTCTTCAGTCACAAAATGGTAGTGAACACCGTTGACCTCCCCAGGGCGAGCCGGCCGCGTTGTAAACGAGACGCTCGTGGCCACGCAGGAAAACTCTTCGACGATCCGCTGGACAAGGGTTGTTTTCCCCGTTCCTGCAGGGGCGCTCACGATGAACACCAACCCCCTAGCAAGTCCCCCTAACAATCGCGTCGACATATCTTCGCTACTCTACATTTTGAATCTGTTCCCTAATCCGCTCCAACTCGCTTTTCAGTTCGATCACAGAACGGGAGATCTCCACATCTTGGCACTTGGATCCAACCGTATTCGCTTCTCGATTCATCTCCTGAAGAATAAATTCCATCGTCTTTCCCACGCTATCTTTTTCCGCATGCAACACTTCAAATGCCTGCTCCAAATGGGACTTCAAACGGGTGATCTCTTCTGCAATATCGATCTTTTCGGCAAATAAAGCAACCTCCCGCAACAACCGCTCATCTTCCGCGAGCGGCGCCTGGAGAATTTCGTGTAATCTTTGTAGTAACTTTTGCCGGTACCGGTCGCTTGCACCAGCCGCGCGCCCTTCGATGCTCTTGACAAGCACACGCACCGCCTCAAACCGGCTGCGGATATCAGCTAGCAAAGCGTTCCCCTCTTGGGTTTTCATCCCCATGCAGCATTGGATCGCTTCGTGAATAGCGCTCTTCAGAGCCTCCTGGTAGAGGTTAAGAGAAGCCCCTTCTTCGCTATAGACCATGAGATTCTCTTCCCTCAACAGAATTTGAACCAAGGAAGCATCATCAATCTGAATTCTTAAATCGTCTGCCAGCTGATGCCAAGCGGTTTTAATCTGTTTAGCCAAGCCACGATTGGGCGTGATGGCATATGGACTGGTTTCGTTGGGAACTGCCGTCACTTTCACTGTGACATACCCCCGCGCGATCTTTGCCGCCACCCACTTTCTCACCTCAGCATCAAATTTGAGCAGAAACGAAGGGAGAAAAACTTGGATCTCCAAATGCTTCCGATTCACCGTCTGAATCTCAACATCGAGCCTCCCCGCAGAAAACGGATAGCTCACCTTCCCATAGGCCGTCATGCTCTTTAACGCCATCTTCCCACCCAACCCTATTACCAGGAATCATAGCAAAGCATTGCCTCGAAAGCTAGTCCCATTTCTGCGGCCCAATGCTCAGCTTTTCAGAAACTGCCCAAAATTGATAATTTTAGCAAAAAAATCGCTCTCTATCACAGAATCTTGCGATTGACATGAAAATTTATCTTGAAAAGGTGGCAAAATTGTGTTATTTTGTGATAATCCGGAATTTAAGTCCTGATTTTCACGCTTTGAGGGTGCCATGTTTGATAGAATGATGCAAAAGGAGCTAGAAAAGGCGGCAAAAACCTTTCCTATCGTCACAGTGCTAGGACCGCGCCAATCAGGAAAAACAACTTTGGTGCGACAAACATTTCCAGACAAAGCTTATATAAACCTAGAATCGATTCACATCAGAGAACTTGCTGCAAGCGATCCGGTTTCATTTTTAGAGCAATATCCCGAAGGAGCCATTTTAGATGAAATCCAAGAGGTCCCCGAGTTGCTTTCGTATATTCAGGTTAGAGTGGACGATTCGAAACGGAAGGGTGAATTTATCCTCACCGGCAGTCATCAGATTGAACTTAACGCATACATTTCTCAATCGCTGGCAGGCCGAGTGATGATCCTCCATTTGCTCCCATTGAGTCTTGCGGAGCTAACGATGGCAGGCATTGAAAAGAGTGTGGATGCAATTCTCTATGAGGGATGTTACCCGCGTGTGCACTCTGATGGGTTAAATCCAACAAAAACCTATGCAAGTTATGTGCGCACGTACATAGAACGTGACATTCGCATGATTTTGCAGGTTCATAACCTTGATCTTTTCCAAAAATTTTTAATCTTGGCAGCTTCTCGGGTAGGACAAATCTTCAATAAGGATAGTCTTGCAGGAGAAGTTGGCGTTTCTTCTAAAACGATTGGGCATTGGCTCTCGATTCTTGAGGCATGTTACATTGTATACCGCCTTCCGCCCTATTTTGAAAATTTTGGAAAAAGAGCGGTGAAATCTCCTAAAATTTATTTTTGCGATGTCGGTTTGGTCTCTTATCTATTGGGAATTGAAACAGTTGAACAGATGGCCAGGGATCCTTTGAGGGGTCATCTTTTTGAAAATTTAGTCGTTAACGAGTTGATGAAAGCCAGGTTTAATGAAGGATTGGATCCGCGTCTTTATTTTTATCAAATTACGGGAAGGAGCGAGATAGACCTCATTTACCAGAGGGGGCATGAATTGATCCCAATCGAAGTTAAATCTTCAAGGACATTTAACCCTTCATTTATTTCCAATATGAAAAGCTTCATAAAGTTAGTTCCAGGCCGGTGTGTGAATCCACACCTGATCTATAGCGGTGATGAAGAGATGATGATAGGAGATGTCCAACTTTTAAATTACCGCCACACTGCAAAGATTATCCTAGGATAACAACTCAGACAACTTGAACTGCAATTGTGCCCTAATCCATGGTTAATCGCTGTAGATGAGTATCATTTTTTTATCTTTCTTTCTGCGCGGCTAATTCTCACCTTTTTAGAAACGGCCCGGAATAATAACTTGCTTGGTCTGCTGAAAGTAAATCCTTGGGCTCCCCTTTGAATTTCTTCATGAATTCTGCCGCTTCCTCTATTGGGATCGCCTGAAATCTCGCCTTGTTCACTTTATCAGAATCTCTATAGAATAGCCGCTTATAGAGCGTTTCATCCACATCAGCGGCTTTCAGTTGCTGAAAATAATGTTGCGCTTGTGTAGAAGAAAGGAGTTCTTTGGGCTCCCCTTTGAATTTCTTCATGAATTCTGCCGCTTCCTCTATTGGGATCGCCTGAAATCTCGCCTTATTCACTTTATCAGAATCTCTATAGAATAGACGCTTATAGAGCGTTTCGTCCACATCGGCGGCTTTCAGTTGCTGAAAATAATGTTGCGCTTGTGTAGAAGAAAGGAGTTCTTTGGGCTCCCCTTTGAATTTCTTCATGAATTCCGCTGCTTCCTCTATTGGGATCGCCTGAAATCTCGCCTCATTCACTTTATCAAAATCTCTATAAAATAGACGCTTATAAAGCGTTTCGTCCACATCGGCGGCTTTCAGTTGCTGAAAATAATATTTTGTTTGTTCTTGTGAAAGCAAGTCCCTGGGCTCTCCTTTGAATTTTTTCATGAATTGCGCAACTTCCTCTTTTGGGATCGCTTGGAATCTTGCCTTATTCACGCCATCAGAATCTCTATAAAATAGACACCTGTAAAACGTTTCGTCCACATTGGCGGCTTTCAGCTCCTGAAAATAATGTTGTGTTTGTTTAGGTGAAAGCAAATCTCTGGGCTCCCCCCTGAATTTCTTCATGAATTCCGCAACCTCCTCTTTTGGGATCGCTTGAAATCTTGCCTTATTCACGCCATCAGAATCTCTATAAAAAAGGCGTCTATAATCTGTATCACCCAGATCGGCAGCTTTCAGTCGTTGAAAATAATACTGCGTTTGTTCGGGTGAAAGATCATTTCTTATTGCGCCTTGATATTTTTTCATGCATTGGGCAGCCCGTTCATTTGAAAGTGCCCTCACACGATTTTTATAAACTGAATCCTCGACATCGAAATGATCAAAAAGAGCCTTATAGGTATAGTCATGCAACCCGTTCTCATTCACATCCTGAGCAATGAATTCCAAAACCTGTTCCTCAGGCAATAGATTCAATACCCAAGCTCCATGCTCGTCCATCAAGCCCCTGACCTCTTCTAAGGAAAATGTGCTGGACCGTATCTGTTGCAAAGAGAGAGTTGCCGTATCTTCGGTTAGCTTTACACGATCTGCAGGAGAGGGTTCTAGTTTCTTTAATTGTGCTAATAAAACCGCTAATTGGGAACGAGTCAGCGGTTTTGGAAGATCCTGTAATGTGAGTTTGGCTACATCTTCCGGAGCCAAAAAGGCATATTTAAATGCTTCCACATCTTCTGAATTTCTAATTTTCATCAATATTTGAGGATCACTCCCCTTGATTTTCTTTTGCAGCTCTTGATAACCACCCAGTTGATTCACTACAGAAAAAGGAACATGAACAGGCAGTGCACTTTGTGCCACCGAAGCAATTTTCTGATGAACAGGAGAGGGCTTCGCAATTTCTTGGATTCTTTCTCCAAACTTTGCGCACCCATACGTCGCTAAAACGAGAAGAGGGGCTATCACAGTGAAATAAGAGGCAACGGCCGCAATTATCCATGGCTTCGTTTGCATGTCGTGCTTGTTCCAATTGCCGAGCTCACGATAAGCAGTGAAATATTCCCCACATATTGTAGATAATTTCATAACATACTCCAAAGTAATATTATTACAATTTTTATTATAGTTAGAATTCAAATAATTTGATATTGATTAAATGATGAAAAATTAGATAAAAACACATGTAACAGATTAATAACTAATATGTTGCGAGGGTTTTGAGGGGGGCGAAGGTGAGGCGGTGGATGGGGCAGGGGCCGTGGGTGGCGATCGCTTTTAGGTGCTCGGGGGTGCCATACCCTTTGTGCCTCTTGAAGCCATACTGGGGCCACATGGCGTCGTAGGTGTCCATCAGGCGGTCGCGGGACACTTTGGCTAAGATGGAGGCGGCTGCGATCGATTGCGACTTGGCATCGCCGCGGATGATTTTAAACGCGGGGATCTCTTTGTACTTGAGAGGCATTCCATCGACGAGCAAGCAATCGGGCTCGGTAGCGAGTAGGTCGATTGCCCCTTTCATTGCTAAAAGGGTGGCTTGGTAGATGTTGACTTGATCGATGGTTTCAGGAGAGACGGAGGCAATTCCGTAGACGACACCGATAGTGTCGACGATGCGGGCAAAGAGGTCTTCTCTTGCTTGGGGAGTGAGTTGTTTGCTATCGTCTATGCCAGTGAATAAGACGCCCTTGGGAATGTGACATGCAGCAGCAAAGACGGGGCCTGCGAGCGGCCCTCTTCCTGCCTCGTCCACTCCAGCGACTTGAATAAACCCTTCGCTCCACGCCTGCCTTTCGTAGGCAAGCAGGCGCCGGAGGCGGCTCTGTTCCTTGCGGTCCACGCGAGGAACTATTCAGCTGCTTGAGTCGATGTTGCTTCTTCCGCTTCGCCCTCTTCGACGGCTTCCGTTTCAGAGCGAGGTCCGGTACGTCCTCGGATCTTAGATGCTTTGCCAGATGTGCCACGGAGGTGGTACAGCTTACCGCGTCTGGTATGTCCTTCTTTCGCTACTTCGATCTTCGCGATGCGGGGGCTATGCAAGAGAAACACTCTCTCCATCCCTTCTCCGTAGGCAACGCGGTGAACGGAAAACGTTTCTGACAACCCAGTGCCTTTTCGGGCAATCACGGTTCCTGTGAAAACCTGGATTCTCTCCTTTTCCCCTTCGATAATGCGCGTATGGACGCGTACCGTATCGCCCACTTTGAAAGAAGTGACTTTCTTCTTCTGCTGTTCGCTCTCTAGCTTTTGAATCAACGCTGATTTACTCATGTTCATTTCCTCTTTGTTTAATCAAATCGGGTCGGACCCGTTCTGTTTTCTCGATCGCCTTTGCTTTACGCCACTTGGCGATCTCTTGGTGATTTCCACCCAATAAAACTTTTGGCACTTCTTGCCCTTCAAACACCTCAGGCCGCGTGTAATGGGGGCAGTCTAAAATCCCCTGTTCAAACGATTCCTCCACAGAGGCTAATTCGTGTCCCAACACCCCTGGAACAAACCGCACAACGGCATCGACGAGAACAATCGCTGCTAAGGCCCCATTCGTCAGAACATAGTCGCCGATGCTGATTTCTTCGTCAACCTCACTTTGCAACACCCGTTCATCGATCCCTTCGTAATGGCCGCATAAGAGGATCAAATGGGAGTGACTGGCTAGCTCACGGCATTTGGCTGCTGTCAAAACCTTTCCTTGCGGCGAGAGGTATACCACATGAGACTTTTCCTCTCGCACACTCCGGACCGCTTTGGCCACCGGCTCTGGCATCATCACCATCCCCGGGCCTCCGCCATAAGGTCTGTCGTCGACCTTCCGGTGCTTATTATCGGCAAAGTCGCGGATATCGATCAGATTGATCTCGAGAAGCTGTTTCTTTCTTGCCTGCCCGATCATACTTTCGTCAAAGGGGCCTTGAAAGTAGGCAGGAAACAGCGACAAGATATCAATTTTCATCTGACTTATGCTGCTGCCTTGCGACGTGCCGCCTTTCTCTTTGCAGACACTTTTGCCCGGTGCGCTACGATCTTTTGCGTGTGCGCCTTCACAACTTCTGGGGCGACTTTCGCAAGCATATTTTTTGCACAGTCGGAAATTTCTGCTCCTTGGCCAAGCCAGTGAGCCACGCGGGCAGAGTCGATAAATAGAGCTTTATCCAACTCGGTTTCAAAAGGATTGTACCATCCCAATGCTTCAACATACTTGCCGTCGCGTGGGGAACGCACATCACTTACAACTAAGCGGAAAAAAGGACGATTGTTGCGTCCATGCATCCGCATTCTGATTTTCAACGCCATAGGGATCCTCCTGCCATTTTTTCTAATACTTTAGAATTTGGCATGTTTTTAAAAAATTGTTTCGCATTCTTAAACGATTTCACCAACCGATTGACATCATCAATCAATGTCCCGCTCCCCTTCGCAACCCGTTTGCGCCGAGGCATAATCATTTCATCTAATTCCAATCGCTCTCCAGTCGTCATCGATTGGATAATCGCTTCCACTTTGAAGATCTCTTTTTCGTCAAAGTTCAACGATTTCAGTTCGCTCATCCCAGGCAGCATATTCAAAAGCCCTTTGAGCGATCCTAATTTCTTCACCATTTGAATTTGCTTGAGGAAGTCATCGTACGTGAACGTCGCATCGCGGAGTTTTTTCTCCATGCGACGCGCTTCCCCTTCTTCAATATGCTCTTGCGCCTTTCGCACAAGGTTAATCGTGTCTCCCATCCCCAAAATGCGGTGGGCCATCGATGTGGGGTTAAACAGTTGCAAATCATCAACCTTCTCCCCAATCCCTTCAAACAGGAGCGGCTTTCCAGTCACTTCACGAATCGAAATCGCTGCTCCCCCGCGGGTATTGCCATCGAGCATCGTCAAAATCGTTCCCGTGATGGGCAACCGACGCCCAAATTCACTGGCTACGTTCACGGCATCTTGGCCCGTTGTTGCATTCGCAACGAAAATGACCTCAGGCTCTTCTAAAACGCCGTACACCTTCTCAAGCTGCTCCATGAGGGCTTGATCGATGTGCAATCTTCCTGCTGTATCGACAATCAGGAGGTCGAAACCATCCTGCTTTGCTTTGTGCAACGCATCCTTCGCGACCTTCACAGGATCGTGTTCTCCTGCAATCGAAAACACTGGCACGCCAATCTGTTCGCCAAGCACTTTCAACTGATCGATCGCCGCAGGTCGTTGCAAGTCACAGGCAGCCAATAGGGGCACTTTGCACTGGCTATTCTTTTTCAAATAGCGGGCTAACTTCGCACAATGGGTCGTTTTTCCCGAACCCTGCAAGCCACACATCATGATCACCGCTGGCTTGCGCTTTTTATCCAAATTCAGTGCGGCTTCTTCGCCACCCATCAAAGCAACGAGCTCATCATGGACAACTTTGGTAAACTGCTGCCCCGGCGTGACCGATTTTATCACCTCATCGCCACACGCCTTCTCTTTAACCCGCTTAACAAATCCTTTGACAACGCCGTAATTCACGTCCGCATCGAGCAAAGCCAAACGGACGTCGGTGACAGCCTCTGCGATGTTCTCTTCGGTGAGGGTCTTCTTCCCTGCAACCTTCGACAACAAAGCACGCATTTTATCTGTTAAGGCACCCAACATAGCCGTTCCTAAAAAACTCACACGATCATACTTTAAAAATCATTCAAACTCAAGGGAAAAAAAGCGCTCTCTGCCAGACCAATCTTTCTCTACCTTTTTCGAAGACCAAATAGGCGCTTTAAAAATCTCCAATAGGCGCTCACCCTGCCCATCTCCGATTTCAAACCAAACAAACGCGCCCCTGTTCAAATAATTTGGTAACATTTCACTCAAACGTTTGTAATATTCTAACCCAGTCTTACCCCCTACCAAGGCCGTTTTGGGTTCATGATCGCGCACCTCTCGATCCAGCAGGAGGTACTCTTCGGCCGTCACATAGGGAGGATTACAGACGAGATAGTCGGCTTTTTTACCTGCAAGAGGGGTCAAGAGATCTCCCAAGAAACACTCCACATCCACCTCGTTGGAAGAGGCGTTCTGCTTCGCTATGGCCAGCGCTTTTGGACAAATGTCGACAAGGCTAACCTTTAACAAGGGAATCTTTTTTTTAATTGCAATCCCCAAACACCCAGAACCACAACAGAGATCCCATAGGATTTGCCCTTCGGTCGTTTTGTGCGACAGCAATTGGATGATCTTATCGGCTAAAATTTCGGTTTCTGGACGGGGAATCAATACGTCGCGGTTAACCCTCAAGCGGCACTCTAAAAAATCGAGACTTCCGACGATATAAGCTAAGGGCTCCCCTTCCCCCCGACGCTTTAACCACGCACGACTTTTTTGCAACTCGTCTTCTTCTAAAGGGCGGTCATGATCGAGATAGAGGTCCATGCGACCCATTCCCAAAACTGCAGCTAACAACTCCTCGGCTTGCCTACGCGGACTCTCGATCTCTTTCTTTTTCAAGTAGTCTGCGGAGAGAGTCAGAATGTCGAGAAGGGTGTGCATGAGATGTTTATTCTGCTGTGAGCTTTTCTTGATAGAAATGAGCCACCAACGGCTGCACAATATCTTCTAGGTCCCCATTCATCACTTGATCGAGATTGTATTTAGTGAGATTGATCCGATGATCTGTGAGTCTATTTTGCGGGAAGTTGTAGGTGCGGATTCGCTCTGAACGATCGCCGCTGCCCACCTGCTGTGCACGTGTACTTGCAATTGCAGCTTGCTTTTTCTCCCGCTCGGCTTCAGCCATGCGCGCTTTCAAGAGCCGCATCGCTTTCTCTTTGTTTTTGTGTTGGCTCCGCTCCTCTTGGCAATAGACGACAATTCCCGTTGGAAGGTGCGTCAAGCGAACGGCGCTATCTGTTGTGTTGACGTGCTGCCCGCCCGCACCAGAAGAGCGGTAGGTGTCGACGCGCAGATCTTTGTCTTCAACGACGACATCCGTATCTTCGTCTGGCTCTAACAGAACCGCAATCGTCACAGCTGACGTGTGGATTCTCCCTTGGGCTTCCGTCTCAGGAACGCGTTGGACGCGGTGTGTGCCCCCTTCGTGTTGCAAGAAGCGATACACGTTGGGACCTGCCAACACCATCACGTATTCCTTAAATCCCCCTAGCTCTGATGGAGTCGAAGAAAGATGCTCATAGCGCCACCCCATCTTGTCGGCAAACAGCTTGTACATCCGGACGCAGTCGCCCACAAAGAGGGCAGCTTCATCGCCACCCGTGCCTGCGCGCACTTCCAAGATGGTGTTTCGGCTGTCATTGGGATCGGGTGGAACGAGCAAGCGCTCAAGCTGCTCTTGCGAAGTGGCGATCAACGCTTCGAGTTGTTGCGTATCTTCGCGAAGGACAGCTGCAAACTCGGGATCTTTCTCAGCAGAAAGGAGCTCTTTATTGTCGATGATTTGCGCTTTGGCACGTTCGATTGTTTCCCAAACGCGCTTCACTTCAGAAAGGTACGCATGTTCTTGCGTCAGCGTCCGGTACCTTTTCTGATCTGAAAAGACGTCTTGGGTGCCTAGCAGAGCCTCCAATTCATGAAGGCGTGCAAGCATCCCCTTGACTTTATTTTCCATGCTACTTCTTCTTAGCGGACTTTTTTGCCTTCGCTTTTTCTTGAGCTTTTGCTTCCTGAGCTGCTTTCTGATCGGTTGCTTTTGATTGGGCGGCTTCGTAGCGCTTGTTGAACTTCACGATACGGCCTTCCGCGTCGACGAGCTGCTTGCTTCCTGTAAAGAGAGGATGTGAAGCAGACGATACAGACACGCGGTACATTGGGTACTGCTTCCCGTTGTATTCACCAACTTCTTCCGTCTTCAATGTGGAACCACAGACGAATTTGTAATCTGTTGCCGAGTCTACAAACAACACCTGTTGGTATTTAGGATGGGTATTTTTTTTCATGTGACACCTATTCTCCAGTGAAAATTTAGATAAGATCCCATAGTATAGGACTGCACTCGATAAAAAACAAGCAAATATGTTAGACTGGATCCAAAAAAGATGAAGAAATACCCCCTATTCCATTCCCATCTAGAGCTCTCCCATCACTACTGGGAACGACTTCTCCTTCCAGGAGACCATGCTATCGATGCCACCTGCGGCAATGGGCTCGACACCGCCTTTCTTGCCACTTGCCTCTTTTCTACTGAGAATCTCACAGGCACGCTCCTTGCCATCGATACCCAAGCAGAAGCCATCGAGGCAACTCAACGCCGCCTTGAAGAAACCTTCGGAAACTCCGTTGTAGACCGCGTTTCATTCTTGCAGCAATGCCACAGCACCTTCCCCGCTTCTCTTCCTCCGATCAAATTGATCGTCTACAACCTTGGCTTTCTTCCCAAGGGAGATAAAGCACTCAAAACGCAAACCGAAACGACCATCGCCAGCCTTTCCAATGCCCTCCCCCTCATCCAACCCGGCGGCGCGATTAGCATCACCTGCTACCCGGGCCATCCCGGCGGCAAGGAGGAGGAACTCGCCGTACGTAGCTTCGCTGCGAGCCTCAAAGATGGCGAATGGAGCTGCTACTTCCACGAGCGCCTCAACCGCAGAAACGCTCCAAGCCTGCTCCTGCTCCAAAAGGCTCTCTAAAAACGTCCATATCTATTATATTATTAGTATCTTAGATCAGTTTTTTGGATTTTTATCTGAAGTCAGTTAGCTTTCAAATCCAATGCTGTTTTTATAGTTTTTGCAAGATCGTCAGCATTTCCATTTCCCCAGTAATGAAGAAATATCATTCTAGGGAATTCCATTGTCATATGATGGTGAATGGCAATAATATTTATACCACCCTTCCTGAGTGTTTTTAGAACGGGTTGCAATTCATTTTCTAAGACAGCGAAATCACCATCTACAATAGCATTTTCGTTTGTTCCAGCAAAGGCAGCCCACGTATTAACGCCCATATCACTGCTTAAGATAACGTTATCCATTTTCACAGATCTTCCGAAAACAAACTTGACCATTCCTTCTTTACTTTGCCCCTTAATGCCGAAAATTTTCTCTAGGCTTGAAGGATCGATGGAGTTTTTGCTAGAAATAATGGGACCTCCAAAACTGTTTGCTGGAGAATTATTCTTTGACCGGATTTCTTTAACCATATCTAGCGCATTTTTCACACCAGCAGCTAAATCGCCGAGAGAGCCTTCTCCACCTATATGCATGAAATATATTTTTGGGATGTCATAGAAGAAATGATTGTGGAGTGCTGTGATTTGGAGATTGCTATTCAAAAGAGTGGACATGACTGGGTTTACTTCATCCTGCAAGAGAACTAAATCCCCCATAACCATAAATGTATTCTCATTCACCGAAGTAAAAGCGGACCAAGAAGTTAATCCCATAAACGGATCGAGTTGTGTGTTGTCCACAGAAATTTTAATATCATTTCTGGGAAAAGAAGCCTTGAAAACTTTTTCTTTTTCATTGTATGAACCCTTGAACCCTGTCAAAGATTCATACTTATCTAGTTGTTCATCAGCATAAAGGCTCGTTAGGAAAAGAGCACCTATTGTTAGATGAGTTAAGATTTTTACTTTAAACACGATGTACCTCCTGTTTATTCACTAAGCTGCAATACATTCTTAACACTTTAGCTCATTTGCACTGATTTTTTATGCAAAGTCACGGTGCAAGAACATTCTTTCGCTGCTCCCGCAGCTCCTGGCTCAGCCTACATCTATTACCCCACGCTCCCTCGCTTCACTCGGTCGCGCGGGGCTAATTCCTCAACGCAGCTGCCGCCGCTATGGCTCAAAATTACGATCCAAAAAGGTTCAATTTCTCAAAAGGGTTTTTGCCTTGCAAAAATATCTTTTACAACTTAAACTCATTGGCGCAAACCGTCAGGGAGAAGTCTATGAGAGCTGTTGCTTGGGTTCTTCAGTGTTACCAACGCCTTCGCTACCCGGACATCTTGCCTTCGGATATCGCTGCCGATCTTGGTTTAGCGAAAGCGCGTTTTCTCAACTTTGACGATCTTTTCAATCTTCTCACAGACGAAAATTGCTCACTGAAAAGGCTTTCGCGGTTCATGCCGCGAGAAAAAGCGGAAGCCGTTTTCTCCCGCGCTCAGCGACAGGAGCGGTTTGGAAGAAGCGCCCTCTACTCTTACTACTTTAATGAAGGATGGCTCGAGTTCATTCTCCACTTCGATGAAGAAGCGCGCTTACGCCGCGTCTACTTCCAACACAAGCGGCTGCAAACCCAACAACGCGTGGAACTCGCTGTGATCAAGAATTTTTCAGGCAATTGAGGGCGCTGCGGGTTTTGGACGATTTTTATCTGTAAACATCTTTTCTGTGATCCACATTAATCACCGAAACCAAAACTATTGAATCATAGATTTCGTAAACGATCCGATATTTACCTACACGCGTTCTATAGGCGTTTTCTTCTCCGGAAAGTTTGATACTGCCGTGATGACGCGGATCGATTGCCAAAAGATCAATTCTTTCAGCAATTTTTTGCGCGATTTTCTTTTCAATCTTGGAAATGGCTTTTTGAGCTGACGGACGGATATTAACAGTGTATTTCATTGCAAATCATCCAACCCCAGTTGCTTTTTAGCCTTTTTCCAAGGAATTGGAGTTTCGTTTTCTTCTCTAGCCTTTCTCAAGGCCCTTACATCCAATTCGTCTTCATATTCCTCAATGCTTTTGATGACTGAGCGAGTCAAAAAGTCTTTCATAGAAACTCCTTGCTTTGCACAAGCCATTTTCAAATAGACGTACTCCCCGGCCGGAAAGTCAAAAGTAACTTTTTTGTATTGTTGCTTGTCCATAGTAAACCCCCTTCAGGTTACAGTCACATTATAACAGGTTTACAATTTACTGTGAAGCAGTAATTACAGATTCCTGTGTTTACAGGAATCGTGATGGAACTCGCTGTGATCAAGAATTTTTCAGGCAATTGAGGGCGCTACCGGCTTTGAACCAAGCGATTTGGTTGGCGCTGTAGGTGTGGTTGAGTTTGATCTCCTCTTGAGTGCCGTCGGCGTGCTCGAGGTGAAGGGTGAGGGGCTTTCCAGGAGAAAAGGTGTCTAAGTCGGGGATGGAGACCCAATCATCTTCTCTGATTTTAGCGTAATCCTTTGGATCGGCGAAGGTCAATGCTAAGAGGCCTTGCTTTTTGAGGTTCGTTTCGTGAATCCGCGCAAAGCTCTTCACGATAATCGCACCGCCGCCTAAATGGCGCGGTTCCATCGCTGCGTGTTCGCGCGAGGAACCTTCCCCATAATTCTCATCGCCAATCACGACCCAGCCAATCCCCTCTTTTTTGTAGGCGCGTGCAATCTTTGCAAATGGCTCAATGGCTTTCGTTAGGAGGTTGATCCCTTTGCCAACCTCTTCCCGAAAGGCATTTTTCCCTCCGGTAAACATGTTTTCGGAAATGTTGTCGAGGTGCCCTCGGAACTGGAGCCACTTTCCTGCTGGCGAGATGTGGTCTGTCGTACACTTCCCTTCGATTTTTGCAAGCACGCGCATGTGCTTAAGCTGCTCAGGGCTCCAGGGCTTGAACGGCTCGAGCAAATGCAAGCGACGGCTCGCAGGATCGACGATGATGGCAATTTTCGATCCATCTGTTGCTGGAGCTACGTAGCCCATTTCGCCCGGGTCAAAGCCGCGCTCGGGCAATTCTCTCCCTTTAGGAGGTTGTAATTTGACCACCTGTCCATTGTCATTCGTCAGGGTGTCAGTGATCGGATTAAACGCCAAATGACCAGCCAAAGAGAGGGCGATCACTATTTCGGGACTCGCCACAAAGGAGTGGGTCCCTGGATTGGCATCGTTGCGCCCAGCGAAATTGCGGTTATACGACGTAAGAATCGAGTTTTTATCTCCGAATGCAACATCGTGCCGTTTCCATTGTCCAATGCAAGGGCCGCACGCATTAGCCAACACAAGTCCCCCAATGGCTTCTAGAGAGTCGAGCTGCCCATCGCGTGCGATAGTAGCACGGATCTGCTCGGAACCAGGGGTGATCGTCAGAGGGCAGCGGGCCTTTAAACCATGCTGCACGGCTTGCTTGGCAATGCTAGCAGCGCGTTCAATATCTTCGTAACTCGAGTTGGTGCAAGAACCGATCAGAGCCACAGAGATTTTTTCAGGATACCCATTATCGATGACAGCTTTTGCAAATTCCGATAGCTTCCACGCGCGATCCGGGGTATAAGGACCGTTGATGTATGGCTCAAGAGTGCTTAAATCGATATCGATCAGTTGATCGTAGTATTGCTGAGGAGCCTTAAGCACCTCTGGATCGACGGTCAAGCACTCTGTAAGCCCATCAGCGAGCTCCGCAACCCATTCTCTTCCAGTCGCGCGCAAGTAATCTCCCATCCGGCTGTCATAAGGGAAAATCGAAGTGGTTGCTCCAATCTCGGCACCCATATTGCAAATCGTTCCTTTGCCAGTGCACGAAATCGACCGCGCCCCTTCTCCAAAATATTCGATGATCGCTCCCGTCCCACCACTCACGGTCAAAATGCCCGCGACTTTCAAGATCACATCTTTGGCAGAGGCCCAGCCACTCATTTTTCCCGACAAACGGACTCCGATAATTTTGGGGAATTTCAGTTCCCAAGGCATCCCGGCCATCACATCGACGGCATCGGCACCCCCGACCCCAATTGCAATCATCCCAAGGCCACCCCCATTTGGGGTGTGGGAATCGGTTCCGATCATCATCCCGCCGGGAAAGGCGTAATTCTCCAAAACGACCTGATGGATAATCCCGGCTCCGGGCTTCCAAAACCCAATGCCAAATTTGTTAGAGATGCTCTGGAGAAAATCGAACACTTCCCTGCTTTCATCTTTTGCCCGTTTGAGGTCGTCAACAGCCCCCGTTTCGGCTAAAATTAAGTGATCGCAATGGACCGTGGCTGGAACTGCTGTGCGAGGTTTGCCCGCTGAAGCAAATTGCAACAGCGCCATTTGTGCTGTGGCATCCTGCATTGAAATCCGATCTATTCTAAAATCGACATACGTTTTTCCCCGTACTGGAAGTTCTTTGATGGGATGGTAGAGATGCTCGTAAAGGATCTTTTCGGTCAAGGTCAGTGGGCGATTCACCTGCTTGCGAATCGCTTTTAACTTGGCGGGGAGCTCTTTGTAAAAGCGCTCGATCATCTCTAAATCAAAAGCCATGGGATCTCCTTTCAAGAGGAATACAGAGGCATAAATTTCATTGTGTTGATTGGGGTAATTTTATACAATCAACTGTTATCCGTTTTTAGAGAATTAACTATGGCAGCCGCTCCACAAAAAATCCGAGAAGCCACTTTTCAGATGCTCTACAGCTTTGACCTCGGCAATAACACAGAAGACGCTATCGTCGAATTGATCAGCAAGGAACTCACCCTTCCAAAAAGCGTTGCCAAAACCGTCAAAGAACGGGTAAAAGCGATCCTGACCCACCTCAAGGAAATCGACGCCTTGATCGCTAAGGTGTGCCATTCGTATGAGTTCGAGAGGATCCACACAGTAGAAAGAAATATCTTGCGCTTAGGTATTTACGAACTTTTATACGATCCTTCTATCCCAGAAAAAGTGGTGTTTGCCGAGTGCATGCGCCTGGCAACAAAATTCAGTGCAGAAGAAGCGGGTGCATTCATCCACGCCATTCTCGATGCTGTTGTAAAAACGCGTGCAGGGGAACCCCTCAACGATAAAAAACTCAAAGAAATCGCGAAAGCAGCTGAAAAGAGTGAACGGGAAATTCAACATGTGATAGAAGCGTTAGGTGATAACAAAAGCAGCGGCAACCTAAAAAAATCAGATGAATGAGCCTCTTCCCTTCAAAACAGATGTCCCACTCGCTTCGTACTGCACATACGGCATCGGCGGACCCGCTGCACATCTCCTAGAAATTCACACGATCGAGGAAATGCAACAAGCTTTCCTCTACTGCCAGAAGCACAATCTTCGTGCGCTGATCATCGGCAAAGGCTCTAATTGCCTCTTCGACGATCAAGGCTTCAATGGCGCTGTCTTGATCAACAAAATCGATTTCCACGAAACGCCCTCTCCTGGCATTTTCCGCGTGGGAGCGGGATATAGTTTTTCTCTTTTAGGGGCGCAAACGGCACGGCAAGGATGGGCAGGGTTGGAATTTGCGTCAGGCATTCCTGGCTCTGTTGGAGGGGCAGTTTTCATGAATGCTGGCGCTGGCGGCGGAGAAACAGCCACTCAACTGCAATCGGTCGAATTTGTCTCATTAAACGGGGAAAAACGCACTTTCTCAAAAGAGGAACTCTCCTTTTCTTACCGAAAGTCGTCGTTTCAAACGATGCAAGGTGCCATTGTAGCAGCCACCTTTGCGCTTACAAAAGATCCTCAGGCACGTCAAAGGCAGCTCGAAATCATTGCTAAGCGCACAGCCTCGCAACCCTACAGCGCAAAATCGGCCGGCTGCGTCTTTGTCAATCCCACAAATGGAGCGGCAGGAGCTTTGATCGACAAGTGTGGACTAAAAGGGATGAAGGTGGGCGGAGCTGAAGTGTCCGCTGTTCACGCCAACTTTTTGATCAATGCAGGCCAGGCAACTGCACGCGATATGCTCGCCTTGATCGAACGCGTGCAAGCACATGTAAAAGACACAACAGGCATTGAATTACACCCCGAAATCAGACTGATCCCCTATGAATGAAGAACGGTACGACCTCCATTGCCATACGAACTGCTCTGACGGAACACTCACACCGCGCGAAATCTTGCATTTGGCAAAATCGATTGGACTGACGGGAATTTCCATCACCGACCACGATACGATTGCCGCCTACGACACGGCTCCTGAAATAGCGACAGCTCTCGGGATCACTCTTTTAACGGGCGTCGAGTTTTCCGCTTCCCACAAAGGGACAAGCATCCATATTTTAGGCTACGGCTTCCCCATCACAGCCCCTACAATCGCAGAGCTGTGTCAGCGGCATATTGTGCGAAGAGGGCACAGAAACGCTTTGATCTTAGAGCTCTTGAAAAAACACAAAATGCCCCTTTCCGTCGAAGATGTGACCCTCCCCTTTTCCAAATCGCTATCGACGATCGGCCGGCCGCACATTGCCCAAGCCATGGTCACAAAAGGATATGTGCCCACAATCAGCGATGCGTTTAAAAAATACATCGGCGAAGAACGCCCCTGCTACGCTGCAGGAACTCCCCACTCAATTGAAGTCACTCTAGAGGCCATCCATGCAGCGCAAGGCGTAGCCGTCATTGCTCATCCCCACCTCATCAACAATGGCGCTATCCTCGACGCTATTCTCAAAATGAACTTCGACGGCATTGAGTGCTACTACGGTAACTTCACAAACCAACGCAACACGCGCTGGCTCGAAATCGCAAAAAAGAAAAAGTGGTTGATCACTGGGGGCTCCGACTTTCACGGCGACATGAAGCCCGCTCAAACCCTAGGCTCCTCTTGGATCAATGGCGAGCTCTTCGCTCAAATCCAAGAACGGACCCGCTAAAAATCGTAATACGATGACTGTTAATTAGTTATTTCAAAACCATACGATTTTAGCCAAAATTGGATAAAATACCCCCCGTATAATGTCCAATTTGGTGCAGGGGATGTATGTGCCTATCTATTTATGATTCTTCTTCGGGATTGGCGAGGGAGAGGCGATCGACGACGAGGGTGAGGGGCGGAGAGCGCTCAGGGAACAGTAAGGGACCATCTATTGTGGCGATCTGGTCTGCCACTTCGGCATCGAGCAACTTCTTGCGCAGTTCTGGCTGTAATTGTCTTGCTGATGTGTTGAACTCCATCGAGCTTGAATTTTTGGCCCCCTTTACAGGGTTGAGCAAATAGAAACGGGTGTTGTCGCCGGTGGAAACGAGGATGACGTCCCTTGAGGTGTGTTGTAGCTTCCCTTTAACCCGAACGCGGATATCGTTGATCGTCAATCCCACGAGCTCCATCGCCACATTGACGGGGGAAAATGAAAACGGCTCGTTCTTTTTCCATTTCAGAACAACCTGTCCGGCGTTTTGGTTAAAAAGGATCTCCTGCACGCCATGGATCTTACTAAATTGCTTTTGCAACAGATCGATGCATGTCTTTTTACAGTGAAGGGCTGTCCAAGTGACAGTCACACTTTCGACTTCAGCAGCCAAAGAACCGAACGCCGAAAAAAATAGAAAAAAGAACAA